>BNJT01000582.1_pt1 | contig 102509 bp, 149 predicted proteins | sample 8540491 | NCBI WGS metagenome assembly BNJT01 (sample SAMD00202455, study PRJDB9452) | human saliva metagenome | host: Homo sapiens | reverse complement strand
GAGTGACAGGAGCTTTCAGAGCTGGACGACCCGCTGTTTGACCATCTGCGTATTCGTACTTGATCGTACGTGTAACCTTGCTGTTCAAATCAGCTGGATTCGTATTGTCATCCAAGCGTGGGGTTACGACAACTTTCCAAACTTGGTCTTTTGTCTTATCGTTATCAAACTTCTGACCACTTGGTTGAGTGGAAGCCATCACTTACAAGTTTTGTAACCTGCTTGTTGAAGTTGAGCGATACGGCTAGCAGTTGAATAAACAACATCTTCACCTGATTTTACCTGTAACACCGTCTGTATAAAGAGTCTTAGCTGGAACACCGTTTTGTCCATCTGTTACATACTCAATGATACCGCGTTGATCATCTTGGCTGTAGCTTACTACTTCATCTTCGTTAGGAGATGTAGGAGTAACAGTTGCAGCTGGAACGCTTGGTTTGTCTGGAGTGAAACCAGTAACTGCTGGAGAATCAACTTTTGGAAGTTCTTCACTTGGCTTGTTCCATTGACCAGGAGTTTCAACACCTGTCACCTTGTTCACAGAAACTGGGCGAGTAAATGTTGTTGTTTGAGTAACTGGGCGAGGAAGTGCTGGACGACCTGTGGTCACTCCATCCTTGTATTGGTAACGAACGTTACGAGTAACATCTTTCGTTTCTTGTTTTGTCTCAATACGTGGAGTAAGAACAACTTCCCATGTTTGATCTACATTGTTATTACTGTCAAATCTTTGACCGCCAGCTTTAGTAAAGCCGTCGCTAATAAGATCATAACCCAACTGTTTTAAATTCGTTGATTTTCGCAGTTGTTGTATAGTTTACAGGTGTATCTGACTTACCAGTTACGTTGTCTGTGTGAAGGGTCTTAGCTGGAACACCATTTTTACCATCTGTACGGTAAACGATGCTTCCCTTTTGATCTGCAGCTGAATAGCTTACAATTTCACGCCAACTTGGATCTGTTGGAGCAACAGAAGCTGAATTTACACGTGGTTTTATTTGGTGTAAATCCTGCTATTTCTGGGCTATCAACCGCAGCAACATTTTGACGGCTAGGGTGTCCAGTTGCCGTATGTCTTCTTACCAGTTACTGGATCTTCTGACACTTGACGAGTAAATTGAACTGTTTGTTCAACTGGTTGCGGAAGAGCTGGACGATTTCTAGTCACACCGTCTTCATATTCGTAAGCGACTGTACGAGTAACATCCTTAGTTTCAGTTGTTACTTTTCGGATTATTCTTACGGTATGAAACGATTTCACGCCAGCTTGGGTCTGTTGGCGAAACAGAGGCTGAATTTACACGAGTTTTATTTGGTGTAAAACCTTTAATTGCTGGTGTATCAACCGCATCTACTGTTTGACGACTTGGTGTCCAATTGCCGTATGTCTTTTTACCAGTCGCTGGGTCTTCTGACACTTGACGAGTAAATTGTACATTTTGTTGTACTTCACGTGGAAGAGCTGGACGACCTGAAGTCACACCATCTTCGTATTCGTAAACTACTGTACGAGTGACGTCTTTTTGTTTCAGTTGTTACTCTTGGCGCAATCTTGTCGTAGTATACTGTTACATCACTTGGGGTAGAACCTGGGATTTACTGTAAGCCCTGGAACTGTCGCTACATCTGGTGTATATCCTGGTACATTTAGAGAATCTACAGGCGCAAAAATTCTTAGATGAAGGGCTCCATGGACCTGGTCTACCACCTGTCACAGTACGAGTGAACTCAGCTGTTTTGAGTGTAAGCTGGCGGAAGTGTCGGTCCTGTCACACCTGGTTTATATTTATAATAAATAGTACGAGTGACTGTCTTCTTTTCTGTCTTCGTATCAGTTGCACCTCTACGATAAACGTAGGTTACAGTACCGTTTGTTCCCCAGTCAGCCAGAGTTCCCTGAAGGTGGCAAGCTACCTCTCTTCATTCCAATGAAACCATAGCCAGGGATCTTCTTCTGTTCAGTAGTATAAGGCTTACTTTTAAAGGCACCTTGTGGATAGGTTACTGAGCCTTCAGCGATTTCTCGACCTTGCTCATCTTCATAACGTACGTCAACAGAGGCACTTTGGTAGAAATCAAAACGCTTGATTTGGAACTGTTGCAAGTTCTTGTAGTTACCAGTTGTCGCCGTAACCACCATGGACACTCAGTTCTTCTGGAGTAGAAAACTTTCTTCTTCCATTGCTTGATACCAAGATTACTTTCGTAAGAGACAGTTAATTCCTTGGTTATACCGTCATACTGGATAGCAAATCTGTGGAAACGACCATCTAGGTCACTTGAGTCTAGACGTTGAGCACTACCAGCATCTGTCTCAGCCCACCAGCGGTCATACTCACCACCAGTGAAGATACCACCACCACGAACTTTTTTATGAGTGGTATTTACCCAAGCACCGAATTGTCCCAGACGAGGGTCTTCCGCCCAACCATATTGGAATGAGTCCGTATTGCTAGTATCAAAACGGTTCCCTTTCGGTGGTGTGGGACGTTCCAGAAAGTATCCAGCTTGAAACCATTCGCGTTACGCAAACCACCAATACCAAGGTTACCACCATCGGCACCTAGGTCTGTTGTATTCCCTGTATGGAAAGGCAAAACCAATACCATCGGCACCATAGCGTTCCTGAGTCTTATCACCAAGGTTAACTCCACCAGTCAGCTTGAAGCTTTGGTTCATATTGATCTTACTCTTCAGACTGAAGTTACCTGTCTTAGAGGTTTCATCTGGAGTAGAGGGGTCACGATACCGTCGTATGAATTATAGGTAGCTGAACCATTCAATCTAGAAGTAGTCAAGGAAGTTTTCTTTTTGTTACAGTTGTCTTCCCTGTTTGTGGGTCAAACGAACGGAAGCCACTTTCTCCTGATTTACGGAAATCAGCGTAACCTTTATTTACTTCGCTTTGAGCAGCTGCTAATGTTGAATTAGCTTCACTTTTGGCTACTGCATTTGCTGTTTGGCTAGCTGTTGCCAAACTAGCTGCTTGGCTAGCTGCCTTTTCAACTGATACCTTAGCAGGTTCTACAGCGGCAGTTGACTCTGTAGCTGTTTCAGATGAAACTGCAGTTGACTCTGCAGTAGCTGAAGTAGCTGGGCTAACTCGAGCCTCAGACTGAGTTGCAGCAGTTGATTGGCTAGTCGCTACTGAAGCTTTTAGATACTTGTGAAGTAGCCTCTTTTAAAGCTGCTTCACTTTTTGAAGCAACTTCTGATTTAACAGTTTTTCTTCCACTTTGCTTGATAGGTCTTCAGCAGAGGTAGAAGATGCTGTAGATGCTGCACTTGAAACTGCGTTGCTTTCAGCGACAGTTGCTACGGTAGAATTCTTTTCTATGGCCGACTCGGAGTCAGAATCATTCGCTCCCGAATCTTCTCCTGAATCTGGCACAGAGGTCGTTTTCTCCGTAGAGGTGCTTGAAGAATCCGTCTTAGCTAACGTATCGGCTGAAACGACATTCCCCCCAAAGAACATGAAAGCTGCGATTGCTACAGAAGCTACGCCCACATTAAACTTACGGACTGAGTATCGAAGTCGTTTCTCAGCACTCGCACGGTTTAATCTGCGTCTCGCATTTTTATCCATGAGACATCTCTCCTTTTTAAAATATAGTTCAACCACCTATTACTCAACACCTTAACGCCTGAGCAGCAAAGTATTTTTATAACATATGATTGGTGGTTCTAATGTCAAAGTTTAGACATTAAACCATACTGATAATTATACCGCTTTTTTCCTATTATATCAAGGATTTTACCATCTAATTTTTTTCTGTAACAAAAGTGTAATATCATATTATAGGGATAGCTAAAAGCTTTAGCGACGCCGTTTTAAGAGAATGAAAAATAACAAAAATGATCTTGATAATTTGATGATCAAAACAAAATAAAAGAGCCCATGCAGGGCTCTATCCAACAAAAAGTCAGTCATAAAATCCGACACTTGAGATAGAAAACCTGTTTAGGACTCTCTTTATTTTTATTGAAATTCTGCTTCGACTCGGTAAATAACCTGACCCTTGCTAGAGAATTTTTGTTCATATTCAGTTAGGACATTGCCTTCAAAGTCACTGGCATGAAGATCTAGCCAAACACCTTTGAGAACCATGCCATACTGCGAAAAGCTGACCAGGCTGTACTCAAACAAGCCACGGTTGTCCGTCTTGAAGTGGATTTCACCTTTTTCTGGCAAAATTTTGCCTGAAGGTATCCAAGAAAGACTTATAGGTCAAGCGACGTTTTTCATGCCGTTTCTTAGGCCATGGATCAGAGAAATTTAGATAAAGTCGGTCAATTTCTCCGTCCCCAAAATAGTTGGTCAATTCTGAACCATCCACCCAGAGCAGCTTAATATTGGGTACATCAGCTTCCAAAACCTTATCCAAGGCATAACTAAGGACAGACTTCTGAATGTCAATCCCGATGTAATTGATGTCTGGATTAGCCTTTGGCCATCCCTGTGATGAAAGCTCCTTTACCGCTTCCAACTTCAACATGGATCGGATGGTCGTTTCCAAAAATTTCTCGCCACTTTCCCTTGGCATCAACCGGATTTAGAACCACATAGTGGGGATTAGCCTCTAATAACTCTGTTGCTCCCTTACGATTTCTTACTCTCATCTTACCTTTCCATACTTAGAACGGAAGTTGCGTAAGGCGTAAATCTCCCGGTTCACATTTTCTAAATCATTGTTTTCGTAATATTTAGCAATCTGCATCAGATAAGAGTATTGACCAAACCAATACAGTTTTTTGATAACCTTGTCATTGTACTTATAACCGTAGTAGGTCAACCACTCCTGCCAATTGGTATCTGGGATATAGTGACTCAATATATGAGCAACATCCAACATTCTGTCCGTCAAGCGAACCGAATCCCAATCCACCAAATAAATCAAGCCACTGTCCGTCTGAAAACCAGTTACTATGGCGTACATCACCGTGGACAATCGTCGCATAGTCCTCACGAAAAAGCAGGTACCGTTTGCCGCAAATCCCGAATAATAGATTGCAGGTACTGATTGTTCCTCAAAACAACTGGCGCTTGATTGAGCCAGCTATTGATTAGATCGATTGGCGTTTCCAAAATATAACCCAATTTGGCCAACTGAGTCATCAGAGGCTTCGACCGATGCAAACGCGTTAAAATATTGATTACTTGCTTTTTAGACATATCATTAGGCGTTAATATGGCACCTGAAAGCCATTCTTGTCCGCTCATGACATTGCCATCTGGCAAGCGTCGACTCCACAGAAGTTGCGGGAGCAATTTGTTCTCTGGCTAAAGCCTGCCAGAATCGGGGTCGTATTCATCTTGACGAAAACTCGCCCCCTGTCTGGATAAGTTCCCATATAGGCCTTTCCGCTCTTACCAGCTATTGGTGTCAGGGCTAGCTCGTTATCAACCAAGACCATGATTCCCCTCCTTAAAAAGTTTCCTCACTATTTTACTAATTTTCATTCTTTTAGTCAACCAATCTTTTTAGTTTATATGGCAAATAGACTAGATACAAAAAGATTGTCACTCCAAGCACTGCCAGCACAGCTATTATATCCTGAAAACAAACCGCTGCTACTAGCGTTTCAAACAGTAAAATACTGTATCCAATCCTGTAATTACCTGCTTCGCCCCTCTGATTTTAGACTTGCTATCCAGCGGGAAAAGCTGGGTTAGATACTGATAATCAAAGGCTTCATACAAGGCCAGCAACTGAAAGAGCAAAAGATAGTTGAAAAGGATGACAAAACCTGCAGCAATCCAAGACTGGCTGACGAAGACAATCGTCAAGAGGGCTAAAAGTAGGAGACGCAAGGTCAGAGGGAATAAGTCGCCATTGCGAAGATAAGAGCGCAGAAACATATTTTTGCCAAGTCTTGGCATGAATCTTAGGCAAAAAATCTCGTCAGCCCGTCCAAATAAGCTCTTCTTTTAACACTATTAGAAATGCCTTTTACATTTGTAAAGAGGGCAAAGAAACGAAGAACTTTCTGCTTACGACCTTCCTCAGCTGCGATTGCATATTGCCAATTGAGACGATCAGACAAGAAAAAGCGACGCCCTTTGAATTGAAAAACTAGCCATTTCAAAAGTAACATGAAGAGACAGTACAGCCCAAAAACCCAGAATGGCAAACCTAGAGCCAAAAACAGGGGTGCTAGCAAGATCAGCAACAAGGTTTGCAGCAGGCCAAAGAGAATATATGAACGCTGGATTTGTCCCTTGACAAACTCAATGACTGCCTGCTCCTGCACTAGCCAAAAGAGCATATCCGGCTTTTCCAGGTAGGTTGCAATACTGCCAAAAGGAAGAATGAACACAGAGAATAAGACTAATCCGGCTACGATCGGCCAAGACTGACTAGGGAGATTCCGCAGCAATTGATTGTACTGAACTGCTAGAAAACCTAGAAAAATCAATAGAAACAAGACAAAGTGATCATTGAGAACATAGCGCAGATACTTCAGACAGCGCTGACGGAAATCTTGCTTGCGTTTAGCAAATACTTCTTTCATAGCGCAGCCTCTTCCGTCAAGGCAAGATAGATGTCATTGAGACTAGCTTCCGGCATCTGAAATTGCTGCCGCAACTCAGCTAGTTTGCCCTTAGCGCGCACCTGCCCTTTATGTAAAATCACAAAGCTATCACACATCTTCTCAGCAGAATCCAGAACATGGGTGCTCATAAGGATAGACTTACCTTTTTTCTTTTCCTCATCCAAAAGCTGGATAAGGTCTGCAATAGCTACAGGATCCAGCCCCAAAAAAGGCTCATCCACGATAAAAAGACTAGGATCCACCACGAAAGCACAGATAATCATGACTTTCTGCTTCATCCCCTTAGAGAAATGCACTGGAAACCAGTCCAACTTATCCTTGAGTCGGAAAATAGTTAAGAGGCGCTCCACGCGCTCAAAAGCGACTTCCTGCTCGATATCGTAAGCCATGGCAACCGTTTCAATATGCTCACGCAGGGTCAGCTCCTCATAAAGACTCGGTGTCTCTGGGATAAAGCCAATCTTCTTACGGTAAGCGCTAGGATTTTCTCCCAGCTGCAAACCATCAATCCGAATTTCTCCCTTGTAAGGTGTCAATAAACCGATAATTTCATTGATGGTAGTGGATTTACCAGCACCATTGAGACCAATCAAACCAACTAGCTGGCCATTGCCCACTTCAAAGCTGACATCCTTTAAAACCGGGATATTTACATAGCCGCCCGTAAGCTCTTTGATTTCTAACATATTTTCTCCAAATCTGGTATAATAGTTCTTATATTATAACAAAATCTAGCGAATAGAGGTATCATTTATGGCTGATTGTATTTTTTGTAAGATTATCACAGGGGAAATCCCATCTTCTAAAGTTTATGAAGATGACCAGGTAGTCGCCTTTCTAGACATTTCTCAGGTCACTCCAGGCCATACTTTGGTCGTTCCCAAGCAGCATTTCAGAAATCTTTTGGAAATGGATGCAGACAGTGCTAGTCAGCTCTTCGCTCGTGTCCCAGACATCGCCCGCAAGGTCATGAAAGCAACAGGCGCCAAGGGCATGAACATCCTTAATAACAACGAAGAAATTGCCGGTCAGACCGTCTTCCATACCCATGTCCACCTAGCTCCTCGCTATGAAGAGACAGACGGTCTACAAATCAGCTTTGAAGCCCACGAACCAGATTTTCCAGCCTTAGCTCAATTGGCTGAAAAGATTGCTCGAGCCTAGGGAGGAACTATGAAATTTTCAAATCTTATGCTGTTCACAGGCGCAGCCTGGGTCAGCTACCATTTGGTCAAAAGTCGGAAGACAATCAGCCAAGAAGTCGTCGAAACATCCGATATCTTGGATAAAATTCAAGATAATTTAGCTAACATCCAGCACAATCTCGCCATTATCCAAGAACAGCGAGACAATATCAAAGAGATGGCGCAAGATCTGACTTACAAATACAAGGTTTTTGAGAAACAAGCCCAAGCTCAAATCTCGCAAATACAGGATATCTGGCAATAGAAAACTTTCTCATAACAAGAAAAATGTACCAACAAAAGGTTAGACAATAATTTAAGTAAAGGACTTAGTTCTGCATTGCACAGGGCTGAGTCCTTTCAATTTGACTTTAACTCGTTTGTTATTGTGATAATCAATGTAGTTCACAATAGCTTGTTCCAATTGATTAAGTGACTGAAACGTCTTCTCATAACCATAAAACATCTCAGACTTAAGAATTCCCAAGAAGGACTTCTTTCATACCGTTGTCTGGACTGTTACCTTTGGATGACATGAATTATTGAATCCCCTCACTCTCTAAAAATTGATGATAAGAAACATGTTGATATTATCAAACTTGGTCTCTGTAAAGAATGGTATTCCCCTAGTATTTCTCCGTAAATGCTTCCTCCAACATAGTTTTTACTTGTTCCAAGTTCGGTGAGCAAGCAATTTCGACAATCTTTAGAAGAATATCAAAAAGAAAACTCAATTAGCAATTCTTGGATAATTCCGTTTTTCTTCTTTCTTTTTCCTCCTTTAAGCGAAATTTTATAAACTTTTTTAGAACAGCATCCTCCATTCTTAGCCAGTCATTTTCTGCTTTAATACCTTTTGGTTGTGTCTCACCTCTTCTCAGATTTTCTTTGGTTTACGACCCATTATAACTGGGCCACAGGTATCTTCAACCAAGTCATATATAGAGCCAAATCAATCCTTGATTCTACTTGTCAAAGGAAGGAATCTTTTTGGGACCAATTCATTTATTGTATAGAAACTATATTAGAGACGATTATAATCTGGTTTTTCTTTGTGAAACATGGAAAACACCTCGCAACTCTTCTTACATCTTTTATGCAACTTTACACAAAGAAAAGCCCTTAGAAACTGGTGTTCTAAGAACTTTGTCTTCAACCTGAATCGCAGCCTAAGGCTTCTTTTCTTAGCTTAACTCGGCCAAAATAGCCTTCAGTTGCTCCTTCGTATGAACACCAGCTACTTGCTTAACGACTTGACCGTCTTTCTTGAACAGAAGGGTCGGAATGGACATAATGCCGAATTCACGGGCAGTATTAGGATTTTCATCCACATCCATTTTTAAGGATTTTCAGTTCATCTTCATGAACTTCCTCTGCCAACTGCTCCAAGATAGGCGCCTGCATGCAGCATAGACCACACCAAGTTGCCCAAAAATCAATCAGAACCAGTCCATCTTTTTGTCTCTTCAGCGAATGTTGCATCTGTAACTGCTGCTACCATAAATCTTCCCTTTTGAATAGCTTACTTTTGATAATATTGTACACCAAATTTAGAAAAATATTCTCTAGCAAAGTAGAGAATTTTATTTTTCCAAACAATTTTTAAAATAAAAATAGATTGAGGAACATCTGAGAAAACTGGCTTAAAAATTCCAAATGTTGCTGATCTTTGCTATCTAAAGCTACGGTGTGCTTTGACATTTACAGTGCCATCATCGTTCTCAATGATCTGATGACCAAAAAGGATATCTCCAAACGGGGTCGCTGTTTTATCCTAAAATTCTCAAAGGGCTTGACAAGTGTCAGCTGATATTCCATTGGGGGTATTCCTTCGAGTTCCATTATCCCACAAGATCCTGTCTTAAATCCACCATTTAATGTAATATTTTTAAAATCTTCTTCCCAGTCATACCACTTTTCAATATTTTCAGTAGGACCATACATCTTCTTTTGCTGCTTTCATGCTTAAACTGAAACTAAATTCCATTACAATAACTCTCTTTTATAATATGTATACTTATTATAAAGTATATTTATAATATTTGTCAAATGTTTTTTTCTTTCTAGCACTAATATTTCTTCTAAAATAGTCTACTTAATTTGATTCTGCTTTTTCATACTGATAAAATGGGATAAGAATGATGTCTTGGTCGTATGGCTTGATATTCGCTCTCTTATTTAGCCATTTAGGCAATAGTGCGATTCCTTTCCGTTTTCAACTAAGCTGATAATGTTCTCAAAAGAATCAATTTCTACAACTGATTTTAAAATGAGCAAACTTCATTGCTTTGTTTTCTAAAAGGGCAATTTTTATCTTTATTAACGAATATGGGCATTTCTCAGTAGCCTTTATGATGCTCGAACAAAGATAAACTGACCTCAATATGTCCAATAGTCTCATCATAATGTTTTCAAATTTTCAATTTTTGAAAACAAAAATTTTTATCAAAGTCTTCCTGATGAGCAATGGTGGGTATATCCGAAGTTTTTGATATTAATTTCGCTTTTTATCCAAATCAATTGTTTGCGAATTATTAATATCGTGATTGAATAATAATTCTGAAATTAAGATGGATATTTTTCGAGGTTTCACATTTCTTTTTAATTTCTCTAAATTGTTAGAAGTTTCCTTACAAAATTGATAAAATAAGTCTCCACTTTTTGTCGGAACTAAACCATTATATTTTTCTGTAAAATAATTTCGTATCTAATTCAGTTTCAAGCACTTTCAATCTAGCGCTGAGATTAGATTGTGCATATTGTAATATCTTTGAACTTTTGTTTATTGATCTTGTCTCATAGATCGTCACAAAAATGCTCATATCATTAAAAATTCATTTAAAACACCTTATCACTTTTTGTGATAATTATATCATTTTTAAGTATTATTCAACATGATATAAATCATTTATACTGTGAATAGTTAATTAGAAAAAGAGGTACCGCAATGCAAGCAATGCAATATACTATAAAATTACCAGCAGATTATGATATGGATATCATTAGACAACGTGTCCGGAAATACAGGTCATTTGATGGATGGATTCGACGATTTGTTTTTTTCAAAGTTTATTTAATCTCTGAAAAATCTGAAGGCCAATTATTTAATAGTTACTGTCCGCTATATATTTGGAAAAATACCAACGGAATGACAAAATTCATATTTGATGGTTACTTTGATCATATTTTTAAATTCGTTTGGCTGGCAAAAATATTGAAATCGGAATAACTTCATCAGTCGAAATATCTGATCATTTTGACTCAAGTAAATATGCTACATTGGAAATCATTGATATAGAAGCGTCTGAAAGTTTAAAATCCTTTACCATTCACGAGCAAATACAAAACAACGAAAGTGGCAAAGTCGTTATTTTCAATCCTGATAAATGGAAAAATGTATTTTTACTTTTTATACTAATAAACCTGGTACACAACTACCAACATTTGAAATTTTGCATATTTCATAATAAGTAGTATATGATAAGTAATAGGGAAATGCCTGAGCAAACAATTTTTCATTTTTTTGCACACTATGATAGTATACTTGCTCTTCCCAAAATTGTATGACCTTTACTGTCATCGGCTAAATGAAAAAATCGTTACGACATGTAACGATTTTTTGACTATGATATTAACTCAATTCCGCGATAATCGCCTTCAGTTGCTCCTTCGTATGAACACCAGCTACTTGCTTAACGACTTGACCGTCTTTCTTGAACAGAAGGGTTGGAATAGACATAATGCCAAATTCACGGGCAGTATTTGGATTTTTCATCCACATCCATTTTGAGGATTTTCAGTTCGTCCTCATGAACTTCTCCTGCCAACTGCTCCAAGATAGGCGCCTGCATGCGGCATGGACCACACCAAGTTGCTCAAAAATCAATCAGAACCAGTCCATCTTTTGTCTCTTCAGCGAATGTTGCATCTGTAACTGCTGCTACCATAAATCTTCTCCTTTGAATAGCTTACTTTTGATAATATTGTACACCAAACCCAGAGGAAAAAGAAAATATTTGCTACGGAGTACCTGATGCTTCCCTACTTAAAAGACTACAATCGTTGCACTGCTGCCGCCGGCATTTTGCGGAGCATAGCCGAAGGACTTGACCTGCTTGTTCCGACGGAGGTATTTTATCACCCCTTCACGGATGACAATTCTGTCTCTGATACCGTGGATAATGTCCACCTGAGCCATATTGTTAAGGAGGGCCTGATCGATAAAAGCATCAAGCTCTTCCATGGCCTCTTCATAGCGCTTGCCACGCAGATCTAATCTGGCTCTTGGACCATTGGTATTGGTTCGCTTGACCACATTGACTTGCTTACGCTTAGGCTGCTGCTCCTTTTCAGCCTTGAGAAGATTAAATTCCTGCTCTTCTAGAGTCATCTTGATAAGACTGACCTGAGCTTCCCAACGGCCGTCCTTGAGCTGCTTGACCAAGGTTCCCCGCTGACCATAGCTGGTGACTAGGATATCATCTCCCACCTTGGGCGCCCGATTTTTCTTAGCCTGCTTGAGCACCTTATTCTTTGATAAATCAACCGTTTCTGGTGCTAACTTTTTAAGCTGAGCCTTGGCTTCGATAATCTCATGCGGTTTGAGACTGGACTTAGCATGGAGATTTTTGAGAATGCTCTCGCTTTCCGCTAACGCCATATCCACGATTTCCTGGGCTTCCAAGCGTGCCTTATTGAGCTCGGTTTCCTTTTCTCGGTTAAACTCATTGTAAAGTTTTTTGAGAGCTCGGTTAAATTTGAGATTTTCCTGCTCCACCTCGCGGATATTATCCAAGCGCTTGCGGCTTTCCAACGTCTGCTCTTCCAGGCGCTCAATGATCCGATTGACATCACTGTCTGTATCGGTCTGCTCTTGGGCGTGGCTAACGATAACTTCCGACAAGCCCAAACGCCGAGCAATTTCAAAGGCATTGGAGCGGCCAGGTACTCCCTGCATAAAGCGATAGGTCGGCCGCAAACTATCTGTATCAAATTCCATGCTGGCATTTTCCACCCAGTCCGTCTCAATCCCATAGGCTTTGAGCTCAGGATAGTGGGTCGTCGCCATGGTTTTAATCTGCCTTAGCCGCAAGTCTTCCAAGATAGCAATAGCCAGAGCTGCTCCCTCCTGCGGGTCAGTCCCAGCTCCCAGCTCATCCAGCAGGACCAAACTCTCGCTATCAACCTGCTCTAAAATAGAGACGATATTAGTCATGTGACTGGAGAAAGTCGATAGGCTCTGCTCAATGGACTGCTCATCACCAATGTCTGCAAAAATCTGACTGAAAATCCCGACGCGGCTCTCCTTGTCCGCCAAAATCGGCAGACCTGACTGGGCCATGATCTGAGCCAAGCCCAAGGTCTTCAGCATGATGGTCTTACCACCCGTATTAGGCCCGGTAATGACAATCTCTGTCAGGTCTGGCCCTGAAAATGCAGGTCATTAGCCACTGCATTTTCAATCAAGGGATGGCGAATACTGAGCAGTTGGATGTCCTGCTCTTCCGACAGGTCTGGCACCACCGCTCCCGTCTCCTGCATGAAGCGGACCTTGGCACGCACCAGATCCAGATGTCCGATAATCCAAGCATTATTTGCAATTTCAGCCGCATGAGGCCGTATCATATCCGACATAGCCTGCAAAAATCCTCTGAATTTCATAGCGCTCTGTCCGCCCGACTGCTAGCAATCTCTTCATTGAGGATTGACCACCGCCCGCGGCTCAATGTAAACCGTACTCCCGCTGGCTGAAATATCGTGAACGACACCCGCAATACGGTTACGGTAGGTATTTTTCACAGGTAGTACATTGCGGCTGTTCCGGCTGGCCACCACTTGGTCTGCCAACATATCACCCTTTGGTTTTGAGAATTTCTTGCAGAATATCTCGAACCTGAACTTCATTTTCTCTTGGATTCTCCGGCGAATACGACTCAACTCTTCACTAGCAAAACTTTCGAGAAAGCCCCCATCATTGATAGCTTGCAGGCTTCCCTGAATACTAGGAAACTCTACTAGATTGTTAAAAAGACGATCCAAACGCTCCAATTGGACATTTTCCAAGTCCTCGTAGAAAGATACCAACTCATGTGTCACATGCCAAGACCCGCTTGAGAGCCACTCCTCGATATTCAAGTCGCTATCCAGCTCTAGGCGCTTGGTCAAGCCCCTAATATCCTGAATGGCTCCCAAAACTCAAAGTGCGGATGCTGCACATCTGCCGCATATCGGACATCTCCAAAAAGCAGCAGCAATTGATTCTTTTTGCTGTTTGGCTGGAGCTGTTTCAACTCCAACTCTCCCAGCTCAGTCAGCAGATAGGGAGAAAAAAGCTCCTTAATTTTATCAAATTCCAAAGTTTCTAAAAATTTTATGATTCATCATGTTCATTCTATTTCTATATAATTTAAACTGAAAAAGAAACTCAGCTACAGAGCAACTGAGTCTTAATTATCCGATAATTTTTGTGACCCAAAGGTCATGTAAAATGGATGAAGTTACAGGCGTATGATTAATAATAAATCGAATCAGCAAACTCGAATTTAAACGTTCTTGGATAAAGGACATGGGGCACAGTAGCTAAAATAGTCAGTCCCATCTCGATGACAAAGAGTGAGATGAAGACCGCAATAGCCCCACTAACCATATTAAAAAACTTTGGTATCCCACTTTATTCGGATAGGGAATTAAATTTACAAAAATCCCCAAAAGCGGCCTACTATATAAACAAGACTGAAAACAAGAAGATAAGCCAGCCCCGCATAAAAACCTTATCCAAATGGAAAAGTTGAGAACTTGCAAAGAAATAAGTCGAGCTACCTTTAATAGCGCTAGCATAGGGCACCCACAGCTGATAGACTTAGCCAAGTCCTGATATAGAGCTCCAGCCACCAGCATGGATACAATCGTCATAGCAGCATAATAACCCTGCAGAACAATCCCACGCGAGTAGCCAATATAAAAGCTCCAAGCTAATATTAGTAAAATAATAATTGCAAACACTATCTTTCCCCTGTATTAGCTGACTTTTCTCTTAATTCGCTAAGCATTTTGTGACGAAGGCCTTCCAATTCTTTTTCCTTATCATCAAACTCAATCTCGCGACTGAGCTGGGTAGATAAACTATTAATCGCCAGCAAAATGGCTAAGACTTCATCATCTGCCGCAGGCATCTGCTCTTTTAATGGCCTTATATTTTTCCTTGGCAACCTGCTCCCACTTCTTCCATAAAAAGATTATCGTGTTCTGTTGTTAAAGTTAAGGTTTTGTTTCCAAATGTAAACTTATATCTATTCAAATTTGCCATAAAATCACCTCATGATATTATACCAAAAATCGCTACATTTGTCAGGTAGAAATCTGCTATCTATCCTTTGATAAATTATAACTCTTTCGTATAATAGTATCTCTCACCTGTATAGGGATATTCTTTTAATCTAAACACTTCCTCATAGCCATGCTTCTTATAAAAATCTGGCGCTTGAAAATGAAAGGTATCCACAAATGAATACTTACACTTCCTGTCACGAGCTTCCTCTCTGCCCTTTGCAAAATATCCGAGCCAAGCCCTTGCCTCGTAAAGCCTCACTCACATATAAATACTCAATTTCCAGCCAATAGCCAAACGTCTAGGCCACCAGACCTCCCATTAAATTTCCATCCTCATCTCTGGGATAAAGATATTGAGAGGCTCACTTGTTGAAGCTTCCTTTAGAGCGATTATAGGCTCGGATTAAATTTCCAAGTTCTTGGACACGTTCAGATTCTTTATTTTCCAATCTCAATTTCATTAGGCTCTCCTTCTTACCAAATCTTAAATCTATTCTACCATTTTAGCAAGATAAGTATACTTTTATTCATTCCAAAAAGAAAAATTTGAAAGATAGATACTTTAAAATATATTAGAAAAGACAAGGCAGAATACCTTGTCCTTATACTGTATCTAATTGATCTCTTATTCATAGACTTTCTATATAAATCTCACACTTTATATATTCCCCTTACGAACCCGCACTTTCGTAGGCATCTAAGCCCCTGTCCCATAGTTTCAAGGAAATGAAAAAGAAGACAAGGGAAATCAGCATCAAACCACTGATATTAAAGAGCCCATCCTTGTCCTGCAAGAAATAGCTAGCTGGATAGTAGGCTGTAAAGGCGAAAGGCACGATAAAGCTAATCAACCAACGAAGAGCTGAATTATAAATGGAAATCGGGTACTTAGCAAAATCATTAAACATATAGAAAAATATAAATCATGGCGCCTGACTGCTTAGTCCAAAAAAAGCGATGCTGGCAGTCGCGATTTTCAAGGAAGTATAGATCAAGGTCGCAAAAGGAATACAGACTAGGAAAAGCAGGAATTTGGGAAGAGTCCAAGCAATGCTTGATACTGTTGTCCCTAGTAAAATGCCACCGACCAAGAGCTCGCCCAAGGCATCAATCTGAAAGGTCTCGACTAGGATGTGGAAGAGCGGATTGATAGGACGAGTCAGATACTTATCAAATTCTCCCTTTCGCACCAAGCGCTGCCCTAGTGCCCAGAGATTGTCAAAAAAGAGATGGTCCAATCCCTTTGGGAATCAAGGAAAAACCATAGATAAAGGCTATTTCTTGAAAGGTCCAGCCTTCAAGCGAGGGATATGTTGAAAGAGTACATTGAGAAACAAGAGGTTCAAACCTTGGGTCAGAAAGACACCTAAAACACCAACCACAAAATCAACCTTGTATTCCATGATTTGCTTGATGTATTGTCTGATAAAAATCAGGTGCATGCGTTGATATTTTTTCATACTAACCTCCCTGAATGGTGATGAATGACTGGACTCGTTTCCAAATCAACTGAGACAAGCCCACCATCACTATGAGCCAGAAAAACTGTAGCAAGATAGCTTGAAGAATCTGATTGGCATCGTATTTTCCAACAACAATCATAACTGGAGTATAAATCAAGGATGAAAAAGGCAAGAAGGACAGAATATCTGATACGATCTTTGGAAAGAAAGCCAAGGGAATCAAACTCCCAGACATAAAGTCAATCAGAGAATTCTTAAGCAGATTAGAGCCCCATAAATTTTTAAACACAAAGGCTGAAAATCCAAAGCAGATATTAAAGAAAAAGTTAATCAGATAGGCTAGCGTCAAGCTAAAGAGATAAAGGACAGTTAGTCCCAGCACTTCTACAATACCTTCCCCAGAAAGAATTTTCAGCAAGACAATAACACTTAAAAATGGCAGTCCAACAGAGATAAAAATCAACCACTTGGAACCAAGCCTCGTGAAGAGATATAGAGGCCGCAAAATGCACTGGTCGCAGCAAGCGCATGATAATGGAGCCATCCTTGACCTCCTCCCCAATCATAAAAGAAGAATCCGACCTAGTCAAAAGATTGGTCACAAAACTCATGATGATGTAGAGGGTGATATCTGCCATGCTGAAGCCTTGAATCAAGGACTCCTGCGAGGAATCAAAGACTGCCTTCCAGAGATAAAACTCAACAAAGGCCCCCATGACATCGCCAATCCGATAAAGAATAAAGTTGACTCGATAGGTAATCAACCCTGAACACCTGCATTGATAAAGGGTTTATAACGTCTCCACAATTTGACCATCTTAGAGCTCCTTTCGGTAGAAGCGACGGATAATATCCTCGATATCCGTATCCAACATCTTCAAATCGCGAATTTCAAAATCAGACAGGGTTTGCTTGATAATATCGGCCGACTGGTAGCGGGAACTATCGAATTCAATATTGAGACTGTTTCCTTGTCTATCAATGGTCATATCAGGTAAACCTTCATAGTGAGAAGGGAGATGACTTTGACCTGGTACTAGTACAAAGGAGATAGTCTTCATCTTTCCAAAGGTTTCCTTGAGCTGACTAACCGTTCCATCAAAAATCTCCTGCCCCTTGTCAATCATAAAAATTCGATCACAGAGTTGCTCAATGTCGCTCAGGTCGTGAGTGGTCAAGAGAATGGTGGTCTCTTCCTCTTGATTAATCTGAGTGATAGCTCGGCGAATATTGTCCTTGACCGAAACGTCCAACCCAATGGTCGGCTCATCTAAAAAGAGAACCTTGGGATTGTGAAGTAAGGAAGCCGCAATGTCCGCCCGCATCCGTTGACCAAGTGAAAGAGTTCGCACAGGATCCTTGATAAATTCCTTCAAATCCAAGACTTCATTCAAAAAGTCCATGCGCTTATGGAAGAGCGAGTCTGGCACATCGTAAATCTCTTTCAAGACCGTGTAGGTCTCTTGCAGGGCCAAATCCCACCATAGCTGGGTTCGTTGTCCAAAGACAACCCCGATATCCTTGACATAATCTTGGCGATTGTCCTGTGGAATCTTGCCATTAATCCGACAAAAACCAGACGTCGGTTTCAAAATCCCTGTCAGCATTTTGATGGTTGTCGACTTCCCAGCACCATTTGCCCCGATAAAGCCTAAAATCTGCCCTTTTGGAACCTCAAAGGTTAAATCCTTGACCGCTTCAAAGGTCTGCTTTTCAGGATGAATAAAGGAGCGCAAAGCCCTCTTCAACCCTGGTTCCTTAACTGTCTTCACAAAATTTTTCTGAAGATGTTCCACTTCTATCATTGCCATATTTATCTCCCTATAGAAAGTCTTCGGTAAGTCATTTCTCAATACAAATAAGCAGTCTATTTTAGCACAAAATAAAGAAAAAAGCAAAAAATCAGACGATCTAGCATAACATAAGAAATTATAAATAACCCAAAAATAAAAATTGGTAAAAAAAGACAAGGTCCGAAAACCTTGTCTTAATTACTATACCGGCGGCCGGGGTCGAACCGGCACGTCCTTGCGGACACTGGATTTTGAGTCCAGCGCGTCTGCCAATTCCGCCACGCCGGCAAAGTAACTGGGGTAGCTGGATTCGAACCAACGAATGAGGGAGTCAAAGTCCCTTGCCTTACCGCTTGGCGATACCCCAATAATCAAAAGAAATAGGCGAGTGATGGGGATCGAACCCACGCATGCCAGAGCCACAATCTGGTGTGTTAACCACTTCACCACACCCGCCATATTCCAAAACACGGGCAGTAGGAATTGAACCCACACTGAAGGTTTTGGAGACCTTAGTTCTACCTTTAAACTATGCCCGTTAAGCATGGAAGGGGAGGGATTCGAACCCCCGAACCCGAAGGAGCGGATTTACAGTCCGCCGCGTTTAGCCTCTTCGCTACCCTTCCGAAATTCTTAAAAGATATATGGCGCGAGACGGAATCGAACCGCCGACACATGGAGCTTCAATCCATTGCTCTACCAACTGAGCTACCGAGCCAAATATTGCGGGAGCAGGATTTGAACCTACGACCTTCGGGTTATGAGCCCGACGAGCTACCGAGCTGCTCCATCCCGCGATATTCTAATCTAAGGAGGATGTGGGATTCGAACCCACGCACGCTTTTACACGCCTGACGGTTTTCAAGACCGTTCCCTTCAGCCGGACTTGGGTAATCCTCCAAAATATATAGTCCGTACGGGATTCGAACCCGTGTTACCGCCGTGAAAAGGCGGTGTCTTAACCCCTTGACCAACGGACCATAATATTAAAAATGGGCACGAGTGGACTCGAACCACCGACCTCACGCTTATCAGGCGTGCGCTCTAACCACCTGAGCTACGCGCCCAAGTTATAAAAAACTTGGTATGAACTTCTGTTCAAAGCGGGTGACGAGAATCGAACTCGCGACAACAGCTTGGAAGGCTGTAGTTTTACCACTAAACTACACCCGCTTGAATAATGGGAGTTAACGGGATCGAACCGCTGACCCTCTGCTTGTAAGGCAGATGCTCTCCCAGCTGAGCTAAACTCCCAAAAAAGGAAGCGTATTACTTCCTATCCTGCTAAGCGACTACCATATCTCACAGGGGGCAACCCCCAACTACTTCCGGCGTTCTAGGGCTTAACTTCTGTGTTCGGCATGGGTACAGGTGTATCTCCTAGGCTATCGTCACTTAACTAGCTGAATTAACTGCAATATCTTATTGCCTTGTCAACTCAAAATTGAATAACTACTCAAACCTCACAATACTTTAGCCAAAAAGCTGTGCTCAATGAAAAATTGGATAAGTCCTCGAGCTATTAGTATTAGTCCGCTACATGTGTCGCCACACTTCCACTCCTAACCTATCTACCTGATCTTCTCTCAGGGCTCTTACTAACTTGCGTTATGGGAAAATCTCATCTTGAGGTGGGTTTCACACTTAGATGCTTTCAGCGTTTATCCCTTCCCTACATAGCTACCCAGCGATGCCTCTGGCGAGACAACTGGTACACCAGCGGTAAGTCCACTCTGGTCCTCTCGTACTAGGAGCAGATCCTCTCAAATTCCTACGCCCGCGACGGATAGGGACCGAACTGTCTCACGACGTTCTGAACCCAGCCTCGCGTGCCGCTTTAATGGGCGAACAGCCCAACCCTTGGGACCGACTACAGCCCCAGGATGCGACGAGCCGACATCGAGGTGCCAAACCTCCCCGTCGATGTGAACTCTGGGGGAGATAAGCCTGTTATCCCCAGGGTAGCTTTTTATCCGTTGAGCGATGGCCCTTCCATGCGGAACCACCGGATCACTAAGCCTCGACTCTTCGTCCCTGCTCGAGTTGTAGCTCCGCAGTCAAGCTCCCTTTATACCTTTACACTCTGCGACTGATTTCCAACCAGTCTGAGGGAACCTTTGAGCGCCTCCGTTACCTTTTTAGGAGGCGACCGCCCCAGCTCAAACTCGCCCGTCAGACACTGTCTCCGATAGGGATCACCTATCCGGGTAGGAGTGGCCATAACACAAGGGTAGTATCCCAACAACGCCTCCATCGAAACTGGCGTCCTGATCTCATAGGCTCCTACCTATCCTGTACATGTGGCACAGACACTCAATATCAAACTGCAGTAAAGCTCCATGGGGTCTTTCCGTCCTGTCGCGGGTAACCTGCATCTTCACAGGTACTAAAATTTCACCGAGTCTCGTTGAGACAGTGCCCAAATCATTACGCCTTTCGTGCGGGTCTGGAACTTACCCGACAAGGAATTTCGCTACCTTAGGGACCGTTATAGTTACGGCCGCCGTTTACTGGGGCTTCAATTCATACCTTCGGATTACTCCTAAGCACCTCTTAACCTTCCAGCACCGGGCAGGGCGTCACCCCCTATACATCATCTTACGATTTAGCAGAGAGCTGTGTTTTTGATAAACAGTTGCTGAGCCTATTCACTGCGGCTGACTAAAGTCAGCACCCCTTCTCGAAGTTACGGGGGTCATTTTTGCTGAGTTCCTCAACGAGAGTTCTCTCGCTCACCTGAGGCTACTCGCCTCGACTACCTGTGCTCGGTTTGCGGTACGGGTAGAGTATGATACAACGCTAGAAGCTTTTCTTGGCAGTGTGACATCACTCACTCGCTACTAAACTTCGCTCCCCATCACAGCTCAACGTTACAGGTATAAGCATTTGACTCATACCACGCCTCACTGCTTTAGACGTACATCCATTCGTACGCACGAGTTAGCCTACTGCGTCCCCTCCATCACTCTCATACTCTAGTACAGGAATATCAACCTGTTGTCCATCGGATACACCTTTCGGTCTCTCCTTAGGGTCCTGACTAACCCAGGGCGGACGAGCCTTCCCTGGAAACCTTAGTCTTACGGGTGGATGGGATTCTCACCCATCTTCGCTACTCATACCGGCATTCTCACTTCTATGCGTTCCAGCGCTCCTCACGGTACACCTTCTCCACACATAGAACGCTCTCCTACCATACCTATAAAGGTATCCACAGCTTCGGTAAATTGTTTTTAGCCCCTGGTACATTTTCGGCGCAGGGTCACTCTGACTAGTGAGCTATTACGCACTCTTTGAATGAATAGCTGCTTTCTAAGCTAACATCCTAGTTGTCTGTGCAACCCCACATCCTTTTCCACTTAACAATTATTTTGGGACCTTAGCTGGTGGTCTGGGCTGTTTCCCTCTCGACTACGGATCTTAGCACTCTGCAGTCTGACTGCCGACCATAATTCATTGGCATTCGGAGTTTATCTGAGATTGGTAATCAGGGATGGACCCTCACCCAAACAGTGCTCTACCTCCAAGAATCTTGATGTCGACGCTAGCCCTAAAGCTATTTCGGAGAGAACCAGCTATCTCCAAGTTCGTTTGAATTTCTCCCTACCCACAAGTCATCCAAGCACTTTTTCAACGTGCCCTGGTTCGGTCCTCCAGTGCGTTTTACCGCACCTTCAACCTGCTCATGGGTAGGTCACATGGTTTCGGGTCTACATCATGATACTAAGACGCCCTATTCAGACTCGGTTTCCCTACGGCTCCGTCTCTTCAACTTAACCTCGCATCATAACGTAACTCGCCGGTTCATTCTACAAAGGCACGCTCTCACCCATTAACGGGCTCGAACTTGTTGTAGGCACACGGTTTCCAGGTTCTATTTTCACTCCCCTTCCGGGGTGCTTTTTCACCTTTCCCTCACGGTACTGGTTCACTATCGGTCACTAGGGAGTATTTAGGGTTGGGGGAGATGGTCCTCCCAGATTCCGACAGGGATTTCACGTGTCCCGCCGTACTCAGGATTCTGCTAGGTACAGATTCTATTTAAAATACGAGGCTCTTACTCTCTTTGGCTGACCTCTTCCCATGTCATTCTTCTATAAAATCTTGAGTCCACATTGCAGTCTCTACAACCCCGGAAGAGTAAACTCTTCGGTTTGCCCTCCTGCCGTTCTCTGCTCGCCGCTACTAAGGCAATCGCTTTTTGCTTTCCTTCCTGCAGCTACTTAGATGTTTCAGTTCACTGCGTCTTCCTCCTCATCTCCCTTAACGAGATGGGTAACAGGTAGTACCTGTTGGGTTCCCCATTCGGACATCCCCGGATCTGCGCTTGCCCTACAGCTCCTCGAGGCATTTCGTCGTTTGTCACGTCCCTTCATCGGCTCCTAGTGCCAAGGCATCCACCGTGCGCCCTTACTAACTTAACCTTATTTTTGACCTTTCAGTCTTAAACTCATTAATATTCACAGCGTTTCGGTTTATTTTCTTGTTACTATTTGATATAGTTATTCAATTTTCAATGGACAAGTTTAGAATAGTCCATCACTATCCTAATGGAGCCTAGCGGGATCGAACCGCTGTGACCTCCTGCGTGCAAAGCAGGCGCTCTCCCAGCTGAGCTAAGGCCCCACAAGACCTCTCAAAAACTAAACATGACGACCAATGGCTTCCGTGTTTTTCCTTAGAAAGGAGGGTGATCCAGCCGCACCTTCCGATACGGCTACCTTGTTACGACTTCACCCCAATCATCTATCCCACCTTAGGCGGCTGGCTCCTAAAAGGTTACCCTCACCGACTTCGGGTGTTACAAACTCTCGTGGTGTGACGGGCGGTGTGTACAAGGCCCGGGAACGTATTCACCGCGGCGTGCTGATCCGCGATTACTAGCGATCCCGACTTCATGTGATGAGTTGCAGCCTACAATCCGAACTGAGACTGGCTTTTAAGAGATTAGCTTGCCGTCACCGACTTGCAACTCGTTGTACCAGCCATTGTAGCACGTGTGTAGCCCAGGTCATAGGGGGCATGATGATTTTGACGTCATCCCCACCTTCCTCCGGTTTATTACCGGCAGTCTCGCTAGAGTGCCCAACTAAATGATGGCAATCTAATAATAAGGGCTGCGCTCGTTGCGGGACTTAACCCAACATCTCACGACACGAGCTGACGACAACCATGCACCACCTGTCACCGGTGTGCCGAAGCAAAAATCCCATCTCTAGGACGGGCACCGGGATGTCAAGACCTGGTAAGGTTCTTCGCGTTGCTTCGAATTAAACCACATGCTCCACCGCTTGTGCGGGCCCCCGTCAATTCCTTTGAGTTTCAACCTTGCGGTCGTACTCCCCAGGCGGAGTGCTTAATGCGTTAGCTGCGGCACTGAGTCCCGGAAAGGACCCAACACCTAGCACTCATCGTTTACGGCGTGGACTACCAGGGTATCTAATCCTGTTTGCTCCCCACGCTTTCGAGCCTCAGCGTCAGTTACAGACCAGAGAGCCGCTTTCACCGGTGTTCCTCCATATATCTACGCATTTCACCGCTACACATGGAATTCCACCTCCCTCTGCACCTCAAGTTAAACAGTTTCCAAAGCGTACTATGGTTAAGCCACAGCCTTTAACTTCAGACTTATCTAACCGCCTGCGCTCGCTTTACGCCCAATAAATCCGGATAACGCTCGGGACCTACGTATTACCGCGGCTGCTGGCACGTAGTTAGCCGTCCCTTTCTGGTAAGATACCGTCACAGTGTGAACTTTCCACTCTCACACTCTGTTCTTCTCTTACAACAGAGCTTTTACGATCCGAAAAACCTTCTTCACTCACGCGGCGTTGCTCGGTCAGACTTCCGTCCATTGCCGAAGATTCCCTACTGCTGCCTCCCGTAGGAGTCTGGGCCGTGTCTCAGTCCCAGTGTGGCCGATCACCCTCTCAGGTCGGCTATGTATCGTCGCCTTGGTGAGCCGTTACCCCACCAACTAGCTAATACAACGCAGGTCCATCTGGTAGTGGTGCATTTGCACCTTTCAATTAACTATCATGCAATAGTCAATGTTATGCGGTATTAGCTATCGTTTCCAATAGTTATCCCCCGCTACCAGGCAGGTTACCTACGCGTTACTCACCCGTTCGCAACTCATCCAGAAGAGCAAGCTCCTCCTTCAGCGTTCTACTTGCATGTATTAGGCACGCCGCCAGCGTTCGTCCTGAGCCAGGATCAAACTCTCATTAAAAGTTTGAGTTCTCACTCATTTCTGTCACTGACAGATTTATTGTTTTTTCTTTGTTCAGTACTACAACATATGTTGTAGCGCCCTGCACATTGGTTCGTCTTGTTCAGTTTTCAAAGGTCTTTATCGCTCTCTCAAGCGACAACTATATCAGTATATCACCTATCCATCCCCTTGTCAACACTTTTTTGAAATTTTTTTATCTTTTTTTCAATTTTATTTCCTAACACCATCAATATCACTGATAAATCAATAACTAAATAGGAAAGGTAACCTCTTCCTACCTCTCCCTTTATTCTCTATAGCACCGTGCTGCTAAAGTCGCTTAAATATTCCTCCAACTCTCGCAACAGTCTTTTACGCCCCTTAAACCGTTCGTCGCCTAGTAAGCGGTGGTATAACTCTAGTTGTTCTTTGTCTAACTTTGAAGTGTAGGCTGCTAGAGAACTTCGAAGAGCGACTAAATCATCTAAGGCTAGTTCGCGCTTGCTCAGTCTATGACTAATGGTACCAACTTCCTCATAAGACTGTCGATCGAAGCGGCGTTTTTTGGCTCTCTTGCTTGCGAAGAATGTCATGAATATGATTCCGAAATTTTGTCTTGAAGTAACGATAGAGGCGGCTTTCATCTTGACTGATATCTGATGGCTTTCTTCCAGCTGGTGATAAACCAGCATACCCTCTTGTTCCCAGTCACTACTCTCCCATAAATGTATATAATAATCCCGTGCACAGCGTCGGACAATCCACTGCACTTTCTCATAGCGTTCCTTGAAGTTCATGTTTTCTCCTTTTTCTTTGATAATATGATTCTACAAGAAAAAACTCTTCCCTCAGGCCTTCTGTCCCTATCCTGTCTATTTTATACCCTAACTGGTTCCCTAACAAAATATCTATGACATCTCAGGGACTTTTTATGACATGTTAGAACGCAAAAACAACTGCTTCAAAAAGCAGTTGTTTCTTGATTATATTATTCTTCGTCTTCAACATCCTGATCATCGTCAGAATATTCATCGTCTTCTTCATTTAACTCAACTCTTCGCCGAGATCATCTGGTGCTATTTCATTGATTTCAGCATCGTAGGCTTCAACCTCACTCTTTTCATCATCTGGATTGTCTTCATCATATGAAAGAGCTGGATCCTCTTCATATGAGTCCTCATCTTCAGGATCATCATCGCTGTAATCAATTGCATCTTCGTCGCCGTCCATAAAGGCATTAACGCGTTTTTTCTTGCGTTTCTTAGGCTCGTCTTCCTCGTCCGTTTCTTCCAAAGCGATGATTTCTTCATCGACTTCGTCAATCGCATACCAAGAACGAAGACCCCATTTATTGTCACCAAGTGGAATGAAATGCACATCTACATTCAGTTCTGTATAAAAATAGAGGCAGCGCTTCTCGGATTTCGCTATTTGATTTTTCCAGATAATTTTTGAATTTCATTGACAAGCTCATCGAAATACATTTCATGGTCACGCCCGCGCAATTCTAAGATGGCACGTGCTACCTCAATCATCGAAAGCTCACTTTTTTCTTGTCCTGCAAATACTTCTAATTCCAAAGTTATTCTCCTTAAGATTACACAGGCATTTTAGCCAGGCATTTTTCGCTACTTTCTATTGTACGATAAATTTGTCGTCTAGTCAAAAATTTCACCTAGGCCATCCGACTTTTCAACTCCAGCCTTCCTACTATCTTTTTGAGCATCTATAAAACAGCACCTCCTGTAATTTATAAACATTGACATATTATCCTCACAAGTCTTCGACTAATCATGATATAATAGAAAAACTTTGTTTAATAGAAAAGAAGCTTATGCCTCTCCTCCAACGTACCATCAAACTAGCTCTTGCAACATGTCTTGCTGCGGCTCTAGCTGCTTTTTAGGTTTAAGCAATGCTATATCAGCCGGTATTATTGCTATTCTCAGCGTTTCCGACACCCGCAGAAGCACTATCAAACCAGCCCTGCAACCGCCTCTTGTCTACTATTTTAGCACTAGCCATCGGGAGCTTATCTTTCATCCTTCTAGGATTTAACCTTTGGAGCTTAGGGATTTATATCCTGCTCTACGTTCCCTTCGCTTATCTCTTTGGCTGGGAAATAGGCATCACCCCCAGCACAGTTTTAGTCACTCATCTGCTGCTGGCCCATTCTGTTTCTTGGTCTCTTTTGGCTAACGAAATGGCTGTCTTCCTCATCGGAACGGGATTCGCTCTCCCTAGCTAATTTATATATGGCTTCAAACCAGCAAGATATTGATAACTATCATATTCAAGTTGAAGAGCAACTGAAGAAAATTCTACTGCGTTTTGAATATTTCTTAAAAGCTGGAGACGGTCGAAACGATGCAACTCTAATCAAGGAACTAGATACTATCCTTCAAGAAGCCTTACAACTGGTCTATCTGGACCACTCCAACCACCTCTTTCATCAAACCAACTACCATATTCATTATTTTTGAAATGCGGCAGGCGCAAAATCGCATTCTAAAAGACATGGCAGGAAATATCAACAACTGTCAGTTGGCAGCTAGCGAGAGCTTGATTTTAGCACGTCTTTTCTCCAAGACAGCCCAGCAACTTAGTCAAGAAAATCCCGCTCACGAACTAGTTGAAGAAATCGAAGCCTGTTTGGATGTTTTTCGCGAACGCCCACTTCCTAAGACTCGCAAGAATTTGAAACCCGCGCTACACTTCTGCAACTTTTACTAGACTTGGAGACTTTTATTAAGATCAAGGTAGAATTTTTATCAAAATTACCAAAAAGGTACAAGCAAATTAGCTCTGCGCCATTTCCAATAATAATAAAAAGGAGTTGAAAAATCTTCAACTCCTTTTTCTCATTCAGTAAAGCATTCGCTCATTCTTTTTAAAGTGATAAGAATAACTTGCGACCACGACATCCCTCATACCATTTCAAATAGTATTTTTAATTTTAAACTCATCTGGTTATGCAAGACATTTTGCCATCTCTTTTTAGGTATAAACTGAGGTACTAGGACTGTCACTGTTCTTCCTTCTTTTTTGGCTCGCTTGGCCACTTTAATCACATACTGAACTGTCGGACTGATGATATTGCGATAGCTAGTCGTGACTGTCTCAAAGCGAATATCTGGGAAGTAGTCAGCAAATTCCTCGGCGACTTCAGCATCTTTTTCAGCAGTTTCTGCTGTTGAAACGTGCATTGCCACAACTTCATCTCCGATGCTGCGAGCATAGCTCATCGCACCTACACTGACTCGGGTAACATTCCCGACCAGGACAATTACTGTATTACCAGTGTAGTTCTGACGCTCAATGTGGTCATGCAATCTCAACTGTTTAGCAACTCTATTATAATGCTGCTTGATAGATAAGAACAGCCAAGTCAAGACGATGATAATAGGAAAGAAAGGCCAAATATCTTGAAGACGGAACAAGAGCAAGATAAGGACAATCCCATAACAAATGATCGCACCAAGGATATTTTGCAATCGAGATGCTTCAAGAAATTATTTCCATATTTTTTCTTCCAATGGATAACCATACCGGTCTGGGAGAGAGCAAAGGGCACGAACACACCAATGGTGTACAGGGGAATCAAGCGTTCTGTATTTCCCTTAAAGATGAACAAAAGAGCAATGGCACCAAAAGCCAAAGTGAAAATGCCATTAGAATAGCTGAGCCGATCTCCTTTTTCCATGTACATATGAGGCATGTATTTATTCTTAGCCATATTGTAGGAAAGCATGGGAAAGGCTGAAAAGCCTGTATTGGCTGCCACTGCTAAGATTAAAGCAGTCGACAATTGGAAAACATAAAACAAGATACGACCAAAAGCAGAAGTTCCCAAAATCGCTTGCGCCATTTGAGCCAGAGTCGTTACACCTTTGACAGGGCACGATGCCAATCAATAATTCAAGAAGGTAATACCAGCAAACATGATTCCTAGGATTAAGGCCATAATCGATAGGGTGGCTGCGGCATTATGGGCTTTAGGCTTCTTGAAAAAGGGAACTGAATTGGAAATAGCTTCCACTCCTGTCAAGGAAGCAGAGCCGCTGGTGAAGGCACGAAGCAGCAAGATCAAACTGACTCCAGCAATCGGACTACTCAATCCGCGCAGTTGCGTGATAGTCTAAATTTCCCTGTCAGGATTTGCACAAAACCAAAACCAATCAACAATAAGGTGCTGACAATAAAAAGATAGACAGGAATCATCAAGGAAGTGGCCGATTCTTTTTAGTCCTCGGAGATTCATTAGCACTCAGCAAGAGAACTAGAAAAAATAGAAATATGTAGATTGTAAGGATGTAAGACGGGAATTGCAGAGGTAATTGCGTCCGCTCCAGAAGCGACCGAAACGGCTACTGTCAACATGTAGTCTACCAATAAGCTTCCACCAGCGATTAAACCTGCCATTGGAGACAGATTTTCTGTCGTCACCATATAAGCTCCTCCTCCTTGGGGATAAGCATGAATGACCTGACGATAGGAAATCGTTAAACTCGCTAATAGAATCAATACAACAATTCCTATGGGAAGCGACCACCAAATGGCACCAACAGAAACAGAAGTCAAGACTAAAAACAACCTGCTCTGGTCCATAAGCAATCGAAGATAAAAGCGTCACTGGAGAGCATGGCTAAAGCTTGCATCTTAGTCAATAAATGGCCATCTTCGCCCTCTTTTTCCAGATTTTTAATGGGCGTCCAATAAAAAGCCTTTTAGCTTGGAAAACATAAGTTCCTCCTTTAAAAACATGAGCCATTCTACCCTTTTTCAGAAAAACATGTCAATACTTTTCTGAAAAATAAATTTCAATCTCCTACTTTTCATCCAATTATATATTTAAAGTTTTAAACTCAATCTTCTATAAAAATTTTTCCTGTTTTTCTGGTGCTTGTTTATATGGAGTGTCAAAACGAGCTTTATGCCAAGCTCGTTTTTGATATTTAAATTTCTTGAATTTTAGTGATTATTAGTAAAAGAATTCTATCTCAGAATAAACAAGATGACAATCAATAGAAACCTTCAAAGCATTACTAGTTTATGTCACTCTTCAATCTCAATTCCTTTGATTCGAATAAATCACGTACTTCTTTAGAAAAATGGGAAAAATTGTTCCGTCAATAGTTTTCAAATTGAAAACTGCGATAGTTCTTTTTCACTCACATATTCCAAATCAAATTGATCATCTTCCCATCCCACAAAGGAATCAATTGTGCATAGATCTCATTTCCTCCATCAAAGAAGAGGCTTTCCACATTCTGCGCATACTCTTTAGGTATTTCCAACTGTTCGAAATAAGCCTCTACTTCAGGAATCGGTGTCTCATCGAAGTCTTCTGGATCTACAGATAAGTTCTCAGATTCACAAAAACTATAAACGTCAAATCGTGGCTCAAGTACATTTTGTTCATACATCAACTCCTGAATAATAGCCAACTTAAAATTAAAATTATCAAATTGTAAGAAATCACTCATAAATTACTTCCTTTCAAAATCAGGACAAAGCCTCTATTTTCCGAATACACCAGTCAATCAGTTCTTCCAGTCGCTCAATGGCTTCGGTCATATGCAGGTAACCCATGACTGCCTCAAAGCCAGTAGACATACGGTAGGTGACGATGTCCGTATTCTTAGCCTTGGTGTGGCTATTAGCATTGCGGCCACGCTTGTAGATATCCTCTTCCTTTTCCGTCAGAATCCTTCTTCCAGCATGAGAGAGATGAGGTTGGCCTGAGCCTTGGCAGAAACGTACCTGGTCGCTTCCCTGTGCAGCTGATTTGGCTTGGTCAGCCCTTGAAAAATCAGGTGACGCCGGATATACATGGAGTAGACGGCATCCCCCTCAAAAGCGAGGGCAATGCCGTTAATCAGGTTGACATCAGTCACGTGTCCACCTCACTCCGTCCTTAGTATCTAAGAGCTTGATACCCTGAGCGGCCAATTCATCCCGAATACGGTCTGCTGTCGCAAAATCTCGATTAGCACGCGCTGCTTGGCGTTCCTCAATCAAGCGCTCAATGTCCGCATCCAGGACTTCCTCTACAAAGACGATACCAAAAACTTCTAAGAGCTTGGTAAAGGCTGCCTTGACTTCAGCGGTGTAATTGCCAGAGTTGATCCACTTGGCTAGCTCGAAGACAACCGTGATACCGTTAGCCGCATTGAAGTCTTCGTCCATAGCAGCGGTGAACTTGTCTAGAAAGGCTTGAAGCTGAGCAGAGTCAGCCTGACCAGTGAAAGGTTGCTCATAGGTATGTTTCAAATACTTGAGATTGGTCGCTGCATCGCGGACAGCTTTTTCCGTGAAATTAATCGGCTTACGATAATGCTGGGTAGCAAAGAAGAAACGCAGCACCTGACCATCAATGGTCTTGAGGGCATCATGAACGGTGATGAAATTGCCTAGAGACTTGGACATCTTAACATCGTCAATGTTGACAAAGCCATTATGCATCCAGTAGTTGGCAAAAGTCTGACCAGTCTTGGCCTCTGACTGGGCGATTTCATTGGTATGGTGAGGAAACTCTAGGTCTGCCCCACCACCGTGGATATCAATAGTATCACCCAAAATCTCCGTCGACATGACCGAACACTCGATGTGCCAGCCCGGACGACCTGCTCCCCAAGGACTGTCCCAGGAAATCTCACCCTGGCTTAGCAGCCTTTCCAGAGAGCAAAGTCTACTGGATTTTCCTTGCGGGCGGTCTCTTCATCTGTCCGACCAGAAGCACCCAACTCCAAGTCTGTCCAAGGTTTTGTTGGCTAGTTTGGCATAGTGTGAGACTTTTTCCACGCGGAAATAGACGTCCCCTCTGACTCTCATAAGCGTAGCCTTTTGTCAATCAAATCCTCCACAAAGCGGATGATGTCAGCCATAAACTCCACCACACGCGGATGACGAGTTGCAGGTTTTACACCCAAGGCCGTCACATCTTCACGAAAGGCAGCGATATACTTGTCAGCCACCTCCTGAGGCGTGATGCCTTCTTCCTTGGCCCGATTGATAATCTTATCATCTACATCTGTAAAATTGGAAATATAGGTGACCTCAAATCCCACGATACTCAAAAATAGCGACGAACCGTGTCAAAAGCTACTGTTGAGCGGGCATTGCCGACATGGATATAGTTATAAACCGTCGGACCGCAGACATACATGCTGAACCTTGCCCGTCCTCAATGGGCACAAATTCTCGCAAAGCTGCGGGTCATGGTGTCGTAAATTTTAATCATGCGGTCCACTCCCTTCTCTATTTCTGACTTTTTCGGCTGAAAACCAGCTCTGCAAAAAGGGCCAAATTGTCTGAGGCTATCCAGTTGGTAAAAAGCGCTGCCCTTCCTCTTGGGTAAAGAGGGGAACCCCTTTCCTAGGATAAGGGGCGCTATCTGAATAATGAGGTGGTCGAAAAAGATCCGCATCCAAGAGCGGTCCTACCAAGGAATTACCACCAATCACAAAGACATTTTTTTGCCTTTTGTCAATCTGGTGAACAAAGTCCACCACATCCCCAGCTACTGGCTGGTAATTGCTGACAGGCAGGTGCCTATCATGCGTAAAGACATAGTTTTTCCGTAGCTTGATAAAAAAACTTTCTACATCTTGCAAATCTTGGATTTCCTCAAAGGTCCGCTTGCCCATGATGGTGATATCCATTTTGCCTGTAAAAAGTCATCATAGCCTGTATCCTCTACAGAACCAAGCTGATGCAGCCAGTCTATCCTGTGCTGGCTGTCTGCCAAGTAGCCATCCATGGTGATACAGCCGTAAAAATATACTGCCATTCTTGTAGTTACCTTTCTAGTTCGGCTCAGTTCCTTTCTAGTTCCTTTGCTATTGTCAAAGCGATAGTGAAAAAAGTCATGGCATCAGCTGTCCGTTCTTCATGGCGGGCATCCCAGGTTCGGTTATGATAATCCACATAGTCAGCTGTGTAGAAGAATTGATAGACTTTACTCTTGCGAAATTGTGCCCAAGCCATAATTGCTGAGGCTTCCATATCCACCACTTTGGCTCCAGAAGCCAAGCGACGCTTGACCTTATCAGCTGTTTCCCGATAAAAGGCATCAGTCGTCCAAGACTTGGTGCGGATATGCTCGATATTGTGCTTATCAAAAATGGCTTCAAGCTTAATCAACAGGGATTCGTCATAGGCGACTTCATCACTCGGTGGAGCATAGTGATAGCTAGTTCCTTCATCTCGCAATGCAGCTGCAGGCAGAATAATCTTGTCAGCCTCAATTGAGCTGTCCAAAACGCCACAGGAACCTAAAATGATAAAATTTTTTTGAAGCCTCTGGCCGCTAACTCCTCCAGTTGGCCAACTATCATCGGAGCCCCAATCGGAGCCAACATAACTGCTAGCTTGCTAGATCCTTGGTCATAAATATACCATGGATGCTGGCCGTTGATACTTTTCAAATAGCCTCCTTGATAGACTTTTTCTGACTCAATCAAACGTTGCAGAATTTCTCCGTTAAAGGACAGGATGATAGTTTTACAAACCTCACCCTTGTCCATAATCTGCCTATCTGTTGGTTCAATAACCCCAGCCACATCTTCAAATTCTTCTAATAGCATAAGTTCTCTTTCTTTAAGGCTTCAGCAAATCCACCTTCATCTTTTCTATACGGCGCAGCTTGGTCTCATCTTTTTTTGCTTCACTGATATAGCGAGCCTATTGGGTTACAGTTTGCTAAAACACTCCTTGACAAGAGCTCCTAATATGTCTTGTTACTGTTCAAAACAAGTCTTTCTTAGAGCTCCGACGAATGGTGGCTGGCTTCGCGGGCATGCTCCAGCTTGTCCAGATAGTATTCCCGTTTCTCCTCTACCTCGTGAATGGTCGGCTCGTCTTTCTGACCATGGACACGCACAATCTTGGCCGGAATTCCAACTACTGTCACATCACTAGGTACATCCGCCACGACGACTGCCCCCGCTCCAACTTTGGCATTTTCGCCGATTTCCACCGGTCCAATAACTTGGGCATGGGCTGATATGAGTGCTCCCTTACGAACCGTCGGATGGCGTTTCCCTACATCCTTACCAGTCCCACCAAGAGTCACTCCATGATAGAGGAGAACTCCCGTCTCAACGATTGCCGTCTCCCCAATCACCAGACCAGAGCCATGGTCAATAAAGACACCTGACTCTATCTGAGCACCTGGATGAATCTCAATCTGCGTCCAAAAGCGCCAAAACTGACTATGCATACGAGCCAGGAGTTTGAAGCCATGCTTCCAGAGAAAATGCGAGAGACGGTGGGCCGCCAAGGCCTTGACACCTGGATAGGTCAATAGAACCTCCAAAGTGGTACGGGCCGCTGGATCATTTTCTTTTACGATATCAATGGTTTCGCGCCACCATCCCATCTTCTTCTCCTTTCATTAGGTAAAAATAAGGGGAGTAGGCTCTACACAAAGAAACTTTGTAAGGTAATTGAGCCTGATCACCCCTTTTCATTATTCTTCCGATTTAGTTTTAGGAGCTTCTTCATGTTTCTTATGAAAATGCCCTTTTTTTCCTGATGTTTATCGTGGTCTCTCTCTGGTTTGTCTGGCTTAGGCGGACGTGGCAAGAGAGCTTTCATGACGCATCTACACGGCCTTTTTCATCAATTTTAATGACCTTAACATCGACAAAAATCACCAATTTGTACCAAGTCTTCGACATTGTTGGTTCGAGTCCAAGCCATTTCAGAAATGTGAACGAGGGGCATCGGTCTTGTCAAAGAGATTGACAAAGGCACCGAATTTCTCGATCCGAACAACCTTGGCATGATAAACTTCATCCACTTTAGCTTCACGAACCAAACCAGCAATGATTTCCTTGGCACGGTTAATGGCCGCTTGGTCACTAGAGTAGATGGATACATTTCCTTCTTCGTCAATGTCAATCTTAACACCAGTCTCAGCGATAATCTTGTCAATGGTTTCTCCGCCTTTACCGATGACAATTTTAATCTTGTCCACATCAATCTTGATGGTATCAATTTTCGGAGCAGTTGGAGCCAACTCAGGACGTGGAGCCGGAATAGTCGCTTCAATCAAGTCCAAAATTTCAAAGCGGGCTCTCTTAGCCTGAGCCAGAGCTTCTGTCAGGATTTCCGCTGTAATTCCTTCAATCTTGATATCCATCTGCAGGGCTGTAATCCCTTCGCGAGTACCAGCTACCTTAAAGTCCATATCGCCAAAGTGGTCTTCCAAACCTTGAATATCCGTCAGAACTGTGTAGTTGCTGCCATCTGAAATCAAGCCCATAGCAATACCAGCAACCGGCGCCTTGATTGGTACACCACCGGCCATCAGAGCCAAAGTACCCGCACAGATAGAAGCTTGGGAGGAAGAACCGTTTGACTCCAAGACTTCTGCCACCAGGCGGATAGCGTAAGGAAACTCTTCCAAGCTAGGTAAAACTTGCTCCAAGGCACGTTCCCCAAGAGCACCGTGTCCAATTTCACGACGGCCAGGAGCCCCATAACGGCCTGTCTCACCGACAGAGTATTGCGGGAAATTATAGTGGTGCATGAAGCGCTTCTTGTATTCTGGATCCAAGCCGTCCACGATTTGCGTTTCGCCCATTGGAGCTAGTGTTAGGACAGACAAGGCTTGGGTTTGCCCGCGAGTAAAGAGACCAGAACCATGCACGCGCGGCAGGTAATCCACTTCCGCATCCAGCGGACGGATTTCATCAACCTTACGACCGTCAGGACGGACCTTATCTTCGGTAATCAAACGACGCACTTCCGCATGCTCCATTTGCTCCAAGATTTCAGCCACATCACGCATGATACGGTCGAATTCTTCGTGGTCTGCATATTTTTCTTCGTAGACTGCTGTGACTTGGTCTTTGACAGCCTGAGTTGCGGCTTCACGCGCCAGCTTTTTCTTCTACTTGCACAGCTTTTTGCAAGTCGCTGTTGTAAGATGCGACAATCTCAGCCTGCAACTCTTCATCAACATGCAGCAATTCTACTTCTGCTTTTTTTCCTTGCCGACTGCTGCGACAATTTCTTCCTGGAAAGCAATCAATTCTTTGACCGCTTCGTGCCCTTTGAGAAGAGCTTCCAGCATGACATCTTCAGAAAGTTCCTTGGCTCCAGATTCTACCATGTTGATAGCATCTTTGGTACCAGCCACTGTCAATTCCAAAAGCGAAACTTCTTTTTGTTCCTTGCTCGGGTTGATGATGAATTCGCCGTCTACATAACCAACTTGAACTCCTGCGATCGGGCCGTTAAAAGGAATATCTGAGATAGAAAGAGCTAGAGAGCTACCGAACATAGCAGCCATTTGAGGCGAAGCATCTTCGTCATAAGAAAGAACGGTATTGATAACCTGAACTTCATTGCGGAAGCCTTCCGCAAACATAGGACGAATCGGACGGTCAATCAAGCGGGCAGTCAAAGTCGCATCTGTTGACGGACGGCCTTCGCGCTTGTTAAAGCCGCCAGGGATATTTCCCAGCTGCATACATTTTTTCCTCATAGTTGACCTGTAATGGGAAAAAGTCACCAGTAGCCATCTTTTTGGACATGGTTGCCGCAGTTAGAACGGTACTTTCTCCATATCGAACAACGGCGCTGCCATTTGCCTGCTTTGCAACCTGACCGGTTTCAACTACCAGCTCACGACCTGCAAAAACGGTTTTAAAAACTTGTTTTGTCATAAAGACTCCTTGCCGAGCACTTGCTCAAATTTTTTTCATACGCCTTGGCTACAAAGATCAAGATATTAAGACCGTCAAAAAGCAATGTAAACATAGGAAAGCGAACGACGGAGCGACTGCTCCTAGATAGATTTATCTTTTTTTACAAAAAGCCTAGGGCGTGTCAGTTAGCACTGTGACTTTAATATCATAGTCTTAGTAGCTTATTATATCCTCATCTTTGTATCAAGCACGTACAGACCCTATTTTACCACAATTTCAGCTAAAAAGAAAAAGACTGGAAATGGCTTTTTTTCTATAAAAAGTACTGAAAATCTATTTTTCTTTTTTTCTAAGCAGACTGCTGAAATCATATTTCCTCAATTTTTTTCCTATAAGCAAGGTATTCTGAAGGATTTTTTTGCTATACTGAATATAGCTATTTAATCAAAAGGAGTACACTATGGAACAAAAAAACATCGTTCTGAATTTCCGGAAAATGAACTCTGGGACCTAACAGCCCTTTACCAAGACCAAGAGGACTTCCTGCGAGCCATCGAGAAGGCCAGAGAGGACATCCAAAAATTCGTCCGTGATTACCAAGGTAAGCTCAGCACTTTCGAAGATTTTGAACAGGCTTTTTGCTGAGTTAGAGCAGATTTATATCCAAATCAGCCACATCGGTAACTACGGCTTTATGCCACAGACCACTGACTTTGGTGACGAGAGCTTTGCGCAGATTGCCCAAGCAGCCATGGAGTTTGAGACCGAGGCCAATGTTGCCCTCAGCTTCTTTGACGACGCCCTAATCGGTGCAGACGAAGCTGTATTGGAGAGACTAGGTCAAGAACCCCATTTGACTTCAGCCATTCGCCAAGCTAAAATCAAAAAAAGCCCACTATCTGGGGAGCGGATGTCGAAAAAGCCTTGACTAATCTAGGTGAGGTCTTTTACAGTCCGCAGGATATCTACACCAAGATGCGGGCCGGCGACTTTGCCATGGCTGACTTTGAAGTAGACGGAAAAGTTTACAAAAATAGTTTTGTCACCTATGAGAATTTCTACCAAAACCATGAAAAATGCAGAAATCCGCGAAAAAGCTTTCCGCTCTTTCTCAGAAGGACTTCGCAAGCATCAAAACTGCTGCTGCAGCTGCCTATCTAGCTCAGGTCAAGTCTGAAAAAAATTACTGGCTGACATGAAAGGCTATGACTCTGTCTTTGACTACTTGCTGTCTGAGCAAGAAGTTGATCGCTCTATGTTTGACCGGCAGATTGACTTGATTATGAGCGAATTTGCTCCAGTAGCTCAAAAATACCTCAAGCATGTCGCTAAGGTAAATGGACTGGAAAAATGACCTTTCGCCGACTGGAAGCTGGACTTGGACAGCGAGCTCAATCCCGAAGTCAGCATTGACGATGCCTACGACCTGGTCATGAAGTCAGTTGAGCCACTCGGACAAGAGTATTGCCAAGAAATCGCCCGCTATAAGGAAGAACGCTGGGTCGACTTTTGCGGCCAATGCTGGAAAGGATTCTGGAGGCTATGCTGCTGATCCTTATCGGGTTCACCCTTATGTCCTCATGAGCTGGACTGGACGTATGAGTGATGTCTATACTCTGATTCACGAGATTGGCCACTCTGGTCAGTTTATCTTCTCTGACAATCACCAAAAGCTATTTCAACGCCCACATGTCCACCTACTATGTGGAAGCACCGTCTACCTTTAATGAGCTCCTGCTCAGTGATTATCTGAAGCGCCAGTTTGACAACCCTCGCCAGAAACGATTTGCCCTGGCTCACCGTCTGACGGATACTTACTTCCACAACTTCATTACTCACTTGCTGGAAGCTGCCTTCCAACGCAAGGTCTATACTGATTGAAGAAGGCGGAACCTTCGGCGCAAGCAAACTCAACGCTATCATGAAAGAAGTCTTGACAGAATTCTGGGGCGATGCCGTTGAGATTGACGATGATGCTTCCCTGACCTGGATGCGTCAGGCCCACTACTACATGGGACTATATAGCTACACATACTCCGCAGGCTTGGTCATCTCTACCGCCGGCTACCTACACCTGAAAAATGACGAAAATGGTGCCCGTGACTGGCTTGAACTGCTCAAATCTGGCGGTAGCAAAACGCCGCTTGAGTCAGCTATGATTATTGGAGCAGATATTTCGACAGACAAACCACTCCGCGACACCATTCAGTTCTTGTCAGACACAGTTGATCAGATTATTGCTTACAGTGAGGAGTTGGGGGAGTAAAAAAAACAAGACTGAGACATTTTTGTCTCAGTCTGTTTTTACATGATTCAATTAAATCTGCTCCTAGAGATAGACTTGGAAGCTAAATTTTTAAAAAAGTTTGAAGAAATATAGATAAACCAAAAATATAGATTGTAAAACAGACGCTAAATATAAGCCACCTTATCCAGAACTGTGACTTGCTATAATTTTTAGCACGTAGGAGGCCAATAAAGAACCAGATAAGACCCCAAAAAAACATTCCCAACAGTTGAGGAGCATAATATGAAATCAAAACCAAGCAAAAAGGACAAAGCTTAATACAGCCATGATGCTTTTTCCGTTATTTGCGATCTAGGAATCATCCAGCCCACAAAGAAACAGAAAATCGGCACCGCAATAAACGGAGTAAAAACCATCAAAATAAAGCCAAACTGCGATAATGACTCAAGCATAAACAGCGCCCTTTCTATACCTTGTAATTTACCTTCTTCCTATTATAACCTAAAAACTATATTTTCCAACAAAAACTGGGAGATAGACCATTTACTCTATTTTTCCTGTAATAAACAAAGGATATTCCAGCCAAAATATATGTTCAGAGCACTTTTCTTGAATCCACCTGTTTGTTTTGATAGACTAATACATAGATTTTTAAAAAGGAGATAGAAAATGAAAAATTTGTCGCTGAATTAATCGGTACTTTCATGCTTGTGTTCATCGGAACAGGAGCTGTTGTTTTTGGAAATGGTGTTGAAGGTCTTGGACACCTAGGAATTGCTTTGGCATTTGGTTTGGCAATCGTGGTAGCAGCTTTCTCAATCGGAACTGTTTCAGGTGCTCACTTGAACCCAGCTGTTTCAATCGCTATGTTTGTAAACAAACGCTTTGTCATCAAAAGATCTTGTCAAACTATATCCTTGGACAAGTGGTTGGAGCTTTCCTTGCGTCTGGTGCGGTCTTCTTCCTCTTGGCTAACTCAGGTAGGTCAACTGCTAGCCTTGGTGAAAATGCCTTGGCAAACGGTGTAACTGTCTTTGGTGGTTTCCTGTTTGAAGTCATCGCAACTTTCTTGTTTGTTTTGGTGATCATGACCGTGACTTCAGAAAGCAAGGGAAATGGTGCGATTGCTGGTTTAGTGATCGGTTTGTCATTGACAGCTTTGATCCTAGCTGGGATTGAACATCACTGGACTTTCAGTAAACCCAGCTCGTAGCTTAGCGCCTGCTGTCTTGGTAGGTGGCGCAGCCCTTCAACAAGTATGGATTTTCATCCTTGCCCCAATCGTAGGTGGTGTTCTTGCAGCTCTTGTTGCGAAAAACTGCCTTGGAACAGAAGAATAAGACTAGATCGAAAAAGAGTCCCTGGCCTCCATCTTGAGGATAGGGCTTTTTCTATATAAAAAGAACACTCCCATATCGAAATGTGGGAGTGTTTTCGTGATTAACTCAATTCAGCAACGATGGCCTTTGATTTGTTCTGCTGTGTGAACACCAGCGACTTGTTTAACCACTTGTCCGTCTTTCTTGAAGAGAAGAGTTGGGATAGACATGATACCAAAAGGCACGAGCTGTGTTTGGATTTTCATCAACATCCATTTTGACGATTTTCAAGACATCTTCTGAAAGTTCTTCAGACAATTTATCCAAGATTGGACCTTGCATACGACATGGACCACACCAAGTTGCCCAGAAATCTACCAAGACCAAACCGTCTTTTGTTTCTTGTTCAGAATGTTGCATCTGTAATTGCTTTTTGCCATTGTATTTCTCCTTTTTAGTTATATTGGCTTAAATCTTGTTTCATGAGATAGAAGAAAACATCTCCATAAGTCCCATGGTAGTCCAAATCATGACCATTATAGGTTAACTTTTTTTGAACTGGATGAGTAATCCGCGACCCCGATCAGGCAGGCTTGCTGTGATACGTTCAAACTCTTCATAAGACTCGAAAGTTATCTTCCGTTCTGACTTAGCTGCATCTAGATAGGTAATTTCAATCATATGCTCTCCTTTTTGATTCCATTCGTAATTTATGATTTAATTGTAACCAAATTTGTTACATTTGTCAAATCAAACGCATCCGCTACTGCTAGATCGTAAAAGGATGCCTTTGAATCCTGATTGATCAATCTTCTCCTTTTTGTTTAACTTGGTTCTAGCACAATGTAAAGAAGAAATCTTTGACAAAACAAGCACAAAGGCTACGTTTGTTTTTATTTTTTTATGTTAAAATAAAAGGTATGGACAAAAATTATTAAAAACTATCTCAGAAAACGGTTCTTTCCGTGCTTATGTGCTGGATAGCACAGAGACAGTTCGGACCGCTCAGAAAAACATCAAACTCAAGCAAGTTCTACCGTTGCACTTGGTCGCACACTGATTGCCAGCCAGATTTTTGGCGGCTAATGAAAAAGGGCCAGACTAAGATCACCGTCAAAGTTCTTGGTAGCAGCTCGCTAGGCGCCATCATCACCGTGGCAGATACCGAGGGTAATGTCAAAGGCTATGTGCAAAAATCCCGGTGTGGATATTAAAAAGACAGCCACTGGCGAAGTTCTAGTTGGTCCCTTTGTCGGCTCTGGTCAATTTTTTGGTTATCACGGACTACGGCACTGGCAATCCCTACAATTCTATGACGCCACTCATCTCTGGTGAAATCGGCGAAGACCCTAGCCTTCTACTTGACGGAAAGTCAGCAAACACCTTCCGCAGTTGGCCTTAATGTCCTCTTGGATGAGCATGATAAAGTCAAGGTTGCTGGCGGTTTCTTGGTACAAAGCTCTGCCGGGTGCTAAGGAAGCTGATATCGCCCGCTTCGAGAGCGGATCCAAGAAATGCCTGCCATCTCTAAGCTGTTAGAATCCGATGATCACATCGAAGCTCTGCTGGCTGCCATCTATGGTGATGAGCCATACAAACGCCTGTCTGAAGAAGAAATCCGCTTCCAGTGCGACTGTAGCAAGAGCGCTTCATGAATGCCTTGGCTACTCTGCCAAAAGGCTGATTTAGAAAGAGATGCGTGACCAAGATCACGGAGCTGAAATCATCTGCCAATTCTGCCAGACAGCCTATCACTTTGACCAAAATGACTTGGAGGAACTGATTCGTGACAAATCTTAATACCCTTTTTATGATTGGGAATGTTGAAATTCCCAACCGTACGGTTCTGGCGCCTATGGCTGGCGTAACCAACTCTGCTTTCCGAACCATTGCCAAAGAGCTGGGAGCAGGCCTGGTCGTGATGGAAATGGTCTCTGACAAGGGCATCCAATACAACAACGAAAAACCCTTCACATGCTTCACATCGATGAAGGCGAAAATCCCGTTTCTATCCAGCTTTTTCGGCAGCGATGAAGACAGCCTGGCCCGCGCAGCGGAATTTATTCAAAAAAATACCAAGACAGATATCGTCGATATCAACATGGGCTGCCCAGTCAACAAAATCGTCAAAAACGAAGCTGGCGCTATGTGGCTCAAGGATCCTGAGAAAATCTATAAAAATCATTAACAAGGTTCAGTCCGTTCTAGATATTCCTCTGACAGTCAAGATGCGGACAGGTTGGTCCGACAGCTCACTGGCTGTAGAAAATGCTCTGGCAGCCGAAGCTGCTGGCGTTTCAGCTTTGGCCATGCACGGTCGCACCCGTGAGCAAATGTACACAGGGCATGCTGACCTCGAGACCTTGCACGACGTAGCCCAAGCACTGACAAAAATTCCATTCATCGCCAACGGTGACATCCGTACGCAGTTCAAGAAGCCAAACAGCGTATCGAAGAAGTCGGTGCTGACGCTGTCATGATTGGTCGCGCAGCTATGGGAAAATCCTACCTCTTTAACCAAATCAACCACTATTTTGAAACAGGTGAAATCCTGCCAGACTTAACCTTCGAGGACAAGATGAAAATCGCCTACGAACATTTGAAACGCTTGATTAACCTCAAAGGTGAACACATTGCTGTTCGCGAGTTTCGAGGTCTAGCACCCCACTACCTTCGTGGGACATCTGGTGCAGCTAAACTTCGCGGTGCCATTTCACAGGCCAGCACATTGGCAGAGATCGAGGAACTCTTGCAACTCCAACATTAAAGAAATAAGAAAGGAAGCATCTACAAAGGTGCCTCCTTTTTTTGCAAATTTCTTTTTTATTTGATCAATTGAACACTAGCTACTTTACCGTCAGCGCCAGTAGTGATTTGGATGCCCAATTTAGGAGCAGATGGCTCAGCAGAACCCAGCTGAGCTGTATAGCGACCATCATCCAAAGTATAGGCATATGAAGCAACATGGTAAGTATTGACAGTTCCATTCGCTGACTTGACGCTAAATTGTCCGCCTGCTGAAACAGTCACTGTACTACCTCCTGCATCTGTCCAACTGCCAGCAGCTGCAGAGAAATCTCCATCCACCATATTCAAAACGCCTTTATAGCGAGCATTTGTTTCTGCCTGCTTGTTTTGAAGCTGACGATCAGTGGCTGGATTTTTGAGCTGGTTGACTCGGTTGGGCTGGCTGATCGCTTTTATTTGGTTTAGTTGGTTGAGTCGGCGTAGCTTGTTGACTAGGAGCTTGTTGAGATTGGCTTGGTTGAGCCTGTGTATTTTGTTGAGATTGAACTTGCTGATCCACCCCTTGTTGTGTTTGGTTTTGTGAAGGTTGAACAGATTCCACAGCTTTCTGTACTTGTTCTGCTTGCCCTACTGTTTTATTTGAAGAAGCATTGCTGCTGGCTTTTGGAGCGCTGCTAGCTTTGCTAGAGTGAGGCAACTTTAGAGCTAGAAGAAGTTTGTACTGTCTTATTAGCACTTGCGTTAGTCTTGGTTTCTTCTTTGTGACCACAAGCCCCTAAAAAGCAAGCTAGAAGCTAGAACAGTAGCAGCCATCAATTTTGTATAAGTCTTAGTTTTCATTTTTCTTCTCCTTCGTAACATTTGGAAATCTATTTGTAATATTATTGTAACACTCGTAATAAAAGTATGTCAACTAGATAAATGGAATTTTTCAAAAATTTTTGAAGCAAATAGCAACCAGAACTTAGGCCTCCTCTTCCCTCAGCAGATATGTAGCTACTTTTTATATTCGTAATAAAAATAAAAAGCAGAACATTTTTGTCCTCGCAAGTAAACTATATCATCAATTTTCTTTTAACTTGTTTTTCTGTCTTCAGTTTTATAAACTTTTCTCGGTTTCTTCTTAGGCACGCGCTTGACACCGGCCTCTTCCAAATATTCTCCAAATTTCACTAGAAAGTTATTACTGACAATAGGTCGTCTAGGCGTGATGAGATTGACCAACTCAGTCCCTTCATAGACAGTAAACGGTGATTCCAGCAGATGGAGAAAAGTTGGATTCCAGTCCAGTCGTCCCTGAATCCGCTTGATAGATTCCAGCAGGATTTGGTAGTGGTCAAAGGCAAAGTCCTCTGCTGTCAGGAGCCGCTCACCGTCTCTAAAACTCCTTGTCTTAAAATCTACATCAAGAAAGGTGACTTCCTTAGCATCATCGCCAGCTTGTACTTGATCTACTGCTATGGCCGGCAGATAGACCAGATGAGCAATAGTGATGACCCATCCGCGTGGATCACGTCCTGGAGTAGAAAACTCATCAGCTGCTCCACCTTTTCCAGCGGTATCTCCAGCCCTACCTCTTCCTTGACCTCGCGAATGCAGGCTTGATAGGCATCCTCATGCTTATCTACAAAACCTCCGACCAGAGCATATTTATTCTGAAAGGGATGGGCCTTGCGCTTAATAACCAAGAGTTTCAGCTGGCCTTCCACAAAGCAGTAAGCCACCATATCCGCTGTTACGCTGGGTGTCTCATACTTGGGCAGATCCTGTGTCTTGTACCATGCCAAAAGGCGGACTCATCCGCCATGGTTTCATAGTACTCTTTTTCCGACATTCCCGCTGGGATATCCTGTTTGGTCATGAGTTTCTTCCTTTTCCTAAGCTATTTTCTATCAAAAATCTCAAATCTTAGTCTAAGCTTTCTTCACTGCCTTGGTCCACTGATACCAGCCGACGATACTATTGAGTATAAACCCAGTACATAGCCTGAATGTGAAGGTTGCTACCCCACCAGAGATAGATACTGAAGAGATTGGTCGCAATCCAGAAGATCCACTGCTCGCGATAGAGACCCGTCATGAGAAGCTGACCGATACCATTGGTCGCATCTGTCACACTATCGCGGAAAGGCCGGTGACTGTGAATGCTCTTATAAGCAAAGCCCATGCCAATCCAAATCAAGGCAGTCAAGGCCAAATATTAAGCCAGCCACGCCAGTCTAACTTCTTAGCTTCAAAATGAGACGGCTCTGTCTTATCTTGTTCATTGACTCGGTTGGACAACCAAATTATAGAGACCGATTGGCTGCATGATAAAGAAGTAGACTGTAGTCAGTACTTCTCCATAAAAGCTAGCCTGGAAGGACAAGATGAGATAAATCGCCGAATTAACAGCTCCAAAAAGGTAATTGCTGGCCCGCCCCTCAGCTACTAAGATGACGCAGACGATGCCTGTCCAGGAAGCAAAGAGTCCCAACCAGTCATGCTGCTCCTGCCCACTGGTAAACTCCAGAATGAAGGGCAGACTGGAAAGAGCAATCAAGTAGAGCCATTGAGACAAGCTACGCCCGCCAAATAAATCCTGCCAGAGCAATTTGGCAATACCGCTAAAACCCTGTTCTTTAGCTGCTGCACAGACATTCTGAGAAATTCGAGCAAAGGTTTGAGATTTTTTTGTTTTTAGTCCTGCGGAGAGAGCTGCAGGTGAGAGTTTTTGATTTTTTACTACCATTCTATTTTACCACTTTCTTTTTTAATCTGCTTGATAAATCATGTCGATCGCTTCTTTAGCCGCCTGATAATTGTCAAAATAACTGCCAGCCAGATAGACCGTCGGAATATGAGCTAAACACTGCTCTTTCAGCTTTTTCAGATAGCTTGAAAAAATCACTGCGGATAGCCTCGTCCGCCATGCTCATGTCACGAAAGCCATCGTTGACATAGGTGCCGACCGGCTCAGCAAAGAGAATCAAATCCCATTTTTCCTTAGACAAAATGCTGGCAAAGAGATTATCAAAAGTATCTGTCTCTTCGTCCTGAACTGGACTTTCTTTCAGATAATAATCATAGTAGGCCTTGGTTACTAGCGAATTTGTATCAGCCACGACCAGACCACGGTTGGCACTGCTGTCAATCAAGCGGGAAGTCTGAGCATATTGTCCCAAGAGCAGATAATAATAGTCCTTCGGGATCAGCTCATCATCTCGCACATTATTTTTGAATCTGGTATTCTCGAGCATATTCCAGGCTAACTGGAGCATCATAGTAGCGAGCCAAATCCTTGGCTAAGGTCGTTTTACCATTGCTGGCGCTGCCCATAATCAGCACTTTCTTGGTAAAAGTGACGGCGGAAAGGTTGGGCGATATATTTCCAATAAAGGCTAGGATTTTTCCCGAATCATCGTAGCTGAGATACCAAACTGGCGCTCTTCCAAAGAAGTTTTAAAGCCACGCTTTTCTAACTCCTCCTGATAGTCAGCCTCTCCAACAAAGAAAAATCAGCTCTTCACCTTCTGCATCATGAGTTCACCAACTCTAATAGAGCTGACAACCACTTGTCCCAACCCAGAGGATAGCGGGGAAAGGAAGTTTCGTCTAGTTTATAAACCTGAGTCAGTTCATCATCTGCGAAGGTCTCACGAGTATAACGGAATCGCTTCTGCAGAGACAGACCTGCTTCCTCTCCACGGTCTTCCTGATAACCAGAAACCACCACGCGCACCTTGTCGTAAGAACGCTTCGCCTTCTGAATCAAATCTATATGCCCCTGATGCAAGGGAGCAAAGGTTCCAAAAGACGATTGCAATTTTTCTTTCATACGCTTAACCTTTTTATTATAATTTTATTCTTTCTATGATTTTATTATAAACTATATTTTTCTTTTGTCAATAGTTTTTATAAAAATTTTATAAAAATATTTTTCAGACACTTTAAAACTGCATTAAGCGCAGAACCCAATGTCTTAAACATCAGATTCTTATTCTACAAGATTTATTGCTGATAGACTTCTTGGTAGAATTCTAGCTTGTCTCCATCCTTGACAGTGATTTGATTGGCTGCCCTTAGGAGCCATTTCTCCGTTGACCTTAAACATCCAGTAGAGTCCTTTCGCTTCATCCTGAGCATGACCGTCAATTGAAGTGATAAAACCATCTTTTTCTTCGACCTTATAGGCCTTCTTCAAAGCATCCATCGCTGTCTTGCCTTCTTCAACAGCCACCGTTTTCTCGCTCTTCTCCTGACCTTCTGGCGCAATACTGATGCTGATTTTCAGTTCCTTTTTGACGGAAGAAGCAGCCGAACTAGAGTTGGTATCAGTTTTTTTGTTTGGCTATTACTACAGCCTACTAAAAAAGAGAGCAAAGGCAAGCGTAAGCAAGCTAAAGATTTTTTTCATGATAAAGTCTCCTTAAAATAAAATACAAGATAGGATAGAAGAGCATCGTGGACCAGGCGTGGGCTAGATTGAAGCCTGCTCCCGCTGCCACATAGGTCCACCAAGGCATTTGATAAAGCAAGGCTGTGATACCATCAATCACAAGACCATAGCTAAAAGCTAAAAGCAAGGCCAACATACTCTGGCCAAACAAACCTAGTCGCCCATAGAGCAAATACCATAGACAAATAACCACCATAAAGGATAAAATCTGGAAAAAGGACCCACGGCCCCATTCCGAAGAGAAATGAAGATACAAAGATACTGATAGACATGATTAGAAGAGAACCCCTCAAGTCCTCAAAAGTCCACCAAGAGAAAAATACAGCGCTGTAATCGGCTTGACATTGGGCAGGCCAGCAAAAGCATAGCGAAGCACGACGCAGACAGCCGCCAGAAGAGCGATTCGAGCAAGATAACGAAGAGACACAGTTTCTGCCTTTCTAAATGATATTCTTCAGAATGATAACACGGTTCTGATTAGCTTCAGCAAGAATGCCAGTAAAATCAGCTTTTTATGTATCCTGTCGAATCATCTCCGTTAGTCCTTGATCTCGGTAAAGCAGATCATTTCTAACTGAAAATCCCAGCTCCTGCCAAAAACGGTTGCCCAGTTCATTTCTTTTCAAAAACGACCAGCGATACTTTATGGATACCAAGTCTTTTCACTGCTGACAAGGCCTGTTCGACCAGAGCTCTGCCTACTCCTTTTTCTACGAAAAATATGGATGGACAGCTGTATGATAAATGTACGCTCTACGTCCATCTGTGCCAACTAGAATAGCACCTATAAAGCTCTCCTTCCAAGGCAACCAGACAGGTCTCAGGATTGCGCTTCAAAAAGCGGGCAATCCCTTCTTCAGAGTCATCTAAGTTATTGAGCCCCATACCAGCGCAAAGAGAGCCACAGCTGGTAAACAGAGGCATAATCCTTTTCTGTCATCACACGAATTTCCATTGCACATCCTCCCTAAGCCATTTTCAAATTTGAGTTGACCGCCTTTGACGCCAACTTTGAGCGTTTGACCAGCTGCCACATCTCCAGTCAGGAGCAACTCAGACAGCTTGTCCTCCACCTGCGTCTGCAGGGTACGGCGCAGCGGCCGCGCTCCCATTTCTGGATCGTAACCTTCCTGAGCCAGCAATTTCAGGGCACTAGCTTGGAATTTAAGCACGATGCCTTGCTCTGCCAGACTCCCAATCAACGGTTGCACCATAATCTTGACCACTTCCTGCATATCCTCAGCAGACAGACTGTGGAAGACCACCTTTTCGTCAATCCGGTTGATAAATTCAGGTCGGTAGGTCTTTTTCAATTCTTCCAGAATGCGTTTTTTTCCATATTGGCCTGATCAAAGCGGATATCTCGCGCGCCAAAACCAACCGTCTTATCATCCCGCAGAGCCGTTGCCCCCAGGTTGCTAGTCATGATAATGATGGTATTGGAGAAGTCCACCTTACGGCCCTTGCTATCGGTCAGCTGGCCGTCATCCAAGACCTGCAAGAGGACATTGAAAATATCTGGATGAGCCTTTTCTACTTCGTCAAAGAGAAGAACAGAATATGGACGGTTGCGAACCTTCTCCGTCAACTCGCCGCCTTCCTCATAGCCTACATAGCCTGGGGCGCCCCGTTGAGACGACTCGCTGCGAATTTCTCCATATATTCACTCATGTCGAAGCGAATCAGGGCTGATTCATCATCAAAGAGAACTTCTGCCAAGGCCTTAGCCAACTCTGTCTTCCCGACACCCGTTGGCCCTAAGAACATAAAAGGAACCAATGGGGCGTTTGCCGGTGCGGATGCCCGATTGATTGCGACGAATAGCTCGGCTGACAGCCGAAACTGCCGCATCCTGCCCGATAACTCGTTTGTGTAGTTCTTTTTCCAAATTGAGATATTTTTTTGGCATCTGTCTGAGTTAATTTCTGCACAGGAATACCAGACAAGCGGCTGAGAGTCTCCAAGATATCTCCTTCTTCCACCTTCAGCTTGTAAATAGCTGGCTCCTGCTCTTCTGCCAGTAGCTGACCGACTTTTTCAACTTTCCAGCCATCAAAGCCTGATCCACAGGCGTCAAATCCGACTGTTTATAATTCTGCGGTCCTTTATTCTGCACAGTTGCACTGGCCTCGTCCAAAAGGTCAACGGCAGAGTCTGGCAAATGCTTGCTGGTCAGATAGCGATGAGCATACTTGACCGCTGTTTCAGTGGCCTGATCACTAATCTGCACCTTGTGGTGATTCTCATAGCTCTTTCTCAGACCTCGCAGAATAGCAATGCTGTCAGCCACAGTAGGCTCTTCAATTGTTACCTTGGCAAAACGCCGAGACAGAGCAGCATCTTTTTCGATATGTTTCTGATACTCTTCCTGCGTCGTAGCACCCAACTGTCCGCAAAGGTTCCCCTGAGCCAGAGCAGGTTTCAGGATATTGGCCGCATCAAGGTTGAATCAATCCCGCTACCAGAACCCATGATGGTATGCAGCTCATCGATAAAGAGAGGATAACATGACCGTCTTCTTCGATATCATTGATGATATTGTTCATCCGCTCTTTCAAAGTCTCCGCGGAAACGAGTCCCAGCGACAACATTCATCAAATCTAATTCCAAGACGCGCATCTTGGCAAGCTCTGCTGGAACCTGCCCAGCTGCTACGCGTTGAGCCAAGCCCAGAGCCAGAGCTGTCTTACCGACCCCCGCATCACCGACTAGCACTGGATTATTCTTTGTCTTGCGGCTGAGGATCTGAAGCATCCGGGAAATTTCCTCGTCCCGACCGATAACTGGTTCCAGACGACCAGCCTGAGCCAGTTCTGTCAAATCCCGAGTATAGTCTTCCAGACCACCGCTGGTTGAAGGAGGCATGCCCATCATATTCGCCATGGTTTGCTTGGCAGAGGCTGTGTTTTTATTTAGTGAGCGAATAGACTTGATTTCCTCTCTGCCCCAGCCAGCACGCTGCTCTAAAACCTTTCGCAAATCACTAAATCGAGGGGCTGAACTCTTATCATCATAGCCGAAACCTGCAGCTTCTAGCACACGAGCTGCCAAGGTCCCACGATCAAATAGCATGGCTAGGAGCAGGTGCTCTGTGCCTAGGCTTTTAGCATGGACGGCTTCTGCAATCTGCCCTGCTTGAGCAAAGAGCTCCTCCAAACGGTGAGAGAAAGGCAATAAGTCAAAACCACCCTTTTTGGTACTCTTTTTCCAGTAATGTCAAAGGCTGCTTCTTCCAGTTTGTCCACTTCAATAGGGAATTCATTTAGAGCCGAGCCTGCCACGCTGTAGGGATTATTAGCCAGAGCCATCAGCACCTGCCACGATTCTAAATAATCAGTAGCAAAATGACCGGCTAAAAGTTGAGCCGCCTCTAAAGCTTTCTACTAAAGCTTTTGAATAATTCATATTCTTAATTTCCTTTTCTATCTAATTGCTGCAAAATTTTTCCGTAACATTCTAGCTCGAATCCTCGGAGCCTCTGCTCCTAAAATAGCATCGCTGGCACTCGCTAGGAGCAGATCTCCCTCACGCTGGCCAATAATTTTTCATCAAAAAGCAGCTGCAAAATATCTGAAAAAAACTGGCTGGCTGAGCGACTCTACCGACATTGGCCAACAAATCAGACAGCATCTGGTGCCGATCAGAAAAATTCAATCTTACCAATCCTGATATAGCCCCCGCCACCGCGCTTGCTCTCCACGATATAGCCCCGACTCTCCGTAAAGCGTGTCTTAATCACATAATTGATCTGACTCGGAACTACCTGAAAAACATCAGCTAACTCACTGCGCTTCAACTCGACCATACCCGCCTGCGCTAAAATTGTTTTGATATATTCTTCTATACTATCCGAGGTATTTTTGATGCCCATGATATACCTTTCTATCTGTTATATCTAAAAATAAAGCATTCAAGTCTTCTCTAACATTGACTATCTTTGACTATACTATCATTTAACAATCTATAAGTCAAACTAGAATAGTTTAGGCCTTGATAATACTGATTTTTCAAGAAATATTATGGTATTTAATCGCCTTGGTTTTTCTTGAAAGTTCCTAAAAAGTCCACAAAAAGAGCCCTGAAAAAGGGCGTATAATTGACGAGTTCAGCAGGCAAAGAAAACTAGCACGGTCAAACGTGCTTTATTACACGCTAGTGTATTATAGTCCCCCTAGAAAACTCTCTCAATCATTAGCAATAGCCACTAGATTGAAGTATAATGTTGAAAAAGGAGAATTACTATGACTAATTCTAAAAACTTAGAAAATTTAACAATAAAGTTGTTAAGGTTACGGATATTAGCAATCAGACTTTTTCAAGGGATATGCCTATATGAAGATAAGGAAATATTTGAAGAAAAATATGATGGCTTATCGATTAAAAACAGGTTCACATTGGACTAAAATTTTTGAAAAATGAAATTTTAAAAAGTTCAAATTACTGATACACATTAACTCCACCCAAAAAGCCCTGAGATTTGTATCTAAGGGCCTTTATTTTATCAGTATTTTTAATCGTAATATGCCAACAATACACCTTTCCGATAACTATGGGCAAAAATCTAGTAAGGTTTCACTCTTGAGACGTTCATACTCTGCTTTACCAATATCCAGTGACCTATAGAGCACTTTCAAGGTCTTCTTTTGCTTTTTGGGGAGCAATAAATAAATTATAAAATATCCTTTACGTTTCACATCGTCCAATCTACTGCAATAAGATTCTATCATATTTACGATTTCTATCGCTTTTAGCTTCAAAATGCCCCTGGATTTTCTCAGATTGGCTAACTCCTTCAGTGACTTGTAACTTTTCAAAAAATGATATGCTTTTTAGTCGTTTCTGTGTTATCTCATCTCCATTTTATACTCCTGTAGATTTGAAAAATGCAATCACAAACAGATATTTTATGGCTTTCTATCTGAGAAAAAACCTCTCCAGAAAGAATTTTCCTGATCGAAAATTTCAACTTCTTCTTCCGTCATGTTGTGAGGATAATCAGCAAATAGATTATAAATCTTCTTCTGATCAAAACTAAATAAATGCTCTCCTTTAACATCTAATTTATCAATCCACCATACTTTTGATTCTTTCAGTCTCTTTATAAAAATCACTGTACCCTTCAAGATTAGACTCTGAAGTCATGAGTTCACCTACTTCATTGAAACAGTCTAATTCATAACATTCATACGCATCGCTTTTTAACATTATTCAGAATCTTTCTGTCATATCCTATATTTGACTTTATCTTAAAAGCCTGTGATTGCATCTATTATGATATAACATCACTACAATCCAATTATAACATCTTTTTAGACTTGGGAAATCTGGAATTTTTCCAAACGTTTCTCTATATCTCTTAATTCAGTAATTTTGTGCGAGAAAAATGTACAGTGACGTGCGTGCAGGTCGCTCTGCTCACAGGGGAGGGGTCACCCCCATCTTCTCCCTGGTTGCTCTAACCTCTTTCATAAAAATATTTTTCCCGATTCACTTTCTTAAAAAATTAAAATTATTTTTACGGAATCTTTAAAATAAATCCTTCAGCATTTCACTCATCTCTTTATTTAGTTTTTGCTGGTGTTCATCAGGCATTGAAAAATCTTTGACTGACTTCACTATCAATCTCTTTCCGTTTCTCTTCCATCAAACGCTCCATCTCCTCTCTGTTTCTTTTCTATCCTTCTGTTCTTTTTAAAAGTTCATCAGCACGATCTAAGACAGCTTGCCACTTAGCGTCTCTTGCTATAAACGTTTGTCTTTGTCTCTCCCAAGCATCACCTGCTTGTCTAGTTTTTCTCTTCATAGATCTCAGCTGATTTCTCAGCCAATTTTTGCCGTATTCGTTAAAATCAATCTTACCAGTGGGTAGTATCATTATATACCCTCATCTTTCTATTAGTTAGTAGGGGAACTGATAAATGCCAGGGGGAATATTTTTAACCTTGTCCCTTTTTAAAATTCCCGACAATTTCTTTCAAGCTATACTGATAGCCGTAAAGGGCATTTCTTGGAGAATAAGATAAAAACTGAAAGTGGATTCATAATCCAACCGCCGTTTTTACCTTTCTTATAATCTTCATTATTTTTAGAGATTTCCTTTTCAAGTTTTTAAGCACTTCATTTACACGTTCCATTGCCTTAATTGCATCATCTCCAAGTTCTACAACTTCCATCAATTTCACTTCTGCCGGAGTAAAGAAATTATTTTGCTCTTCATCAGCTAATCTATATATGTCTGCAACCATAGCATGGTATTCATCGTAAGGAATCATTGGGGCTTTAGTCAATTCTTTCAAACGTTCCTCATGAAATTCCTTTGTGCGTTCTGCTGTCCATAGTTCGCTTTTTGCCTCAACGTATTTTTCTGAATTGATTTCTTTTTGAGCTTGTACCAACTTGGTTTGAGCATCTGAAATTGCTTGATTTACTTTAACTAATTCCGCCTCAGTCGTCTCAATATCCTTCTTATTTTTGTTCAATCAGTTTGTCAATTTTAGTTTCAATAGTTTGTAATGTTTCCATGTTTTTATTCCTCATTTCTTTTATTATTTTTATTGTACTGGTTACCTACGATTGTCTACTGGATCTTTATTCCTCATTGTTCCCCTCTTTCCTAAGAAACAAAGAGACGCAACAAAAAGCTTTTTAGCTTTTAATGTTACGCCTCTAGTTGTCTAGTCAGCTATCTTTCTTTTAATTGTTGTTTCAATCTGGACAATATTGCCATCTTGACTTGTAAATACCACACTACCAAAGTCTGGTATTTTCTTCATCTCTATTATACCATTTTTGACAAAAATAATAAAGTTATCCTGTAAAAATGGAGTGTAATCTTTGTTTGTATTCATCTGTTTTTACTCTCTTTTTTCAGTGTCGTATATTTAACATATCTTACATTCTGTTAAATTCAAGCAGTTTTCTCAACCCCTTTTGTATCAAGGGGATAGGTCTATTTTGCGTAATTTACATTTTTCATTATGTTAAATACACATGAATTTAATAGCTAAAAATAACCTCCAAAAATCAAAACCAATTACTTAAAAACAACTCAGTTTCAAAAAGTGTAGTCATTCTTTAATATCTAATGACTACGCCCTCTGCCTTACATAGCTCAAGACTTTTCAGCTTGCGTAGTCATGTAGTCACCTTGCCCCTCAAAAATAAATAATAAACGCCTTTTATCTCTTATCAACATATACTTTCAATAAATATAAAATAACTACATTTTTTAATATAAAAAGTCAATCACATCAAGGGTTTTAGGGGGTAGTCAGTAAAAATCTTAAAAACTACCCTTTGTTTTTTTAAATCCTTTTTGTTTAAAGGTTCTAGCTACTCTCTTAGAAGGTAGTCACTTGAGTTAGTGACTACACTAACTACCTTTTAGGGTTTTGAGTAACCAGGCTTTAACACTTTTTCCAAATTTTGTAGAGATCGTCTGTGTTCCCATCCCGTCTTTATTTTGCATGTACTTTTTAACCTTTGCTTTATCCTTTGGTGGTGCTTTGTCAGTTAGATAGACTTCTTGGAAAAAAATAGGTTTATAGTCATCTTATCACGTTCTACTAGTTCGCCATAGGTGTCTGTATTAAGTTCAACCGTTTCACCCCTACTGTTTCTAAAAATAACCCTCATTCATCATGTCATAAATATAGTAATACCTGGTTCTATCTGTAACTGGGTAATGGTACATATTTTTGGAAAAGGTAAAGCCAAATAACGCTCCAAATCCTCAAGAGTTTCATCTACAAACTTGTAACGACTTCTTACATCGTTTACTAGCTTTTTTTCCTGTTCATCTGTCAAGTTCAACACCTGGTTAGATCTCCAAGCTAACACCATAGCACCCCAAAAAAGTGCTCTACGGTCTTTCTCTGTCCCACTTCCCTGCCCTTATAGGCGGTGTCTTTGTATACTTCAGCAACCAGAAAGCGCCTTTCCCCTGTCAGATCGTTTAAATAATCATGGTCATTAGTTGCCCTGACAATGATGAAGCTCTTAGGTAGTCGTCTATCACTAGAAGCGTAGGGGCGGTCTATACTCTAGCTTAGTTTCTGTGATGAAATTTCTTTAATTCTGAAAAACTAGCCTTTTTACTGGCCACCATCTCATCATCAAACACACACCAGTTTCTCACCATCCTAGCCTTGTCATCCTTATCTGTGAAAGTTTCAACGGTTGTAAAATACTTGTGAGTAAAAAGCCCCTCAAAAAATTGAGTCTTTCCCACTCCCTGCCTTCCGGTCAAGTCCAGCACAAAATCAAACTTAATAGTGGGATCGAAAACACCTTTTGGCAACTGCTCCACGAAAAAACAAGTCCATGATAATACGGTTATATTCGTCATCCTTGATATTGAGGTAATGCCTTAGAATATCAAACGTATCTCGCTGATTCACTAATTCTTTATACTCACCTTCGCATGATTCTAGGTAGTCTTTTAAAGGATTGTAGCTATGCTCTCCGGCCACTACTTCCAAAATATCAGCGATATCCCCTTTTTTATAATCCATCTTATACTTGGTAGCAATATAAGCCCTAATCTCTCTGATAATCAGATCATCGATTGTACCGCTTAAGGTTCTACCGTTCAACTTTATTGGTTTTGTCACATCAATTTCATAAGTAAAGGTGTTGTACTGTATAGCCCCTTTTCAGCTTGCTATCTCCACTTAAAAATCTTCTTGAGATTGTCCAAGGTTATAGCAAAGCCTTTCCCTTTGGTTTTAGGTGTTAGATGCAGGCTATTGTTTTTCCTCATTGGTCTCTCTTGCTTGGGTCAAGTCCACCACGGTCAGGCGATGCTCTTGCTGATTCTCTTCAATGATTTTATTTACAATTTCTTCACTATTCAAAAAGCTACCTCCTTATAGAATTTTAGTTGCTACTTCTAGGAAATAGCTGGCTAGTTCTTTTCCGTTTGACGATTGCAGAAAAACAAGTCCACCAGCTGACTAAAAACTGTAGCCATTCACAAATAGTAAACGAACAAAGACCGAAGTCTCATATCTGGTATAAATACCGTTACAAATCAGGTCAAAAAAATCCAGCCTTTCAGCTCCACGCCAAACCCCTGCCGTTGCTCTGTCAATTTGTTTACTTCTAAATCTTTCAGGATCGTCAGCAAGTCAGGACTAGCCAAAGCAATTTCCAATGATCTAGTTAGTTCCCAGCCCTCCTTATGGCTTTTTTTATCATCTCTGATAGTTACATATAAGCCTTTGTACCGAAAATCTGTAAGTCCCTCACCTATCGGCTCGTAGTACACAAACTTATAGTAGTTGCCATTCTTCCATACTTGTGTAGGGGTAGACTTGAGAAAGGCAAATAATGCTAATTTTATCAGCTGATAAAAATCAACTCGATCACTCGCATTCTTCCACCCCCAGTAAATTTATGAACTGTCGTCCACTAAATAAAAATACAATTCTTGAATCTTCGATCGGGCGGTTGATAGCGCCGTAAGCCTGCAATCTCCCAAACTTACTTAGTGTATTGTCCCTGATTTTTTTAACTCTTGCTTGAGCTTCACTTTTATTCATCAACTCCAAGCATTTTCTAGGGAGGGTACTTTCTCACGGCTTTCTTTTAGATAACGCTCGACTAGCTTCTAATATTTTCTGATTTTTGAGTTCCTCAATCATCTTTTTCAAACATATCATCACCCCCACGGTCTCACCCCTGCAAGTTGAATATATCGCCCATAGTCAGGGCTTAAATTCCCTCACTAGGTGTTTTCTATCGTCTGTTTGCTTTCTCGCTCAAATTGGGAGCTTTTTGCACGGTCTCGGTGGTTTAGATAAACCAGCAAACCAATCAATAGCATCATGAAGATAACCGCCTGTATATTGGTTAAATCTAACTCATTCATTTCAATAGCCCTCCTTTTTCGTAGATCAGCAACTACTAAACTACGTAAGTACGTCCAGGTTGAAGTGGTTGCGTGAACGATTCCATGACTTAAATTGTTTTCTTTTATTGCTTGATCTAAGAAACTGAATAGCAACCAGTTAGGGGCTTTGCCATGTATTTCTGTGCATTCTTCGTCATATTTTTTTAATTCCCCAAGTAAATTCTCGACATTGCTATTAAAGAAATCCTCATGACTTGCCTCTTGCTGTTTATATACCTCAGATAATTTGTAAAACTGAATCCATAACTGACTAATTGCTGATCTACAATCTTCAGTAATTTCTGTTGCCCCATGGTGTTCCTTGGAGAAATGCCACTCTGACAAAATATCTAATTTTTCCTCATAAGTCCCAACTCTTTTTCGAAATCTTCAAAGTATGTGTCCATGTTTTTTTACCTCTGTTTCTATGTTCGTGTATTTGCCCTGATGGCTTTTTCAATGGGTGTTTCATGGATAATCACCCACATTTTTTTCTAAACAAGTGCTTAGAGTCGCCGTGTCAGCACTCGTTTTTCAAAAACCTTTTCTAATTGCTTGCCTGCTCTTCGGTTTTCTTAGTTTTTCTTCGTTTCGTTTTTCGATTTGATCGCCTAATCTTTTCCAGGCTCTATCAAATTCATCACGTTGGATTTCTTTTGCTATGTAATTGCCTTGCTAACTCCATCGCTCTACGCATGAATCTAGCAAAATGTGTTTTTTTCTTCCACTTCTAGCCCTCCATCATGTCATAAAGTAAGGGCGTAGTATTTATCTGGAATCCTATCCAAGGCTTTCAGTCCGTCATGTTCTGCTTTTTGTCTAGTTTCCGCCTTAACCGTGCTATCAAAGGCGATAGAAAAAGGCATTTCAACATAGCCTTGTATCGGTCTACACTCTTCAAATAGCGACCACGTTCCCCAAAGTTCCTTGTCTTCTAGTTCTTCTTTTACAGTATCGTCCAAGAGTTCAAACTTAGTGTAAACTCCTTTTTCTACTTTGAAAACCTAGTCGCTTGTTTTGTCTGAGATTGTAGAGATTAACCTTGCAACTATCTAGGTTACGATAGCCTAACACTCCTGCGATTTCTTCTAAGTTTTTGCCCTCAAGTTCAGGCAATTTTTCAGCAATATCCTTGAATTTTACTGCTTGATGTTGTTTTCTCATTGTGTACCTTGTCTTTCTATGCTATAATCAAGGTATAGAAAAAAATATCTATACCAATGTTTGTCGCTTGCTCTCCTCGGCCAAAAATTTGAGCAAGTGACTTTTTTTGTTATCTTGTTTCATGCTTTTTTTCCCTGACTTGGGTTTATAAAGCAAGTCTTTACTTTCGATAAGATCCAGAATCCAGCTGATTCCCTGCTCCACTGTTTCAAGTAATGCGCCCAGATCCTCACTTTCTAAGTCCTCATAGTTCATACAAAGATACTCGGCTAGTTGTCTGTCTTTCTCAACTAACTTTTTAAAATCCTTGAAATGCTTGGGAATCGGAAAACCCTTGCTGTTAGTAATTGTTTCAAATTCTATATTATTGTCCATTCTCAAACTTTCTGCACTTAAATAATAAGTTTCCTTTCTTCTTTTTTGCTCATGCTTGCCACTTAAGACAGTACCATATGAATTTACTAATTGAGATAGGAGACAAAACCGTTATAAATCCTTGATACTGCCATAAGTAGCAAGCATCTTAATCTAGCGAATAGTTAGCTAGTCTGATAAATCAATCTCCAGTGGTAAAGCACCATACAAGAAATCTGTAAACATAAACTAAAATCGTGATTGGTTGGCTCCTTTCTAGTCTTCAACATCAAGAAATTCATCTATCGTTACGCCTAAGTAGCTAGATACTTTTTTCAAGGTATCAAGTGTCGGACTTTTTGCACGTTCGTAATATAATGCTGTTAGGGTACTTTTAGAAATTCCTGTAGCTTCTGCTACATCAGCTGTTTTTTTACGTTGCTTAGCCAATAACAGTCGCATATTATTTCTCATTTCTTTTACTCCTCTCTGAAATTTTTTTCACCACAATAGCCTGAAAAGTGTTTTAAATGGTGTACTTTTTGTGCAACATCTTGTTGACAAAATAATTATATTGCACTTTTTGTTCAATGTCAATGCTTTTTAGTTGAATTATTTTTGCAACATTTCAAAAACGTGGTAAAATACATTTGAAAGGTGTTTTTATGGATAACAAATTAAAAAGAATTAAGACTAAAAAAGAATATAACGGAAAAAGGAATGACTCAGCAAAGAAATAGCTGATGAAATTGAGGGTTACCAAGAGAACTTACATTTATTGGGGAAAAAGGTGAACGCCAAATCAAACCAGAAAAAGCCAAACAACTTGCTGACTACTTTGGGGTAAGTGTTGGTCATCTTTTAGGCTATGAAGATAATTTCGACTATGTTTCTAAAAAAGGTTATACAAGCATTTGATAAAGTTAAAGACCAGGCTTCAAGTCAAGGTATAAGAAATTATGAGGATCTAGAAAGAATCTCTGAAGCTCGATAGAATTATAAAAAGAATTTTTGAAAGACACTGATAAATCTCAAAAAGATACCAGGAATCTTTTCCACTAAAACTATCTTTGGCAATCCAAGAACTCATAGACCTAGATAACATTAAGCAAACTGACTACGCTAAATTACTTATAAATTATCAAGTATTGGACTCAGACCAAATCAAAATTTTTGAAATTATAGATTCACTCGCAACAAAAACTACTGCATTGAATAAAAGAAGTAGATGATGAAGACGAAATGTTTACTACAACTGATAAGGAGTAACTCGCATGGGATTTTTGACACTGTAAAACAAGAAGGAAGTTTTTCTACTGCATCTGGGGTAAATGGACTACACTACGTTGTCCTCCAGGTAACGTTGAAAGAAAAAGTTTTTCGGTACTGGATCAGGAAACCTTACAGAATTAGAAAGATGTTATCAATAAACAAGCTTCAAAAGGTTATCGCCTGCATACAATCACAACCGCCAATGGTGGAAGCAAAGGACTAGGCGGTGGCGACCGTATCCAGGCTACAATGGTATTTGAGAAGATTATTTAATTAACATCCTTTATGAGCCCATAATCGCTTTATTTTCTTATCTGGTACAATTTGCCGTCTGACTGCTTAAAATCGAAAATAGGGCATTCTCGTAGCTCCTCGCATGGTATAAACTCAAAACCTTTTTCTATCTAAAAGAAAAAGAAATATAAATATATATAAAAAGTATACAAATAATAACACTTTTAGGTACATATTAAAAACATAGAAACATAGTTTTAAAATATTGTGTAAACCACAATTTAATCATACTTACTAATTTTAAAAAAATCAGGGGATAATTTGATGATTAAAAGATATTATTGAAAAATAATAGTTATCCAATTGTATTTATTGGCTCTGGGATGTCAAAACGTTATTTGAAAAAAATTTTTCCTACTTGGGATGCACTCCTTAAAGAATATTGGGAGCAAATAGAGGAACCAACTAGTATTTTTCAATTCAAACGCTCACTGAAAAAGATCAGAAATTCCAGAAACTACTACAGATTTAGAAAAAGATTTTTAGTTAACGTAAAAAAACTGCGGCTTACATCCAGCAAAAATTTGACGACCTCTTTTATGATGGAACCATTTTTGTCGAGGGTCTTACCGATGAAGAAGCTTATTCAAATAACATTTCGCCTTTTAAATACTCGGTTGCACAGCGTTTTTTTCAAAAATATGAAATTAAAGATGAGATGCGTGACGAGATAGAAGAATATAAGAACTTTCTGTCGAAAGCTAAAAGTTATTGTGACTACGAATTATGACACTTTTAACAGAAGATTTACTTGCTGAATTAGATAAAAAGGCCGACTGTTTATATTGGTCAAAAAGGTTTTTTTGACGAAACCTATAACTGGTCAGAATTATTCAAAATTCATGGAGATGTAAATGACCCCAGCAGTATTATTATCACAGAAAAAGATTATAAAACTTATGATCAAAAATTCCATTTTAATCAGTGCAAAATACTCTCTAATTTAATTCAATCACCAATTATTTTTAGGATATTCTCTTACTGATAGAAATGTTCAAAAATTATTGACAGATTTTGCTTCACAGCTTCCAAATGATGACATGAGGAAAAATCTTAATCGAATAACAGTTGTAGAATATGAAAAGGATAATCACGATTTTACAGAACAGATTGTCAACAACCCTTCTTTGAATACCTCACATTCAATTCTAAGAACTGATAACTATAAACAAATCAGACATAGGAAAAATAAACCAAGGATTGACTCTTATGAAAGTCAATCGTTTTCAAGAATCAATAAAAACTATAATTGTTACTGCAGGTAAAAATAGGAAAAACTTGATAGTCACCTTGTTAGTCCACAAAATCTTGACACTCTTCCTGAAGATATAAAAAAACGACGGATAGTCGTCGCTTTAGGTGATAAAAAGAATATGTTTGTAAATCCTAGCTACATCGATTATGTAGAAGATTATTTTAACGATGGAGCCACATTCTTACCAGAAGTCGCCTTACGATTTATAGCTAACGAAAATACACAAGCTAGAATCCCTTTTGTAAAATATCTAAAAGATGTAGATTATGATAAGTTCGACTTCTTATCTAAAAAAACAAAAAAAGAAAAATCTCCAAAAGAATCAATAAAATGGGAACTCTGCAAAACATCATTGATACGGTACCCAGACACAACAAAAAGGCATACAGCGATTTGCAAACTATTCTAGAGCTCAATGCACCTAAAACAAGAGAATTAGAATTAATCGCTTATAATATAGAGAATATTCCACAAAATGCCGTACTAGATTATATTAATTCTAAAGTAATTCCTGTCCTACAAGATAATTATAATGATAATGCTTCCGAATTATCAGCTCAGAGACGATTATTATTGGCTTATGATTTGATTAGTAACGGAAATTTGAGATAACAAAAACGATAGAGGACTGCTCGAGATGCAGAAAAACTATCGTTGGGACTAGTGAGGGATTTGCTAGGAGAAGGGCGAGGTTCTAAACTAATTTTTAGAAAAAGACACATTCTTCAACACTATTTTATAATTTTTAGAAGTGATAGTCAACTTCTAAAAACTATCAATAAAAAAATTATTAGAAATATTGTAAAAAACAATAACGTACTTGTGATTTATTACACTCTATAAATTCAAAAACCTTTTCTAATTGCTTGCCTGCTGATGGAAAAAGGAGTTAAACCCATGAAAATTACACAACACACGAAAAAAGATGGATCAGCAGTCTACCGCTCCAGTATCTATCTTGGTATTGATTCTGTAACTGGTAAGAAGGTCAAGACTACCATATCAGCACGAACAAAGAATGAACTCAAAAACAAAGTCACTCAGGCTAAGATAGAATTTGAGAAAAACGGCTCTGACACGGAAACAACGCTCACATATAACAACCTATAGTGAACTTGTGGACTTATTTTGGCAAACCTACCAGCATACCATAAAGACTAATACGCAGATAAAAGATAAAAGGTTGCTTAAATAACTACCTCTTACCCTCGTTTGGTACTTACAAACTAGATAAACTCACCCCTGTTATTATCCAAACCCAGGTAAATAAGTGGGCGGATCAGTACAATCAGGGCGGAACGGGGTATAAAGAATATAATCACCTTCATGCCTTAAATAAACGTATACTACAGTATGGAGTTTCTATCCAAGCATTAGACAATAACCCTGCTCGTGATGTTGTTATTCCTAGAAAAAAATAACAAGAGATAAACAAGTAATTAAATACTTTCAAAATCAGGAACTTAAAAAGCTTCCTCTCTTATCTCGATAACCTGGAGAATACCTTTACAAATTTCTATGATACTGTGCTTTATAAAACGCTCCTAGCTACTGGATTGCGTATCCGAGAATGTCTAGCCCTGGAATGGTCTGATATTGACCTCCATAACGGAACGATTGATATTAACAAGACACTCAACATTTTAAATCAGGTAAACAGTCCTAAGACAAAATCAAGCTATAGAGTTTTAGATATCGATCATAAAACGGTGCTCATGCTTCGTCTCTACCGAGCAAGACAAGCAGAAAACGGTAGAAACATTGGCTTTAACCTATGAGAAAGTATTCTCTGATAGCTTTGATAACTATATCAATACTCGAAAGGTTGATTATCGCCTACATAAGCACCTAAAAAGCTAACTGTACTGATTTAGGCTTTCATGCTTTCCGACACACTCACGCTAGTATCTTGCTTAATGCTGGTCTACCTTACAAGGAAATACAGACACGGCTTTGGCTATGCAAAAATATCTGTAACTATGGACACTTACAGCCATTTATCAAAAGAGAACCAAAAAAGAGCAGTCTCATTCTTTGAAACTGCCCTCGAAAAAATAAAAAGTTCTTAAAAAAGTCCACAAAATAAAAAAAGCGACACATAAAAACCCTTATGTATCAACGATTATAGAATGTTTTTCGGTATAATTGACTATTATACCGAAAAATCTATTTTTGAAAAGAAAAAGAAGTACCAGAAAGCTTGAAAAATATCTGATAATTCAGAGTAATGAAAAGATTGATGGACTGGATAAAAAGATTGTAAACGCTTGCTTTTTTTACTTTTAAAGACTTATAATAAAGGTGTGAAAGTGTGGTGTTTACACCATCAACCGTATCCAAACAATCATCATCAAAAGGAGGTTTTCCAATGAAAATAAATTGGCTCAACTATACCCATCATGTACTTAGCTGCCTGTTTATCACTCTGAGTATCTTGACTATTTTTTCCGCCGAGTATGTCGTTTTCCCAACGAGCCTTCTTCTAGGCTGTCTCCTCATTCCTCTACTCTTTGAACAGCACTTATTCAGTCGCCGAATGACTTGGATCCTCAGCGTTTTCTTTGCCATTCTTGCCTTTTGCCCTTCTCTTTATCATCAAAACCAATCATATCTCCCTTAGCTATCCAGCAACAACCCTTCTTCTTTTTGTACTAGCAAGCCTGAGTTTTTCAAACTCCTTTATCCTTCACAAACATAAAGAACAAAAAGCCGCTAGATAAAGCTATCCAATAAAAAGTGTGGAAGCAACATGAGCTCGAAAGAGCCATGGATTCCACACTTTTCTTATTCTATAAGGAGCTGGATGGTAGCTAAAAATTCTTAAATGATTCGCCCACGCTGCCAGCCTAAACTAGACTTTCAGAATATTTTCCCTCTTTATTTTCCCGCTTTCATTTTCTTTTTAATTATATTATAATAGTTGGCAAACACATTTTTCCAATCTAATTACTTAAAAAATGATAGTATTCTACGAAGGAGGGCGACATGATGGATTTGGGTCAATTGCACAAAACTACTGAATATAAGAACTCAAGGGACCCCCTATTCTCTGACGCGGACCATTACGGAAAACGGCCAGCCTGACATCCTTTTCCACTGGCACACAGATGTTGAAATCATTTACGTCCACGAAGGAAGTGCCCAATTTCATATCGACGATCATTATTTTAACAGTCACAAGGGGCGATATTGTCCTGATTCGTCCCAATGCCCTCCACTCCATTCATCCGATTGAGCAGCAGCGCCACTACATGGATGCCATTAACTTTCATTTGGATTTAATGGGCTATTCAGCCATGGATCATGCTAGTATCCACTACCCTACAGCCTCTCTACAATGGTCAACTGGACTTTGTCCATGTCATCAAACCGACTGACCAAGCCTATGAGGAAATTCGTCAATGCCTGCTGGCCACTATGGAAACGGGTTATTGCCAAAAGAAATACTATGAATTTCAGCTCAAGGCCCAGCTCAATCAGCTCTTCTACTTGCTTTTTGAAAAACGGCTATATCGTCTCCAAGGAGCTATCTGCCGAAGGCTACCGCAAGGAAGAGAAAATCCGCTCCATCATCGACTATATCAATGAGCATTATCAGGAAGAACTCTCTATTGATCAGCTGTCTGGCATCTGCGGCTACAGTCCGACGCACTTCATGAATTTCTTCAAAAAACATCTGGGTGTTTCTTGCATTGAATATCTGATTCAATTCCGCCTGCGCAAGGCTGCCGAGCTCCTCCAGCACTCCACTCTGTCGGTTCTAGAAATCTCCAGCCAGTCTGGTTTTTAATAACCTTTCTAATTTCAACCGGCAATTTAAAAAATACTATCAAATGACACCCAGTCAGTATCGAAAAAAATAAGAAAATCTCCAGTCAACTGATTGGAGATTTTTTTATCTGAACATGATTAATAAAAAAAACGAACAGACTAGATATCTGTTCGTTTTACGGGATTTTGAAAGTTATAGGTAGTTATTCTGCTGATTTTTTTCACGAATCACCAAGGTTCCATCTTCCATATCTGCAGTCAAGTGCTTAGCATCTAGGTTATCCAAGTGGAAGTCAGTCACCTTGTCACGGATTTGTTGCTCGATGACCCGGCGGAGCGGACGAACACCCATGACTTGATCATATCCAGCGTCGCGCAGGAATTCCTTAGCTGCATCAGATACAGCCAAATCAATTTCCTTCTTGCTCAAGGTTTGATTTACTTCGATCAGCATGAGATTCACAATTTCCATCAGATCTTCTTTCTTGAGATGAGAGAACTCAATAACTGCATTGAAACGATTGAGGAACTCTGGACGGAAATAATGTTTGAGTCGATCCATCAAATCAGGCTTTTCTGCATCCTCTTCCAGACCTGCTTCATAACCAAAGCCTGCATTGGAAGTCGCAATGATGACCGTGTTCTTGAAGTTGACTGTGTTTCCTTGACCATCCGTCAAACGACCATCATCTAGAACTTGAAGGAGAAGGGTAATCACCTGTGGATCCGCCTTTTCAATCTCATCCAAGAGAATGATAGAGTAAGGATTGCGGCGCACGCGCTCTGTCAAAAGTATTGTTGTTGTCATCATAGCCGATATAACCAGCAGTCGTACCAATCAACTTAGAAACGGCTGTGCGGTCACTGTATTCAGACATATCCAGACGGATGATAGCATCCTTGGTACCGAACATATCCAAAGCCAGTTGTTTAGCCAGCTCAGTCTTACCGACACCAGTTGGACCAACAAAGAGGAAGCTTCCGATCGGACGATTGCCTTCGTCAAAGCCTGCACGATTACGGCGGATGGCACGAGCCACAGCTTCTACAGCCTTGTCTTGGCCAATCACCTTGGCTTTAAGACGATCATTCATGCCCTTGAGGCGCTCAATATCGCTAGCGCCCATTTGAGATACGGGCACACCCGTCATCCGCTCAACGGATTCCGCCACATCGTTGACTGTTGCTGTCACCTTCATATCCTCAGTGTGATTTTGGATCTTCTTTTCCAGCTCTTCAATGCGAGTCTTGGCATTCAGAGCTGCTTCATAATCTTCTTTTTCAACAGCTGTTTCCTGCTTAGCCTTCTGCTCAGCAATCTCATGCTCAACTGCATGAACATCAGTCACTGGATGTTGGGCTGCCAAGTGGGCAGCAGTCACATCGACCAGGTCAATCGCCTTGTCTGGTAGGCTCCGTTGTGGAATATACTGAACTGAGTAGTCCACAGCCGCTTTCAGCACTTCATCTGGCAGGATGACATTGTGGTGCTTTTCGTACAGATCCCGAATACCTCGAAGGATCTGATAAGTATCTTCAGCAGACGGTGCATTGACCTTGACTTCATTGAAACGACGAGCCAAAGCCGCATTTTTGAGAATGGTATTGCGGTACTCGTCCTGAGTAGTAGCCCCGATGACAGTCAGTTCACCGCGAGAAAGTGCTGGTTTTGAGAATATCCGCCATGCCCTTAGAGCCACTATCTCCACCAGTAGAGCCAGCCCCTAGAATTTGATGGATTTCATCAAAGAATAAGATAACATTCCCGGCTTCCTTGACTTCATTGACCAAGTTTTGGATATTTTCTTCAAAGCTACCACGATATTGGGTACCAGCTTCCAAGCCAGAAATATCAACAGAAATAATTTCCTTGTTCTTGATGGCCGCTGGCACATCACCATTGACGATAGCCTGAGCCAATCCTTCTACGACAGCTGTCTTACCAACTCCGGCATCGCCGACCAGAACCGGATTATTCTTAGTCCGACGAGAAAGAATTTCAGCTGTTTCTTGGATTTCCTTATTGCGTCCAATGACCGGATCTAACTTACCATCACGCGCTTCTTGAGTCAAATTGCGACCTAGCTTAGCCAGAATGCCATCTTGCTTAGGCCCATGCGCTCCAGCTTGCACATCCTGTTCGCCAACCACCTGACCAGGAAGCTTGCCAGTAGCTCGGTACTGAGCAAACTCTTCCGGTGTGACCTCTCTACCATTGATCAAGTAGCGCCGGTGTTCGCTGTTGTAGCCACCCATGCGTCCCATGAGTTGGTTGAAAAGGTCGTCCATATTGTTAAAATTGTTGTAATTGTTGTTCATAGCATTGCCTCACTTTTTATACGTTTTTATATCATTTTTCATTTGCTAACGTTTCAGATAAGAAATCTCTTTCTTACCTACTGTACGTTTATATTCATATCGGAGATCTTCTCCTATCTATTACTTTACATAACTTATTCAATTTCCAAAAAATCAAGACTCCTTCAGTCTCTTACTTTTATGGATGAGTTGGATCTATTTCAGAAGAATATGATGTTACATAATTTTTAATCCTCCCAAAAATAATCGCCTACTGGCTATATCCTCATCTTCTGAATGAATTCTGTGTAAACTTTTTGTTTACAGTTGTAATTATATATCCTTTTACTCCCTTGTCAATAGGTTTTGATAAAAAAATTTTACATAATTTTTAAAAAATCAAAAACTTCCCCACATAGAAATGTGAAGAAAGTTTCTCTATTTTGATACAAGTTAAATCATATACTCTATACTATAACTGGCATCCGACAGAATGCGGGACAGAAACTGTTTAGTCCGCTCCTCCTTGGGACTGGTGAAGAATTCCTGTGGAGAATTTTCTTCGATGATGTGACCTCCGTCCATAAAGATGACATGGTTGGCTACGTCGCGGGCAAAGCTCATCTCGTGGGTCACGACGACCATGGTTACTCCCTCCTGAGCTAGCTGTTTCATGACACTGAGCACTTCGCCGACCAGTTCCGGATCTAGAGCCGAAGTTGGCTCATCCAGCAGGATAACGTCTGGCTTGACAGCAATGGCGCGGGCAATCCCGATCCGCTGCTGCTGACCGCCTGATAGCTGAGAAGGATAGTAGTCCTTGTAGGCTAAAAAGGCCCACGCGCTTCAAAGACTCTTCTGCAATCTCAAGCGCTTCTTCTCTCGGTATCTTACGGGCGATCACTAAGCCCTCTAAGATATTTTCAAGGGCTGTTTTATTGGCAAAGAGATTATAATGCTGGAAGACAAAGGCTGTCTTTCTGCGAATTTCCAAAATCTCTTTTTTGCTGAGTTTAGCCAAATCATAGTCCTTACCAGCCAAAGTCAACTGACCACTATCCGCTTTTTCTAAGTGATTCAGACAGCGCAGAAATGTTGTTTTCCCAGAGCCTGAGGGACCAAGAATTACCACAACGTCACCTTGATTGACCTTGAGACTGACATCTGCCAGCACCTGGTGCTCTCCAAAATCGTTTGGAGATATGTTTTACTTCTAACATAATCTTTCCTTCCTAAGCAAGAGCGTAGCGCTTTTCCAAGCCCCTAAAAATCCACTGAATCAAGCCACAGATAATGAGATAAATAACAAAAAAATCACTAAGTAAGACTCTGAATACTGGTAAGAATGGGAGGCTTCGACCTTAGCCAAAGCTGTAATATCTTTCACTGTCATGACAAATACCAGCGAAGTTCCCTTGACTAGATTGATAACCAGATTGGCCAGATTGGGCAGGGCAGAGCGCAATGCCTGAGGAAAAAACAATCCTCCGATAGGCTTGAAAATTCGTTAACCCAATCGCCTGAGCTGCTTCTAACTGTCCTTTATCCACTGTCAAAATAGCAGAGCGCAAGATTTCCGATAAACTCCCTGTCGTCATCAGGCTATAGATGATGAAAGCATAGTAAAGCGGATTGAACTTAAAGACATCTACCTGACTGCCTAGACTTTTGAAAAATTGATTCAGCAAGCTAGGAAATAGACTGTAGAAAAAGAGGATAAGTAAAAATGGGCGGCGTCGCCCGAATGAAAGGCTAGATAAACAACCGAAAAAGTTCGAACGCCACGGACTTTATAAATCTGACCTAGAGCTAAGAGAAGGGCTGGAATAAAGCTGAGCAGAATAGCCACTATCATGATAATCAGTGTGACCGGTATGCCCTTCAAAGTAACCAGAAAGGTATTTACAATATAATTCAAATCCATGCTTTACCTCTCCTTGATTGTCAGACTTTTTTCCAGAAGCTGGGAAGCCAGCGAAACCACTAGGGCAATCCCCCAATAAATCAAGGCTACCGCTGTATAGGGTTTCGAGGGAATAATTGCCCAGATTCCGGCTGATGAGATTTTGTCCCGCTCCCATGACATCAACTGCCCCAATCGTATAGGCCAGCGCAGCATCCCGCATGAGATTAAGAAAGGCGGTAGTCAGATTGGGCAGGGCAATACGAAAAGCCTGTGGCAGAATGATGCGCAGAAAAAGTCTGCAGCGGTGTCAAGCCAATACTGAGACCCGCCTCGGTCTGTCCCTTGGGAACAGCCAGATAGGCCGCCTTGAAGACTTCTGCAATCATGGCCGCAAAGAGCAGAATCATGGTAATGATGACAAATACGGTCCGGGACCAATTGTTGATATCCAGTCCCAACCACCACTTTAAAAACTCTGGAATGCCATAGAAGACCAAGAAGAGCAAGACAATAGGCGGTGTACACCGAAGGATAAATATATACCCTCTAGCCAGACCAGCGAAAGACTGCTCCTCCGCAATTTGAGCCCAGGCCAATAGACCACCTAGCAAGGAGCCAATTAAAACCGTCACGAACATAATCCATAAAGTAGTCGGCAAGGCCTGTAACAAACCAGGCAGTAGGCCAAAAACACGGGACAAATCATAAGCGACCATATGGTCTCCTTTCTCCAGCTTTTAGTCTTTATCTACATAAGAAAAGACATCTTCACCAAAGTATTTTTCCGATAATTTAGAGAGTGTCCCATCTTTTCTAGCTCTTTAATAGCCTTTTCATAGGCTTTGGCAAAACTCTTCATTCTTTTTATCTTTATGAATGAGTGGATAAGTAGGGATACCCTTATAAGGGAACCAGCTCAACTGGTCCGCATACTGATGATAGGAACCTGCCTTGTCTGTGACAGCTTTTTTTCAAAGGACAATTTGATATCAAAGAAGGCATCATAGCGACCTTCCAAGACCCAAGCATAGGCATCCGCTATCTGAAAAAGACTCTGCTGCGGTCAACTCAATCGGACTAGCACTGTGCTTTTTGTTGTACTCTTCAATCACTGTCCATTGAGCATTCTGTGGCGAAATCGGCACCAATTTTCCTTTTTCTTTGGCAAAATCATCAATATTTTTAAATTTATTTGCATCCGCTTTTCGGATGGTAAAGCCGATGATACTAGCTCCGATAGGACTTTCTGGAATGATGAACTTCTTCGCCCGCTCTTCGGTGTACCAAGCTCCCTTGGTTCCGATATCATATTTCCCAGATTCTAAACCAATCAAAAGATCTTCATCACTAGTGCCAGTATATTCGAACTGATAATCTGGCAATTTTTCATCAATAGCCTTGAGTACAGCCACCTCATAGCCATCTGACTTGCCTTTTTCGTCCAAAAAGTCGTAAGGAACGTAGTTTTGCGTATGAGCTACTTTTAAAGTCGTGACCTTGTCACTGCCTGATGTCGAACTACTCGCCTTGCTGGATGAAGCTCCCGTCAAGGTTCGTCCCAAATAAGTTCCGGCAATAATAGCAATCACAGCTACTCCACCGATAATCCATTTTTTCTTACTCATTCTTTCGTCTCCTTTTTATGCTAAACTCGCTGCTTGGCGAACCCACTCAATCCGCTCTGGATCAATATCGCTTGGGATGGTGCAGTCAGCCCCGATAATCAAAGCATCCTTGCCAGCCTCTGCTATCAAGCGCTTAGTCTCATTTTGAATAGCTTCTTGGCTACCTGTGTAGAGCAGACCAGTTTTGCCATTTTCAAAGCCACCTAGAACGGTCCGACCGCCGAATAATTTACGACCTTCTGCTAAGCTGATGCCTTCTGGCCCAACTGCCCAGTTAATAACTTGAGCTGGATAATCTGTGAAAAGATGAACGTCATTTCGCGCGCCTTTCGTAGCCACAAATATGCAGAATATTTACTCCGCCAGCTGCATTGGCTGCTTCCAGCACCGCTAATTCACTAGGAGCAATGTAAGCCTTGTAATCTTCGGCCGACACTCTCGCATCCTGAATGCTCTGAACGCTGAGGTAAATTCCATCTGCACCGGCTTCCTTGATGATCCGCTCCGTCAGAGCTGCAATATCTTGAGCAATCACATCCAGCACCCGCTTTGTCACTTTCGCATCCTCTGCTAGAAAAATCTGCAATGATGTCATCTCCTCCAGCAACCTTGCCAACCAGCCATTTGAAGTAGGTCACCGGCGCAAAAAAATATTGTAAATAGCAACCAAATCCTCTGTGAAGCCAGCCCTAATCTTTTGAACCAGCTCCACCTGCTCACTGATCCAAGGATGGTCAGCGCCTAGCAGCTCGATATCTGCCAAGTCCTTGATAGATTGAACTTTTTTTCAAGCGCTCATTCGGATAGGCAAAATAACCATCGCTCATCAGTTTGACAAAGTCTGGCTTGACTTCTGATAGAAACGCTTGATGGCCTGTCAGATTTTTCTCGATAATAGTCTGATTGCCAAAACCAGCCAGCCACTCATCCTCGCTGGTAAAATGATGCCAGAAACCAACCGGCACTCGGTCAACTTTTTCCCCCTTAAAGGCTTTTAAAAACCAACTCTCTTTTAGACATATCTTGCTCCTTTTCAATTTGATTGCTATTATCATATCACTGAAAAGTGAGCTTTCCAAATATATATTTCCTATCAGCCCGATTAAAAATATTTATCAAAGCAAAATAAAAAAGCTAGACTAAGCTAGCTTTTTCAAGGGTTTTTCAGCCTCCGCTGAATAACCTTATTTTTTGTACCCTTTTTAGATAAGTACCATATATATTTTCTATGGATGAGATAAGTAATTTTTATCAAAAAACTGCTACTCAGATCTTACTTACCCTTAGCTGCAAAAATACTCCCGCACGAGCGGTGCAACCTTGGTGCCAAAGAGTTCGATAGACTGGAGTACCTGCTCATGCGGAAGCGATCCCAACGGCAGATGCAGCATGAAGCGGTCCAGTCCCAGCTCCTCTATCATCTTGATCAATTTCTGAGCGACATTTTCAGGGCTACCGACAAACATGGCCCCCTCTGGTCCTACCTGATCTAGGTATTGCTCATAGGTCATCTCCTTCCAGTGAGGGCGGTCCTTAGAGATAGCGTCCACTACCTGCTTGGTCGGATGGAAGTAAGTCCGAACCGCCTCCTTATTGTCCTCCATGACCCAGCCCCAAGAGTGGGCAGCGATTTTCAACTTTTCATCTGAGTGGCCACTTTCCCGTCCAATCCGGCGATACGCATCCAGCAGGGGCTTGAAGCGCTTAGGCTGTCCACCGATAATGGCATACGCAATCGGTAGGCCCTTCTGGGCGACCTTAATGGTGGACTCAACATTGCCTCCCGTCGCTACCCAAACCGGCAGTGTTTCTTGCACCGCCCGTGGGTAGACTTCCCGATTGTCAATAGTCTGCGTCAGTTTGCCCTTCCAATTCAACCGCGTCTCGGCACTGGCATAGAGGAGCAGATCCAACTTTTCATCAAAAAGCTCTTCATAATCCTTCAAGTCATAGCCAAAGAGCGGAAAGGACTCGATAAAAGATCCACGGCCAGCCATGACCTCTGCTCTGCCATTTGACAAAGCATCAATCGTCGCATACTGCTGGTAGACTCGGATAGGATCCAAGCTCGACAAGACACTGATAGCACTAGTCAAGCGAATCTTCTCTGTCTTGACCGCACCAGCCGCCAGCACAATCTCCGGTGCAGAGACGGCAAAGTCCTCTCGGTGATGCTCTCCAATGCCATACACGTCCAGCCCCACCTTGTCTGCCAGCTCAATCTCTGCTACCAGCTCGAAGCCGTTCGTCATGAGTATAGATCTTCCCTGTACCCTCTAGTGGCGTTGTCTCTCCAAAAGTAGAAATACCTAATTCCACCATGTTTTTGTCCTCCTGATATTTAAGATAAAAATATTTTATCACTAATTAGTAATATATGCAAAAAATAATACTCACTTCATTGTCCATCTGCATAGAATAACATGGTTTTGTCATGATAGAAAGAGACTTCAAAAGAGCACCATCACCAAAACACCATACCAAAAGCCCCAGAAAAATCTGAGGCTTGATATTCTTATCGAGATTCATTAAGACGGTTATTCTACTGTTACAGATTTAGCGAGATTGCGTGGTTTATCCACATCCAATCCGCGGTGCAGGGGTTGCAAAGTAAGCAATCAATTGAGTTGGCACCACCATAGAGATTGGTGACAAATAAAGGGTGAACTTGGCTCAAGACAATATCGTCTCCATCCTTCGCCACATTTTCCTCCGCAATGGTCAAAACTTTGGCTCCACGCGCCACAACTTCAGAAACATTTCAGCGAGTATGGCTAGCCAAGACTTCGTCTGAAAGCAGAGCTAGCACAGGTGTTCCCTCTTCAATCAGAGAAATAGTACCATGCTTGAGCTCTCCTGCAGCAAAGCCTTCACACTGAATGTAAGAAATCTCCTTAAGCTTAAGACTAGCTTCCATCGCCACATAATAATCCTGACCACGGCCGATATAAAAGGCGCTACGAGTTTCCGCCAATAAGTCACGAACCTTGCTTTCGATCAATTCTTTCTCAGAAAGGGTAGATTCGATAGATTGGGCTACGATAGACAGCTCATGAACCAAATCAAACTTCTTGGCTTTTTCATTGCCATTGGCATCACCGACCGCCTTGGCCAAGAAAGCTAGGGCAGCGATTTGTGCAGTGTAGGCTTTGGTTGAAGCCACGGCAATTTCTGGTCCAGCATGGAGAAGCAGGGTATGCTTGGCTTCACGAGACAAGGTTGAGCCTGGCACATTAGTCACTGTCAAGCTAGGAATACCCAGTTCATTAGCCTTGACCAAGACTTGGCGGCTATCAGCTGTCTCACCAGATTGGCTGATAAAGATGAAAAAGTGGCTTCTTGCTCAGAAGCGGCATAGCATAGCCCCATTCTGAAGAAATACCCAGTTCAACTGGCGTATCTGTCAGTTCTTCCAACATCCGTTTAGAAGCGTAACCAGCATGATAAGAAGTTCCAGCAGCAATGATATAAATGCGATCCGCTTCTTGGACTGTCTTGATAATGGCAGGATCAATCAGCATCTTATTATTTTCATCCGCATAGGTGCTGATCAGCTTCCGCATCACGGTTGGCTGCTCGTCAATTTCCTTCAGCATGTAGTAAGGATAAGTACCTTTGCCGATATCAGACAAGTCCAGCTCAGCAGTATAGCTGCCACGTTCAAGAACATTGCCTTCGTAGTCTTGCACTTCTACACTATTAGCCGTCACGATAACCAGCTCTTTATCATGGATTTCCATGTATTCGCTGGTCTCACGAATCATAGCCATAGCATCGGAGCAGACCATGTTGTAACCTTCTCCCAAGCCAATCAAAAAGCGGCGATTTGTTTTTGGCAACGTAGATCGTAGAAGGATCTTGGGCATCTACCAAGGCAAAAAGCGTAGGAACCTTCGATAATGTGAAGAGCCTTGCGGAAAGCGTCAAGAACAGAGAGACCGTCTTCTTCCGCGAATTTCCCAATCAGATGAACCGTAATTTCTGTATCTGTCTGCCCTTTTAAAAAATCATGGCCAGCAAGATGAGTTATTTTTTTGATATCCAGGTAATTTTCAATCACACCGTTGTGAACCAAAACAAAACGGCCTGTCTGAGAAGTGTGAGGATGGGCGTTATTCTCACTTGGTTTTCCGTGGGTTGCCCAGCGCGTATGACCAATACCTGTTGAACCTGCCACATCCATGCCAATCTTGGCACGAAGATCTGCAATCCGACCTCACAGACTTGACCAGGCTAGACTTTTCTCCTGTTGTCACAAAATTCCAGCCGAGTCATAGCCTCGGTATTCTAACTTTTCAAGTCCTTGCATCAAAAATATCTGTTGCATTGCGGTTTCCCACAACTCCGACGATTCCACACATAGATTTATTTCTAGCCTTTTGCTGGCAAAAAAGCTAGTTCCTCCTTTATTAAAAATTGGTATAGTCTTATTTATCTTTTTATCGAGAGACAAAGACATTATACACACCGATTTGACATTTGTCAACATAAAATTGGTATAGTCGCAAGGAAAGAAAAAAACTTATTTAAAAACAAAAAGCCTCCCATCGGAAGACTTTCCCATATAAATAAGAAAAACCAGGCTCAATGCCCTTGTGCTTTTTCAATCGTTTTTGCTGCTTGAGTTCGAATTTCCTTTGCTTAGCCAGTTCTTTTTCTGCTGCTTGCGCTTGATGCGAGCGATTTGCTTTTTGCTCTTCAAATTGCAGCTTCAGCGCTTCCTGAGATTTTTGAAGAACGTGAAGCCATCTGCTCTTTTTAGCCTGTCTCTGCAGGCGTTTAGGACTGATGGACTTAGTCTTCTCCTTCACCCTGATGCTAGGACTAAACTGCAACCGATGGTAATAACGGTTTAGAAAAATCCAACAATTCCTGCGTGCTAGGCTCTGCACCAAAAGGTGACTCGGCAAACTCTATAAGATTGAGCATGTTCCTGCTCGAAAAAGACCGTGCCAAAATCCCTCTTCAAAATAAAACTGTCAGCGTCATTGAAATCTTATCCATGACAGCACCTCCTTTAAAAATCCCCTAAGAATGGACAACCAAGGAGGAAGGTTACTGACAAAAATCGATTTTTTTGCGTCTGGACTACCAACCAGAACTGTGTTTTTTTATCTTAGTAGCTACAGTCTAGCAAGATTTTCTAAAAAGTTCAAGGAGAGCTAAAAATTGTACCGATAGAAGACAAAAATAAGACTAATGAAAAACCTATAAAGTCAGAGAGCTAATTTGAGCTCGAGGCTAAAAATTCTAGTAAAAACAAAAAAAGCCCTCTGAATTCAAAAAAGCTTTATTCTTGCTGGATAAAACATTTATAGACTAGGCGACGAGCCGAAGATTGTACGAAAATTTTAGTGAAACAAAAAATCTCCCCGAAGGGAGATGATCTGGTTTATTTTACCTTACAGTGCTAGGAACTGTAACCGAAGATTATACTTGAGTATATCGAGGTAAGGTGACAACGCAATGTAAGTGGAAAAATAAAAGCAGATTAACGACGAAGTCCTAGAGAGTTGATCAACTCACGGTAACGGTTAACGTCGTTTTTACGCAAGTATGCAAGCAGTTACGACGGCGACCGATTTTCTTCATCAATCCACGGTAAGTAGCGTGGTCTTTTTTTGTGTTGTTTGATGTGTTCGTTAAGGTGGTTGATTTCCCAAGTAAGGACAGCAACTTGAACCTCTACTGAACCTGTATCACCTTCGTGACGTGCATATTGTGCGATGATTTCATTTTTCTCTTTTTGAGATTGCCATGATAAGCTCCTTTTTCTTTACGCTTCATCCGAGTGACAGGCTTGGCAATTCCTGCAACCAAGAAGAAGTTATTTGTCTTTAAGACATCCTTATTCTATCAGGAAGCCAAGTTTTTGTCAAATCTTCTACTTTTCCGACAAAGTCAGCCAAATTTCATTAGCCAAAATGAGAATTTTTCCACGCATTTGCTCCAAGGCTCGATCTAGCTAGTCGCTTTTTGACTTTGGAGCAGGTTTAGCTTATACTGGGATTAAGATGACACGAGGAGAAGAGCTTATGAAATATCTTGAATTTGGAGAAAGCAAGCGAGAAATTTCCCAGATTATCATAGGGGCTGATGCGAATTGCCCAAATGGCACCCAAAGAGGTGGAAGAACTGGTCGAAACAGCCTTGTCAGTCGGAATTAATGCTTTTGACTTAGCCGATATCTACGGTGGAAGCAAGTGCGAAGAAATTTTTGGGACAAGTGCTTAAAAATCGACCTGACCTGCAGGCTAAGATGTGGATTCAGTCCAAAGTGGGAATCCGCGTAGAAGAATTTACCTACTTTGACTTTTCCAAAGACTATATCCTAGAGGCAACAGACGGTATTTTACAGCGCTTAGGCGTGGACCATCTAGACTCTCTGCTCTTGCACCGACCAGATGCCCTGATGGAGCCCAGTGAAATCGCTGAAGCTTTTGATCTGCTCAAATCTCAAGGAAAGGTCCTTGATTTTGGAGTGTCCAACCAGAATCCTATGATGATGGAGCTACTCAAAAAGATGTCAAGCAGCCTTTTGGTGGCAAATCAGCTCCAACTGAGCGCAGCTTTCTCACCTACCTTTGAGTCTGGCTTCCACGTCAACATGGAGGGAACAGCCGCAAATATGCGAGATGGCAGCATTTTCGAATACTGCCGCCTGAACGACGTCGTGATTCAGGCCTGGTCTGTTCTCCAGCACGGCTATTTTTGAAGGCGTTTTTGTCGGTTCGGATAAATATCCCAAACTCAATGCCGTCCTAAACCGACTGGCTGACAAATACCAAATATCACCATCGGCAGTGGCCATTGCTTGGGTGCTACGCTATCCAGCCCACATGCAAGCGGTCATCGGTACGACCAAAACTAGCCGCATCATCGAATCAGCCAAGGCAGCAGATATTGAACTGACTAGAAAAGAATGGTACGAAATCTACTTGGCCTCTGGAAAGGATCTTCCTTAAAAATGAGCCTAGAATCCGATCAATTTTCTACCAAGATGCTAGCTGAGGGACTGACAGAAAAAGCTGTCCAGAGCATGTCCACTGTATAGCCGAGAAGGCAAAATCACCTTGCACAAGATTAGCTAGCACATAAAAATTCCTATTTCACGAAAGGAAAAGATACATGAACCATTTCGACACAATCATCATCGGCGGAGGACCGGCCGGCATGATGGCTGCCATTTCCAGTTCTTTCTACGGACAGAAGACCTTGCTCCTCGAGAAAAATAAACGACTGGGCAAGAAGCTAGCTGGTACAGGCGGCGGGCGCTGCAATGTGACCAATAATGGAAATCTAGATGACCTCATGGCTGGCATTCCTGGCAACGGGCGCTTTCTTTATAGCGTCTTTTCCCAGTTTGACAACCATGATATCATCAACTTCTTTACAGAGAACGGCGTCAAACTCAAGGTCGAAGACCACGGCCGTGTTTTCCCAGCGACAGACAAGTCCCGCACCATTATCGAAGCTTTGGAAAAGAAAATTGCAGAGCTGGGCGGCACTGTCATCACCAATACCGAAATCGTCTCCGTCAAAAATGATGATCTTTTCACTATCAGATCCAGCGACCATACTTGGACCTGCCAGAAATTGATTGTGACGACTGGAGGCAAGTCCTACCCTTCAACTGGCTCGACAGGCTTCGGTCACGATATTGCCCGACACTTCAAGCACACTGTGACTGACTTGGAAGCAGCTGAAAGTCCTCTTCTAACTGACTTCCCTCACAAAGCGCTTCAGGGATTTCACTGGACGATGTGACCCTGAGCTATGGCAAGCATGTCATCACCCACGACCTGCTCTTTACCCACTTTGGCCTATCAGGTCCGGCAGCCCTTCGCTTGTCTAGCTTTGTCAAGGGTGGCGAAACCATTCATCTGGATCTTCTGCCACAGATGAGGAAGCAGGATTTGACAGACTTTTTAGAAGAACATCGGGAAAAAATCCCTGAAGAACTGCCTGAAAAATCCTCCTACCCGAGCGAATGGCAGACTTTTTTTGCCCAGCCCTTCCCCGAGAAAGTCAAACAGCTCAATCTCAGTGAAAAAGAGGCCCTCATCAAGCAAATCAAAGAACTTCCTATCCCCGTCACTGGCAAAATGTCCCTGGCCAAGTCCTTTGTAACCAAGGGCGGTGTTAGCCTTAAAGAAATTAATCCCAAAACTCTGGAAAAGCAAGCTGGTTCCCGGTCTCCACTTTGCTGGAGAAGTTCTAGACATCAATGCCCACACGGGCGGCTTCAATATTACCTCCGCCCTTTGCACCGGCTGGGTGGCAGGCTCAAATCCAATAAGTACCAGATAAGAAAGGAAGTCCTTTGGAACATATTATTTTACTAAGAGGTGTTACTCCTAATGGAAAAAATGCTATCCCTAAAATGTCTTATTTGGTGGATATTTTAACAGAGGCTGGTTTTCAACATGTTCGAACCTATATTCAAAGCGGGAATATCATTCTTGAAAGTGACTCAGATTTAGAAGAAATACGAGAACGCGTTCATACTCTGATAAAGGAAAAAATTGGTGCTGACTTAAAAATGGTAATCAAGAATAAAAGTGATTTTACAAAAATTGTCCAAGAAAACCCGTTTGGAGAAGGCTATCTTCATGATCGTGTACATGTGATTCTTTATCAGGGATTTATCCAAAGTCTGTCACTAGAAAAATTGAAAGCTGACTATGGCGAGGAAGAAATTTGTCTAGGCGATCACTGTCTCTACCTCTATCTCCCGAGAACTGCAAAACAAAAAAGCTCAATACCAACTATCTTGAAAAACTTTTTGGCGTGGATCTAACTATGAGAAAGTTAAACGTAGTAGAAAAATTACTAACAAAATAGGAGAACAAAATGAACAGACGCGAAACAGTCGAATTCGTCAACATGTGCATGATTTATGACGGAGAAAAAGTTCTTGTCCAGGACCGAGTTAGTCCCGACTGGCCCGGCATCACCTTTCCTGGTGGGCATGTAGAGCGCGGAGAATCTTTTTACCGATGCAGTTATCAGAGAAGTAAAAGAAGAAACTGGACTAACCATCTCCAAACCTCAACTTTGCGGCATCAAGGATTGGTATGATGATAAAGATTTTCGCTATGTCGTCCTACTCTACAAGACTAAGCACTATTCTGGTGTGCTACAATCCTCAGACGAAGGGAAGGTCTGGTGGGAAGATTTTGCAAAAATCTGTCTCATCTGAAACTTGCAACTAAGGATATGTCAGATATGCTTCGTGTTTTTTTAGAAGACGATTTAAGTGAATTCTTTTTACTATAAAGACGGTGACGACTGGCTGCATGACTTGAAGTAAAAATGAGGCTGGGACAAAAGTCCTAGCCTCTCAATTGTCTTTGGATTGTCGAGCAAGACGCAGTGGTTGAGTGGGCTCTATTACGCTGATTTCATCAGCTTTTTGCAGCCCTACTCAACTGTGCGGAGAGTGGGACGACAAAAATCGAATTCTAACGAATTACCGATTTCTGTCCCACTCTCATTTATTTCGTATTTGTCCGAACGTAAGCTGCAATCACATCTGCTGTGTACTGAGCTGTGCCCGGAGCGAATTTGTCGATATTTTTCCTTAAACTCTGGGTTATAGGCATAGCCTTTACCGATATGACCGAAGACTTCAATAGAGCAGTCAAATCCATAAGTACGGATGGCTTGCAAGAGTTGAGCTGCCTGTTCTTGATTTTTCTGCTGCGTCAACTGGCAAGCCTTGCTGCATATTCTCTGCCAGACTTTGAAAAAAACTTGATTGAAGGCGGCGGCAGATTCTTCTTCCCGTCCATTTTGACGAGTCAGTGCTTCCGACATGACTTCTTGACCGTATTCTTCGACTGCTTTTTGGTGGTATTTTTGATTATCTTCGTAGGTAAAGCCTGCGAATTTTTCTTTCATTGTCATCTTTCTTTCTCCTTTTTCCTCTTGGATGGTTTTTCGCAAGGTGGAAATCAAGGTATCCAAGCGGTCTCTTTCCTGCTGCAAATACTCTAACTGCCTCACCAGATGCGGCAATAAGGCTTGATCGTCCTGACTCAGCAGCTCTGCTATTTTCTCCAAAGAAAAAGCCCAGATACTTATAGTAAAGGATGACCTGTAGCCGCTCTAGATCAGCTTGACTATACGTTCGGTAGCCATTTTTCTGATTTGGCAGGGACCAAAAGACCAATTTTATCATAATGGTGCAGGGTTTTGACAGAGACACCCGAAAGCTGCGCAGCTTCTTTTGATATGATACATAAAAAACCTCCTTGCCCTTATAGTATAAGCCCTGACCTTAGGGCAGAGTCAAGCTTTTTATGAAATTTTTAAATCACTTTAATTTTCCAAAGTAGCTAGCAGTTATTTTGCGAGAAACCATAGCAATAAAAGCCTAGTTTTTCCTGATTTTTGAAACATCTTAAACATCTTCATAAATTGACTGTAGTTTTCTTTTTAAGGGCATTAAAAGCAGATTTTTCAGAGTGCCACCCAGCCCTTCGTCATATATCATACCTCGAAGACTCATCAAGGTCATTTCACCAACAAAGGTCTCCACACGGTCAAAAGCATGAGAACGTGCCAGCTGAATCCAAGAGCCTTCTGTCAGCGGACCAACATTGACGTTAATCGCACGAGATAGCTCTTCTCGGACATTTTCATCTCTTTGCTTGAGCATGACATCATGTGTGAGGAGCACTCCACCTGGCTTCAGCACCCGGTAGTACTCATCCATACATTTGGCCTTCCCCTTATCCGTCTGCATGGTTAGCATAGCTTCATTGATAACAATATCAAAAGAATTGTCATCATAAGGCAGCTTCATGGCATTTGCAAGCTCAAATGTGACGAGCTCACTAACACCAGCCTTGTCTCCATTAAGCTTAGCCTGAGCCAGCGCAGCCTTATCCAAATCAACTGCAGTAATCTGGCAGCCATATCTTTTAGCCAGCTCAATTGTTGTGGTCCCCCATATTGCAGGCAACCTCTAGAACTTTCTTATCGCTGGAAAACTGCCCCTGCTCAATCAGCCAGTCGGTCGCCAGCTTACCGCCGGGACGAAGACGTTTCTTTCCTAACTTTGCTAAAAATTTATGCCCTGCTTCTGCCATTTCCGAACCTCCATGATTTTGATTGGTTCCATTATAGCATAAAAATATTATATTTTCAGATAATTCTTAGAATTTGACAAAAAACAGACCGAATCGACTGATTCAATCTGTCTTTTACCTTCTTTACAGCCCAATAAATCCAGCCAGATAGCGCAGTAAGGCCACCAAGACTACACCAAACACAACAGTTGCAATTAAGTTCTTATACTTAAAAGCCACATAAGTCGTCGGAAAAAAACAGCCGGCAAATCCAGCCACTTAAAACTCGGCAACTGACCCGTTTTAGCATTGGTGACACTGGACAGGGATGAGGGCAAAGATGATGGAAACTGGCAGATATTTGAGGAAGCGCTCTACCATGGGCGGAAGCCCCTTGTACTTGACTAGGATAAAGGGCAAAATCCGCGGAATCCAAGTGACTAGGGCAGACAAAAGAATGGCCAGCAAAATATACTTACTTATCATCCAAAATCACCCCCACTGTACAGCCGAGCAAGGTTGCAAAAAGCACCGCTAACGAATTTTGAAGCAGCATGGTCAGGAGCAAGTAGGCAAGACCCACCACACCTAAGACCAAAAAGAGCTTCTTTATCTTGACCCGTCGCAGCATGATTGTAAATTGAGAGGAGAAAATACCAATAAACATGGCAACTAGGGCAAAGTCCAGACCAAAGCTCTCAGGATTGGGCAGAAGGGCACCGAGGGCAGTTCCTAAAACAGTACCTAAAATCCAAGAAGCATAACTCATGAAATTGTTACCCATCATCCAGCTAGCAGCAATCTCTTTTGTATACACCTGCTCTCCCATCAAGACCCCATAAGATTCATCTGTCAAAAAAGAGCCAATGACAATATTCTGAGCCAAGCTAGACTTACGAAAAAGGGTTGAGGCATGCAGACAGAGCAAAAGATGCCGAATATTTATCAGAAAAAAACAGTCAGTGCGATGGCCAAGACTGGCGCCTGCTGGGCAAATAAACCAATCATAGCAAACTGGGCACTGCCAGCATAAACCAGAATACTCATCAGCCCCATCTCCAAGGGATTCATATGAGGTGCCGCCATGATGCCGCAGGCTAGACCAATCCCAATATACCCCAGTGCCGTTGGTACTGCCGCTTGTGCCCCTTGTTTAAATGTCTGTCCGCGCATTCTTCTCCTTTACTCCATCGTTTCAAAAGCCAGACTTGGCTTCGCATTCAGATCCAAACTGGCAAAATTTTCCTTATTCCACTCACTGACGCTGGCATAGGCAATCATACCAGCATTGTCACCGCAGAGGCGCAGTGGCGGAATAATCACCTTGACATCCTGAATCTCAGCTGCCAAGCGTTCTCTCAGACCTTGATTGGCCGCAACGCCTCCCGCCACAACCAGAGTCTTGACCGGATATTTTTCCAGCGCTTTCTTAGTCTTGGCCATGAGAATATCCATGACCGCCGCCTGAAAGCTTGCTGACGAGGTCTTGATTAGACAAGACTTCTCCTTTTTGCTGGGCATTGTGGTGCAGGTTGATAAAGGCCGACTTGAGACCGGAAAAAGAAAATTCCAGATTGTCTTCCTTGATCATCGCCCGCGGAAAAATCATAAATATCCTGTCCCTCATGAGCCAGCTGATCAATCTCCCTACCTGCTGGATAGGGTCAGGCCCATGACTCGACCGACCTTATCATAGGCTTCACCGACCGCATCATCGCGAGTTTCCCCACAATCTTATAGTCACCAGCCTGACTGACATAGACCAGCTCGGTATGGCCGCCACTGACCAAGAGAGCCAGTAAGGGAAATTCAAAGGCTCCACGCTCTGGGCTGCCATCAGATGTCCAGCCATGTGATTGACCGGAATCAAGGGAATATCATGAGCCCAAGCAAAAGACTTGGCCGCTGCCAAGCCGACCAGAAGCGCCCCAACCAGACCAGGACCGTAGGTAACGGCCACCGCTGTGACTTGCTCCTCCCTAATCCCTGCTTCTGCCAAGGCCTCCTCAATGCAAACCGTAATGACCTCCACATGGTGGCGGCTGGCCACTTCCGGTACCACTCCGCCAAAACGCTTGTGACTCTCAATCTGGCTGGCAATGACATTGCTCAAAAGCTCAGTCTCATTCTTCAGAACCGCCACACTGGTCTCGTCACAAGACGTCTCAAAAGCTAAAATATATCTATCTTTCATGGATCTCTCTTTTCATGACAATCGCATCTTCCACCGGAGCATGGTAGTAGGCCTTCCGCCGCGCGATTTCTTCAAATTTTTCTTTTTTGTAAAATAGCAGAGCTGGCATGTTCGACTCCCTCACTTCGAGGAAAATTTCTTTGTCTGCTGGCAAAAAGTCAAACAAGGCTGTCGCGATTTTCTGTCCCTGATAGCTAGGCAATACAGCAATCTGCAGGACTTCTGCTTCAAAGTCTGTCTCCTGCCAGACTAAAAAGCCGACTAGCTGACTCTCGTCTTCTGCTAGCGCACAGCTATTCACATCCGAGCGCAGAACTTCTTCCACTTGGCTCTGCTGTCCAAGGGCTGACTTCATAGACTGCAAGTAAGAGCTGTTCCAGCTCTTTTGCGAGAGGTACCGCGTCCGCATCCGAGCTGGCGCTCCATTTTCTCGTCTCAATCATAGGCGCTGAATGTAAGAATCGCTAGATTCCTGATGGGTCTTGAGCCAATTTTCCTCGGCTTCTACCCGCTTTGAGATAGTTAGGAACAAAATTATGAATAGACTGAGCTGGCAGGTCTAAACCGAGACGACCAATAGCTGCCGCGTCTGGTAAGGTCGGCTGAATGGCAGCCTGAGGAAGAGCAGCTTCAATTTGCTCCGCAAAACTGTCGTTTCTCCGACAAAGGTGACTGGCTGGTTAGCAGCGCCAGCTATTTTCCAAAACCTCTGCCAAAGGCAGATGAGCTTCTGGTCGTACAGCCTGACCAGACTGGTAAAAACCAGCATAGACATTATTGCGGCGGGCATCCATAATGGGAATGACCAAACCTTCCACCTGCTCTGGTACTAAAGCCAGCAGACTAGATACACCGACCAGCTCAATCTTGAGGGTATGGGCCAGAGTCTTGGCTGTCGCCACCGCAATTCTCAGACCTGTGTAGCTGCCCGGCCCTGCGCCACCACGATCCGATCCAAATCCGCCGGCTTCATATCCAGACTATTCATCAGAAAATCAATAGCCGGCATAAGGGTAATGCTATGATTTTTCTTGATATTGAGCGTCACCTGCCCCAAGAGCTCCTCATTCTCTAAAAATCGCTAGAGACAGAGCCTTATTTGACGTATCCATCGCTAAAATGTTCATCATGTTCTTCCTTACTCGAGTGTTTGCTTCTTATTATACTATAAAAAGGAGCGACAAGGGGTGAGAGAGGCAGTCATTTGATGACCCTAGATTGTCCTCAAAAGCTTTTCTGAAAAATCTCCACAAGATTTTCTCGGCTATGTCTTTTACTAAAAGCTGGTTTTATGATATAATTGGTTAGAATTATATCGAATCAAGGTCAATCTACTACTCATAAAACTGAATAAAAGAAAACAGCTGATTAGCTGTCGTTTTCTGTAGCTTGATCGTGAAAAATGGAAGGAAATAAAATGATTTTACAAAGTTTTTATCAAGAAACAAAAGAACGCAGCCCACGCCGTGAACAAACACGCGCCCTCTACTTAGATATAGAAGCAACCGATGAATTAGAAGGCCGCATCAAAAGCCCGCAAATTGGTCGAAGAAAAAGACTCCTTACAATATCGAATTTATCGAGCTCTTGTCTGACAAACACTTGGAATACGAAAAAGAGTCAGGCGCCTTCTGAATTGACGGAGCTTTGTAACCTATGGCATATAACTTAAAGAAAAAGAAGAAGTTGGTGTTTTTCGCCATCGACGGTCTGGGCGAAATCGGTAAAAAAACACTTACGGAATTGAGTATCAAGATGAGATTATCATTGTCGATGCTGGGATTAAATTTCCAGAAGACGACCTCTTGGGTATCGACTATGTTATCCCCTGACTACTCTTATATCGTAGAAAATATTGACCGCGTGAAAGCTGTCCTCATCACCCACGGGCACGAGGACCATATCGGCGGCATTCCTTTCCTGCTCAAAGCAAGCCAATGTTCCCATCTATGCCGGCCCTTTGGCCCTGGCTCTCATTCGGGGCAAGCTAGAAGAGCATGGACTTTTGCGGGATGCCAAGCTCTATGAAATCAATCAAAAATACAGAGTTGACCTTTAAAAAATCTGAAGGCGACCTTCTTCCGCACAACCCACTCTATTCCAGAGCCTTTGGGGATTGTCATCCATACGCCGCAAGGTAAGATTGTCTGTACCGGTGACTTCAAGTTTGACTTTACACCAGTCGGTGAGCCGGCAGACTTGCACCGCATGGCCGCTCTGGGCGAGGAAGGCGTACTCTGCCTCCTGTCCGACTCAACCAATGCTGAAGTTCCGACCTTTACCAATTCCGAAAAAGTAGTTGGACAGTCTATTATGAAGATTATCGAAGGCATCCACGGACGGATTATTTTCGCTTCCTTTGCTTCAAACATCTTCCGACTCCAGCAGGCAGCTGAAGCTGCTGTCAAGACTGGACGTAAGATTGCGGTCTTTGGCCGCTCTATGGAAAAGGCTATTGTCAACGGGATTGAGCTGGGCTATATCAAGGTTCCCAAAGATACCTTTATCGAGCCAAATGAACTCAAGGACTATCCAGCTGGTGAAGTGCTGATTATGTGTACTGGAAGTCAGGGCGAGCCCATGGCAGCCCTGTCACGGATTGCCAATGGTACCCACCGTCAAGTCCAGTTGCAGCCTGGAGATACCGTCATCTTCTCATCTAGCCCTATCCCTGGTAATACGACCAGCGTGAACAAGCTGATTAACATCATTTCCGAAGCTGGTGTAGAAGTGATTCACGGTAAGATTAACAACATCCACACCTCTGGACACGGTGGCCAACAAGAGCAGAAACTCATGCTCCGCTTGATCAAGCCTAAATATTTCATGCCAGTCCATGGTGAATACCGTATGCAGAAAGTCCATGCAGGCCTAGCCGTTGATACTGGAGTACCAAAAGACAATATCTTCATCATGAGCAATGGTGATGTGCTGGCTCTGACAGCTGACTCAGCCCGTATTGCCGGCAGCTTCAACGCTCAAGATATTTATGTTGATGGGAACCGCATTGGTGAAATCGGAGCTGCAGTCCTACGCGACCGTAAAGACCTGTCAGAGGACGGTGTTGTTCTGGCTGTTGCAACGGTTGACTTCGAGTCCCAGATGATTTTGGCTGGCCCAGATATTCTCAGCCGCGGCTTTATCTACATGCGCGAATCAGGTGATCTCATCCGCCAAAGCCAGCGTATCCTCTTCAATGCTATTCGCATTGCCCTTAAGAATAAAGACGCCAGCGTCCAATCTGTCAGCGGCGCTATCGTCAACGCCTTGCGTCCTTTCCTCTACGAAAGCACCGAGCGCGAACCTATTATCATTCCAATGGTGCTTACACCAGACGAAGACAACTAAAAAATAAGCTTTGCTAAATCTAGCAAAGCTTATTTTTTGTAAACTTTAATGGTGATTGCCAATTGACTTCCACTCATCTTAGAATAGCTCACTTTAACCACTTGATAAAATGATATTTGGTAATGCCCTTTTGTGGTACATCTTCCAGGCTGGCATAGATTTCATAACCTTGCTTGACGTAAAAATCCCTGGCCTGATAAGATTTAGTGGACAAGGTAATGCTAGTTACTTCAGCTTCTGTAGCCTCTTCTTCTAATTCTGCCAGCAGACTAGCTCCCAAACCTTTTTTTCTGATGTTCTTTATCCACCACCAAAGCCTTGATATGGATGTTTTCCAACACCTGCTGAGCATGGAGCAAGGCGATTAAGTTTCCTTCCTCTTCCCGTGTCAGATAATAATCCTTGGGCTCAAGTTCTTCAAGCCTAGCTGACCCAAAAGAAGCCTCATATTGTTCCTTGAAAACTTGATCGATAAAGTCTTGAAATTCTGTCATTTCTTTCTCCTAACGAAAAAGCAGAATAATAACTCTGCTTTTTCCTTCATTATTCCCCTTCAAAGACATCTTTCATCTTATCAAAGAAGCCTTTCTTCTTAGGGCTCACTGTGATATCTCCAGCCGCTGCAAAATCCTTAAGAGCCGCCTTTTGACGGTCATTGAGTCCTGTCGGCGTTACGACATTGACAGTGACATATTGGTCACCTACACTTCCATCGCGCAGATTTGGTGCTCCCTTACCGCGCAGACGGAAACGTTTGCCAGTCTGGGTTCCTTCTGGGATTGTCAATTCAACATTTCCATGCACAGTTGGGATTTCCACACTGTCACCCAGAGCTGCCTGCACAAAGTTGAGGTTGAGCTTGTAGTAAATGGTAGAACCGTCACGTTCAAACTTATCGCTTGGCTCAACGTTCACCACTACATACAAGTCTCCATAAGGACCGCCATTAAAGCCTGCCTCACCTTGACCCGCCAAGCGAACTCGTTGACCTGTTTCCACACCAGCAGGGATTTTTACATGAACGCTATGCGCTTGCTTTTCATGTCCCGTTCCATGGCAGGTTTCGCATGGACTTTTTGATTTCTTGTCCGCGACCGTGACAGACATCACAGGTTACTTGTCGACGCATCATACCTAGTGGTGTCTGGTATCGACGTTAATAACACCAGAGCCGTGACAGCGGCCACAAGTTACTGGGCTAGTTCCTGGCTTAGCACCTGAACCATGACAAGTCCGACAGCTAGCTTCACGATTGTATTTAACTTCTTTTTCTGTACCGAAAATAGCCTCTTCAAAGCGGAGATTTACCCGATACTGGAGATCATCTCCTTGACGCGGAGCGTTTGGATTACGAGTCGCGCCACCGCCAAAGAAGCTAGAAAAGATATCTTCGAAGCCACCAAAACCAGAGCCATCAAAGCCACCGAAGCCGCCTGCGCCACCGCCAAAGCCACCATTGGCACCTGCCGCGCCGTATTGGTCATAGGCCGCCCGCTTTTGCTCATCGCTCAGCGTTTCATAAGCCTCCTGGACTTCCTTATATTTATCTTCCGCCCCAGGCTCCTTATTGATATCTGGGTGATATTTTTTAGATAATTTCCGATAGGCTCTCTTAATCTCATCCTGAGAAGCATTCTTAGAGACACCTAAACGATCATAAAATTCAGTATTGTTCATTTAAGATACCAGAGCAAACAGAAAGCGACTGAAATTTAGGAAACCGACAAGAAATCCTGATTTCTTAGAAGGTTTATCTAATTTCAAGCTTTCCGCTCGAGTTCAATTACGAACACCCTTGTTCCTTTCTAACTTAGTTTAAAGCAGAACCAAAAAAATTACGTTCCAACTCTTTTCTTACCGAAAAACAGAGGCTGGGTTGCAACCTCTGGATTTCAAATTTGTATTAATTAAGCCATTTAAAACTGAAACGAGAATCTCATTTTTGATGTTCTAATTTATACTTTCTTTCTACTTCCTTATAGCTAGCAACTGCAATCGTAATAATATCTTCACCATTACAATCCTCAGCTTTCACTTGCCGTGTTATAGAATAATCGTCATCACCTGAGTTTTCATCGATACCTTTTTAAATATGTTGGCAAGTCTGTATCTGCGTGAAATTTTACTATTGTAACTTCATCATCTTGACTATAATGAATTTCTAAAAATTTATTACCTCTGATGTCATCCAAATAATATAAAAGCAATTTGTTTTTTTATTATTCTTAGGGGTATATTTCTAAACCGTGTTTCTCAAGCTTGAAATTAGTTCATCACGTCTCATAACATCCTCCTGACTTATAGTTTATTTCTCCGTAAACTCTCCGTCTACGACGTCATCGCCTGCGTTTCCTGTTGCTTGTGCGCCTTCTGCTCCTGCTTGTGCTTGAGCTTGTTGAGCAGCTGCGGCTTGTTCGTAGAGTTTCACTGCCAAGGCTTGCGCTTTTTCGTTCAACGCTTCGAGTTTTGTTTTCATTTCGTCCAAGTTGTTGTCTTCTTGGGCTTTCTTAAGGTCATCAAGGGCAGCTTGGGCAGCATCACGTTCTGCATCGAAGCCTTTTACCTTCAGTTTCCTTGATTGTCTTTTCAGTCGCAAAGATTGCTTGGTCTACTTCATTACGAAGGTCAACTTCTTCTTTACGTTTCTTATCGGCTTCAGCGTTTGCTTCTGCATCTTTCATCATGCGGTCGATTTCTTCGTCAGTCAAACCTGAGTTTGATTGGATAACAATAGTTTGTTCTTTTTGAGTTCCAAGATCTTTAGCCTTAACAGATACGATACCGTTCTTGTCGATGTCAAATGTTACTTCGATTTGAGGAATTCCACGAGGTGCAGCTGGGATATCAGTCAATTGGAAGCGTCCAAGAGTCTTGTTATCTGCTGCCATTGGGCGTTCACCTTGAAGAACATGAATATCAACGGCTGGTTGGTTGTCTGCCGCAGTTGAGAAGACTTGTGATTTAGATGTTGGAATAGTAGTGTTGCGATCGATGAGTTTTGTGAAGACGCCACCCATTGTTTCGATACCAAGTGACAATGGTGTTACGTCAAGAAGGACAACATCTTTCACATCACCAGTGATGACACCACCTTGGATAGCGGCACCCATGGCAACCACTTCATCAGGGTTCACTGATTTGTTTGGTTCTTTACCAGTTTCAGCCTTAACAGCTTCTACAACGGCTGGGATACGAGTTGAACCACCGACAAGGATCACTTCGTCAATATCTGACAAGCTCAAACCTGCGTCTGAAAGAGCTTGACGAACTGGAACTTTTGTACGTTCTACAAGGGTCACGAGTCAAATCGTCGAATTTCGCACGAGTCAAAGTCATTTCAAGTGAAGAGGTCCAGCTTCACCTGCAGTGATGAATGGCAAGCTGATTTGTGTTGAAGTTACACCTGAAAGGTCTTTCTTAGCTTTTTCAGCCGCATCCTTCAAACGTTGCATTGCCATCTTGTCAGTAGACAAGTCAATACCGTTTTCTTTCTTGAATTCCGCTACCAAGTGGTCGATAATCTTTTGGTCAAAGTCGTCACCACCGAGTTTGTTGTCCCCTGCAGTTGCCAATACATCGAAGACACCGTCACCCAATTCAAGGATAGATACGTCGAATGTACCACCACCAAGGTCGAATACCAAGATTTTTTCTTCTTTGTCAGTCTTGTCCAAACCGTAAGCAAGGGCTGCTGCAGTTGGTTCGTTGACGATACGCTCTACTTCAAGACCAGCGATTTTACCAGCGTCTTTTGTTGCTTGACGTTGAGCGTCGTTAAAAGTAGCTGGCACTGTGATAACAGCCTTAGTTACTTTTTCACCAAGGTATTCTTCAGCGTAACCTTTCAAGTATTGAAGGATCATAGCTGAAATTTCTTGCGGAGTGTATTCTTTACCGTTAGCAGAAACTTTTTCAGAAGTTCCCATCTTAGATTTGATAGAGATCACTGTATCTGGGTTTGTCACTGCTTGACGTTTTGCAGCGTCACCAACGATGATTTCACCGTTTTTGAATGATACTACAGATGGAGTTGTACGGTTACCTTCTGGATTTGCGATGATCTTTGATTCAGTTCCTTCAAGAACCGCAACTGCTGAGTTTGTTGTACCTAAGTCAATACCGATAATTTTAGACATGTGTTTTTTCTCCTTAAGTTTTTTCTTCTATTTTTTTGATATTTTCCTTAAGTGGTGGGGACGTGAGCAACTCCCTACGGGATTTCATCACTTATTTTTTGAGCCCAAAGTCTCAAAAATCCCTGTTTCAGTAGCACAAGCTACTGAAATTTTCCACCACGGCGGAAAAATATCGTTTTTGCAAAGCCTCTGGCTTGCCTCTTATCTTCATTCATAGTTTAGTGTCGTTTCGGACAAATTTTTACGCAGTAGCTGATTGGCAGTTCACTTCGCAAACGCTCGTGACCAGCCCTAATCACCCTTGCGGGGGTGCGTCAACGAAATCACAGATTTCTGACTTACCGCCTAGTTATATACTACCACCATTGCTGGTCTTAGGATGCGGTCATGGAGTTTGTAGCCTTTTTGGAAGACTTGGGCAATGGTATCTGCTGGATGTTCATCGTCTGCTGGGAGAGTTTGGATGGCCATATGGTAATTATGGTCAAATGCTCCGTCCGCTGCGATTTCTTCGATGCCTTCTTCTTTAAGGGCATGAATTAAGCTTTCTTGTACCATCTCCAAGCCTTTTTTGACATCGTCTGTCAAGCCTTCAACGGCAAGCGCACGCTCAAGGTTATCCAAAGAAGGGAGAATCGCTTTTGCCAAGTCTTGACTACGATAGCGTTGCAAGAGTTGACGTTCTTCATTGGCACGACGTTGGATATTTTGCATTTCTGCATGAGCGCGAAGGTATTTATTTTCAAAGTCTTCTGCACGCTCATTGGCTAGTTCTAATTCTGATTTTTCAGGAGTAGTTTCATCCGCTTCTTTAGCGGTTTCTACCTTTTTCTTCTGCAGTCTCTACAGCTTCTTCAGTAGCTTCTACCACTTCCTCTTCTTTTACTTCTTCGTTTTTATTTCCTCAGACATTTTTCGCCTCCTTTTTAGGAATTTATGTAATTTCATGTTCAACTCACCTCATAATGATTGCTACTCAAATAGCGGTAGAAATCTGTGAGTTTCATCGTCAAGACTCGATTGACAACATTGAGCTGACTGACCACCTTTTGGTAATCCAGATTGACTGGACCGACCACTGCCAGCATACCAAAGCCTCGATAGGGAATTAAAAATTTGCTGGAAATCAAGGTTAGATTGGCCAGACAGTCCTCTTGACTGTCCGCAACACGGACATTTTGCATCTGATCCTCAGCTAGACTATCACGGATCTCAAAAGCCACCTTCTGACGATCATCAAAGAACTGATAAGCCTCAAGATCCGCAAAACGTAGCAACTGGACTTTGCCAGCTACAGCTACTTTCTCCGAAAAACATCTGAGCAAAAATATGCTCAAAGAGATCGAGAACATTGTCCGTCGTCGTAAAGTAACGCTGGATAATCTGCGGAATCTCCGTCCGAATCTTGTAGTGGATATCTAAGACCGTCTGTCCCAGAAAGCGCTCTTGAATCATATCCCTCAAGCGCAGTAGGTCATCCTGGAGAAAATTCCTAGGGATCATGAACTGACTGGTCAGGGTATTGGACTCATCCAGAGTAAAGACAGCTAAGGCTGCGTGCTGGCTAATAACAACGATATCAAAAGCCGTCAGCCGTTGCCGACTAGGCTCGACGTCAAAAGCTACAACCGTACAAGCACTCAACTCTGCCAAGACGTCCGCTGCCCGCTGCAGGATATCCTCCAGCTTGAAGAACTCTTGGTCGAAAGCTTTGACAACCTCGTGAGAGCTCATTTTCCGCCAGCTGATCAAAGGTCAAGGAATGGCGGACAAAATACTGGAAGCCTGCTACACTGGGCTTGCGGCCACTTGATGTGTGGGCCTTTTCTAGCAATCCTTCCTTTTCCAAGGCTGCCATATCATTTCGAATAGTGGCACTCGAGGACTGGATAGTCTCTTGCAAGGCTTTAGAACCGACAGGCTCATGCGTCTTGGTAAAGATATCAATAATTAGATTTAAAATCTCATTTTGGCGTTCTGTTACCAAGGACCTCACCTCTTTAGAAAAATTTCCAGCCACTGGCGAGATTTTATTTTTTTATATTTAGCACTCTAATACATCGAGTGCTAAATTATGATTCTATTATACACTCTTAAAAATGAATGTCAAGACAAAAAGCTCAAAAATTAGCACTCTTTTTAAAAGAGTGCTAAAAATCAGTCTCAAGTCCTAGAAACTTTATTGGACAGGATTCCTTTTACAATTCTTTTGATGAGCTTTTAAGCTTTTTCATAGCCCAATCATAGTGGCTAGATGTGGCGCTGACAAAGTAAGAACCCAAGGCCGTTCCGCCCGTCCATTTTATAAACTCCCTTGGAAAACAATTCTTCATTGGTCAAGGTTGCGGCTAGGTCCAGGACAGCTCTATGCGAACTAGCCAGTAAAGAACTTGCCTCCTCAAGAGGTCTGCTGGTGCTTTTCCCAAAATGCGACATTCATCTCACCATAAGTTCTCCAATTGTAGGGAGCAGGCAGGGAAGGACTTCTCTTCTCCTCTTTGATTTTGCCTGCACCCAGTTGAGCAGCAACTGGTGCCATTCATAAAGATGGATTAAAAGACATCCCTCAGGTTCCGATCGCGCTTCCAGTGAGCTTCTTTCTTTTTCTCATCCTTTGAAAAAAATCAAAGGGCCTTGCCAACTCTTCTGCTGTCATGTTCGAAATGAGCAGATTGAGTTTTTCAAAAATTTTCTGTAGCAGCAACCAGCAAATCGTTTTTGTTGTAGGTCTTGGCATGACAAATTCCTCCCTATCTGACGGAATACCTTAAGATGGTTTTCAACTTTTCTTCTGGTGTCCTATTTTTGTTGCTCAAAGTAAATCTCTCTGTGAACTTGGTCGCATCTTTCCAGTCCCAAGCTACTTGCTAGCTCGTCCATTTTCTCAAAAGAGGCCGGCTCACTGTCATAACTTCCTATGTGTAAGACCTGAATGGCCCGCTCCTCTGGCAATCTCTGCAAACAAATGTCGTCATAGAGGGGATTAGGCTTTTTCTTGCGGACATTCTCAAGCGCTGCCGCAAATATATCCTGATCGATGACATTGGGCTGCTGAATCATGAGCTGATAGCGAAGCTGACTTTTATCGAAGCCTTCCCCAGCAGCTTTTTCCCAGATTCCTTCCAAAGGATAGACCGTGAAATCCTTCACCTTATCTTCCGCCTCATCTTTCATCATGGATTTAAAGAGCATTTTTATGGAATAGGCCAGTGAATAAAGGGCAGATACCCGCTCAGAGAAATCCGCTTCATTGGGGTCGCCCTCGCCTTCAATCACAATGAACTGTTGACTCGGCACCTCTACTGGCTCTGGCTTTTGCTTGGCCCCATAAAGACCTTTCTCGCTCTTTCTCCATTCATATTTCATCTTGCTGCCTCCTTTTCTCTTCTTATCTATTAGTATACAAGAAGATACCTGACACCCTATGTCAAGTTTTATATTTTTCTGCCAGCTGATGAATCATTTCTTTCATTTTCACTCGGATTTCGGGCGGATCTAAGACCTCCACAGCGTCTCCAAAGGACAGAATATAACTATATAGACGATGGTCGTTGGGAATGTCGATTTCTGTATATAAATTTCCTTCGGCGTCTGTCCGAATGTCTCCGCTTAGTTCATCATAAACCCTGAAGGCTACTTTGCGATCAAACTTGACTGTCAGTTTAATGGTATTTTCATAGGTCAGTTCCTTTTCCAAGACGACATCTTCAAAGCTGTCCTCAAACCTCTCCTCCAGCCGCTCCAAATTTTTTTCATCCGAGATAGCTTAAAATACCTGAATTCCTGTCGCAAGAGGCAAAAAGCATAAAGATACCAACTCTGATTTTTAAAGAACAAACGTACAGGCTTAACACGACGGCTTGTCTCCCGCTCGTCACTAGCAAAGTAAGAAAAAGAAACAAGGTGCTTACCTAGAATTGCAGTTTTCAATTGATGAAAGGTAGCTTCATATGCTTTATCGTTTTGCCAGTGATTAAAATCAATTTCGATCCAGTTGGGATTTTTGATTTGAAATAGCGCCGAAAGCTTTGTAAGTAGGTCACTCTGGTAAAGCTGGCTGGTGCTGTCCAGACCTTGCAGAGCCGCCATGATCTGCTCTTTCTCCTCCGCTGTCAGCAAGGACTTTCGCAAGATAAAATCCTCTGCGATTTCTATGCCGCCACCCTTTCCTTGCATGGTATAAATCGGAATCCCAGCGCTGCTAAGAGAATCCACATCTCGATAAATAGTCCGAACCGAAACTTCGAATTTCTCGGCTAGCTCCGTTGCAGTCACTTTCCCTCTCTCCAAAATGTAGTACAATATCCGAAATAGTCGATTATTCTGCATACTTGCTCCTTCTCCTCTTCCTATTATACAATACTTGCCATAGCATGTCATATTTAGGCGGATTAGACTTAGGATAGACTAAAGGAAAAAAGGATAAATGCTGAGCATTCATCCTCTTTAGTGATTATAAACGTTATTTCCGATAGATGTTGTTCTCATGATCACTACTAAGCTTTACCATTATTTCCTGTGACAGGGGCAAATGTTGGCAAAGCCACCCCCTCTTTTAGCAGTGCCTCATGATAGAGCTTATAGAAAATATGATACAGACTCGCTTGCATACCGCTTGCAACGATTAGACTAATTCGAAAATAAAACTGCCCGCTCGCAGTCATTTGCGGTCCCAGAATGTCAGGCTCCTTCAAAACTTCTGGATGTTCAGGCACAGCTTCCTGATTGACAGCAGCGATAATTCGATAGATCTCATCCAAAATCCGTCTCGGCATAGATAGGAATATCAATCAGAACTCGCATATCACCACGAGAAAGATTGCTGACAACGGTGATATTTCGATTGGGCACAAAGTGAAGAGTTCCGTCCGCATCGCGTACCTGCGTAGTCCGAATCCCAACACTAACAACCGTTCCTGCGATCTTGATAGCACCATTGGTCAAGCGAACATTATCCCTACATCCAACTGACGCTCTAAGAGAATAAAGAAACCGTTGACTAGGTCGGACAGAAAGCCCTGCGCTCCCATCCCAATTGCCACACCAGCAATCCCTGCCCCAGCCAAAAGACTTGAGACTGGCAAGCCCAAAATCGATAAAATCCAGTAGAACAAGAGAAAATAAAGTACATAATTGAGTAAATTCTCAATTAAGCGCATAATGGTCTTTTGCCGAGCCACATCCTGCCGAGATAATTTCAAAGATGGCGCAATCAGTCTAGTCACAAAAAAGATGGAGAATTTTCTTAGCCACCCAAAATAGTAAACACAAAAAGACCAAAGAGACGAATTTTTTGAAAATACATCATCCAGAATAGCTGACCAGTTGAATTGCTGGAAATAGCGTGTGAAAACATTCCCATTAGCTGTCATTCTTTCCTCCTATGAGACACAAAAATCTTATTCATTATACCACAAAGGGCGGCGGATAGGCATCAAAGCAGCCTTATTCTGTATAGGGTATACCAAAAAATATTGATTTTATACGACCTCTAGCGTATAGTGGAAAGCAGTTTATTTTAGAAAGGGAGCTCCTATGTTTCATCGAATTCTTTCTGCTTGGAATCGCGCCAATCTTATCAAACGGATTTCTATTGGGATTGTCACAGGCGCCCTGCTGGCCCCTCATCTTTCCACAAGCCAGCGCCATTAGCCTCCTCGGCCAAATCTTTGTCGGCGGTCTGAAAGCTATCGCACCACTGCTCGTTTTTACCCTCGTTGCCAATGCCCTCTCTCAGCACCAAAAAGGGCAGAAGAGCAATATGAAAACCGTCATTATCCTTTATCTAATAGGGACTTTTGCGGCCGCCCTTGTCGCTGTCCTAGCCAACTATATCTTTCCTGTGACCATCGAGCTGACCGCAGCTAGCTCGGAAGTCAGTCCACCAGAAGGCATCGGCCAAGTTCTGAGCAATCTCCTCCTCAACCTTATCGATAATCCGATCAATGCCTTGACCAAGGCCAATTATATCGGCATTCTGTCTTGGGCAGTTGTCTTTGGGGTAGCTATGCGAGAAGCAAGTCAGCAAAGTAAAGAACTCTTGAAAACACTGGCAGATATTACTTCGAAGATTGTCGAATGGATTATCAATCTAGCCCCCTTTGGTATTTTAGGACTGGTGTACACGACCATTTCTGGCAAAGGATTTGATGCACTCAAAAGCTACGGCATGCTCCTTCTCCTATTACTGGGTTCTATGGCTCTTGTTGCGCTGGTCGTCAATCCCTTGATTGTCTTCATTATGCTTCGGAAAAAATCCTTATCCACTGGTTTGGCGTTGCTAAAAGTCAGTGATGTCACTGCCTTTTTCACTCGCAGTTCGGCTGCCAATATCCCTGTTAATATGAAACTTTGTCGAGTTTTGGATCTTAATCCCGAAACCTACTCGGTCTCTATCCCACTCGGTTCTACTATCAACATGGCAGGAGCAGCGGTGACAATCAACACGCTTACCCTCGCAGCGGCCAATACACTAGGCATCCAAGTGGACTTTGGAACAGCCTTGGTGCTCAGCATCGTTGCAGCCATTTCTGCCTGCGGAGCTTCTGGAGTGGCTGAGGCTCGCTTCTCCTGATTCCTGTAGCTTGTAGCCTCTTTGGTATCCCAAATGATCTGGCTATGCAAGTCGTCAGCGTTGGTTTTTGTCATCGGTGTCATCCAAGACTCTTGCGAAACCGCCCTCAACTCATCCACAGACGTGCTTTTTACAGCTGTTGCTGAAATGAGCACCTGGCCCAAAGAAAAAACGTTATTAAACAAAGCACTGAGGCTGGGACAAAAGTCCTAGCCTCTCAATTGTCTTTACCAAACAAGAGACAGGGTACAAATGCTAGCCTGTCTTTTTCTTTTTAAAGAAATAACAAGCGAGACCAGAGAAGCAAGCAATTTGGATGAGAAGGAGAATTTCTGTTAGGCTGAAAATGGCTGAGCAGGAAGCAAGGAATAGAAAGTCGCCAGCTCCAATACAGAAGATTACAAAAGAAGGCTAGAAGTCCTGGGACCAAAAGAAAATCATGAGCGGATTGATACCTGCTGTAGCCATCAGCAAGAACTGAAAAATCAGCCAGATTAGGAGAGGGTATTCTTGCTCACGCTGATCGTAGATAGCTAGGGTCAAGCCCATCGTTAGCAGTAAGAGCTGGGCTAGTGAAATATAGCCTAAGCTCCAGCTTAGAAAAAGTAAACCCAGCACTAACTCAAAAAGCAGCATACCAGACAGGCAGCTGGATCTTGCAGAAACGGCAGCGGAAGCCATTAAGCAACTGAGACAGGATTGGGACCAAATCCCTGTGCTTTGAGTATCTGCTTGCAGTTGTCACAGTGGCTGCTTGGTGAGATGATGGATTGTTCTGGGAAGCGGTCAATAACTCAAGCCTAGAAATGAGGCCAGAACCGTTCCGACTAGAAAAAGTATAGATGAATCATACTTGTTTATTCGTGATTTTGAGTAGAAAAATCTGAAATTTTACAACTTTTCTAATAAAGTAAAATTTTAAGTTTTAATACTTGACTTTCTTAATTAGAATCATTATAATTAAAACATAATCAATAAAGATTAGAATGATTATAAATAAAAAGAGAGGTATCATTATGACTCAAGTAAAACATGGCGCTGCAGCAGATGTAGCAACTTTCACTAACCAAAAATTCTTTACCAAAAACAAAAGCAGTTCTTAACCAAGTGGTTTCAGATCTTTATACAGCTCGTATCGCTCTTCACCAAGTTCACTGGTATATGCGTGGTGCAGGCTTCATGGTATGGCATCCAAAAATGGATGAATACATGGATACAATTGATGAAACCTTGGATGAAGTCAGCAGGGCAACGCTTGATTACTCTAGGGTGGCAAGCCTTATTCAACTCTGACAGAGTTTATCCAACACAGCAAGATTGAAGAAAAAAGCTGGCGAATTCAGCAAGAATGTTGAAGAAGGCTTGGAGCGCGTGATTGAAATTTTCCGTTATCTGACAGATCTTTACCAAGAAGCTCTGGATGTGACGGATGAAGAAGGCGACGATGTAACCAATGATATCTTCGTTGGAGCTAAAGGCAGACCTTGAAAAGACGATCTGGATGTTGACAGCTGAGCTTGGCCAAGCACCAGGTTTTGTAAAAATGATGTTTAAAGAGGCTGGGACAAAAGTCCTAGCCTCTCAATTGTCTTTGGATTGTCGAGCAAGACGCAGTGGTTGAGTGGGCTCTACTACGCTGATTCCATCAGCTTTTACAGCCCTACTCAACTGTGCGGAGGTGGGACAACGAAATCGAATTCTAACGAATTACCGATTTCTGTCCCACTCTCAGTTTTTTATTTTGTCCTACGAGATACTTTCCTCACTCTTTCCTTAAAGAAGATTTAACTTTTTCTTAAAGATAACTGATATCAGCTAGCTTTAAGCCGCAATCTGTATACTTTCTACAAATCATCTAAGAAAGAGGTATGGATATGGACTATCTAGTGATTCCGGCTTACGAGCCCGATTATAATTTAATTAAACTGATTCAAAAAATTCAGAGCAAGAGTAATTTTCATATCATTGTTATCGATGACGGTAGCTCAGCCAAGCGCCAGACAGTCTTTGAAAAGGCTGAACAATATGCGACTGTCCTCCATCACGAAAAACAATCAAGGCAAAGGACAAGCATTGAAAAACTGCCTTCACCTACATCCAGTCTCTGGGTCAATACGGAACCGTCATCACAGCGGATGCGGATGGCCAACACAAGGTCTGGGATATTTTTCCGCGTGAGCGAGCAAAAGCTTCTGAAAATCCCAATCAGTTGATTCTCGGAGCACGCGCCTTTACTGGCAAGGTGCCCCTGCGCAGCCGCTTCGGCAATAGTCTGACTCGAGCTCTCTTCAAAGCACAGACTGGGGTGGGTGTCTCCGATACTCAGACAGGCTTACGAGCCTTTACGACCAACATGATCCCCTTTATGCTGAAGGTTGAAGGGCAGCGCTATGAGTATGAAATGAACATGCTCTTAGAAGCCAGCAAGGAATATCCCATTTTGGAAGTGCCCATTGAGACGGTCTATATCAATGACAATCAAGGCTCGCACTTCCGGCCGATTCGGGATGGGCCCTGATTTATAAAAATATTTTTAAATTTGCCCTGACTTCTCTCAGCAGCTTCATCATGGACTATATGGTCTACGCACTAGCTCTCTTATTTTTAGCTGCTGTGCCGACCAGCTTGAGAATTCTCCTAGCTAACGGGATTGCCAGCGTGACCAGTTCGGTCTTCAACTACTCGACTAATAAAAAGCTGGTCTTTAAGAACGACGACAGCATTCTCAAGACAGGGACTAGCTATTTCAGCCTAGCTCTGGTACTCTTTATCCTAGACACACTGCTGATTCGCCTCTTCTATGCTGTCTTCGGTCTCAATCTTCTGATTGTCAAAATCATCGTCGGACTGCTGCTCTTCACCGTCTCTTGGATGGTACAAAAGAGATTTATTTTTAAGGAAAGGACACACACTGCATCATGAAATTTTTAAAGAAAGGCTATGCCTACGCCTCCATTTTTGGCCTACTTCTGACAGCTTCTTTTAGCTACTCCATGCTGAAAACCTTCGTCATCGCAGAGACTATTTCCACAGTCTCAAGCACTGCTTCATCATCCAATGCCGAGGCTGCCAGCAAGGCTGCTGAAACAGCCACAGTGACAGATACCAGCTATTCGGACGATAACATCTCGGTTACGCTGACTGAAAAGACCGTCAACAATACCCAAGTCTACATCGCTGATGTGACCGTCAGCTCCGCTGAATACTTGAAAACAGCCCTCGCCAATAACACCTACGGAACCAATGTCACGGCCAAGACTTCAGAAACGGCTGCTAACAACAAGGCTATCCTAGCGGTCAATGGCGACTACTATGGAGCCAACACAACTGGCTATGTCATCCGCAATGGCGTCGTCTACCGTGATACCGTCCGAGAGGACGCCAGCAATGGGGACTTGGCTATTTACAAAGACGGATCCTTCAAGATTATCTATGAAGACCAAGTCTCTGCCGATCAGCTGGTCAAAGACGGGGTGGTCAATCTCTTAGCCTTCGGCCCAGCCCTCGTAGAAAATGGTGAGATCGTCGTGAATACCAAGTCCGAAGTTGGCCAGTCCATGGCTTCCAAATCCACGGACAGCTATCGGTATCATTGACGAAAACCACTATATCATCATCGTTTCAGACGGACGCACTTCAGAAAGTCAGGGCTTTCCCTCTATGAAATGGCGGAAGTCATGAAATCTTATGGCGTCAAGACTGCCTACAACCTTGACGGCGGTGGCTCAGTCCACTATGTACTTCAACGGTCAGGTCATCAATAAACCTACCACCAACGGAAATATCTCAGAAAGGGCGGTGAGTGACATTGTCTACATCGGTTACTAATCCCAGCAAAAAACGTTTCAACAAAACAGCTGTTTCCTACATCCTGCTAACGATTTTCTTCTTTGCTTTCGGCAGAATCTATGAAACCTTCAGCTTCGAGGAAACATCTGTCCACATGCACTATCTCTTTGCCCTTCCTCTAGCGGGCGGTATCCTCCTCCTGCTCTTCATGAAAAATGATTCCCTAACTCTCTCGGCTCAGCCTCAACCTCTGGAACTCAGCTGTAGCCATCATAACAGCCGGCATGCTCTTCCGTGGTATCGTCAATCTCTCTGGACGCTCCACGACACTGGATATGCCCTACTGGTATGTAGGAGCTGCCTTTGCGACTCTAGCTCTACTCTCCATGGTCTTTACGCGCAGTGTGTGGGGAAATAAAGAAACCAGCTCAATGTCTTAATCTCATAAAAAAACAGAAAGGTCGTGGTGTTTAAGCTGACCTTTATTGAAATTTACTAAAATCTGCTTTTTCTATAATCAACTAGAACTTCTAAGAAAATCTTTGCCATCAAGTGGAAATGAGACCAACTTGTAAAATTAGACGATCTTACCCTGATCAACAACCAGCTTGC
>BNJT01000780.1_pt1 | contig 102621 bp, 212 predicted proteins | sample 8540491 | NCBI WGS metagenome assembly BNJT01 (sample SAMD00202455, study PRJDB9452) | human saliva metagenome | host: Homo sapiens | reverse complement strand
GCTCAGTCAATTTTGACTGAGTTTTTTTCTTGGTTACCTATTGACTAAAATATAATAACTGTATATATTGTATATATACAGTTGGGTTGGAGGTTGATAATTGTGAAACTGATTATTGACAACAGGAGTGGACAAACTGATTTACGACCAAATTTATAATCAATTACGAGATCAAATCATTAATGGTACGTTAGCAGAAGATGAAAGTTTATCATCTATTCGCACACTTGACAAAGATTTGCGTATTAGTGTCATTACCACAAAAACGATCATATGAAGAGCTGGAGAGAGAAGGTTATATCTATACAATTCCGTGCAAAGGGAGTTTTGTGGCAGGAAAAATGTCCAACCTCATTCAAGAACAAAATCTTCGCATCATTGAAGAACATCTAGCAGAAATCAAAAACTATCCGTATCTTGTAATTTATCACAAGAGGAAGTAGCCAAAATGATGAAAGTCATTTGGGATGAAAATGAATAATTGGGGGAAAAGTTTATGAATGCAATTGAAGTAAAGGATATTACGAAAAAGTATGATAACTTTCGTTTAAATCATGTATCTTACAGATTCCAGAAGGAACTATCTATGGTTTAATTGGTGAAAATGGTGCAGGTAAAACAACACTTATTAACTGTATCCTAGGACTTGTACAACCAAACTATGGGGACGTTGTGGTACTAGGAAGTAAAAATTTCATCAATGAAGTTGAACTTAAAGACCAGTTAGGTTTTGTAATCAATGATATGGGTATTCCTAATGTCCTGACGGTATATAAGATCGAAGAAATCTTTAGTAAAAATCTATAAACATTGGGATCATATACAATTTGAAAAACTATTAAAAACAGTTTGAAATTGATGAAGATGAAAAGTACGAAACGCTATCATTAGGTAATAAAATGCGTATCGCAATTGCGATTGCATTAAGTCACAATGCAAAAGCTATTGGTATTAGATGAACCGATGAACGCATTAGATCCAGTTATTCGTGCAGAAGTTGTAGAACTTCTCATTGAATATACACGTCAAGAAGATCATACAATTCTGATATCTTCCCATATCGTTACAGATCTTGAAAAGATGTGTGATTACATTGGATTCATGCATGCAGGTGAACTAATAATTAATGATGAAAAAGATAACATCCTATCTAGCTACGGAATATTGAACTTGGCACCAGAAGAAATTACAACTATTCCAGAAGGCGCAATTGTCGCAAAAGAAAAGAAACACCATACCATGTAAAGCTTCTAATTGATCGTAAACACGCTTCAAATCTAGAAGGTCTACAGCCAGCGACGTTAGAAGAAATTTTTGTTGGTATCGTAAAAGGTATTATTTAAAAATCATATAATATTAGAAAGGAATTTCTAAGCATATGAAAGCACTGTTAATGGCTGAATATGAGGGATTTATTAAAAATAAGAGATACATATCATATATTTTATATCTCTTATTTTGCGGAGTTTGTGGAGTTTTTGCGATTAAAAGTTTTGAATCCTCAGGATAAATTTCCACTATTCTGTTTTATGATATTTTTCGTTGATGACTTCAAAAAAAGGAAATTTTTATCAATCCCGCAAAGTGTTCGATTATTACCCATTAAAAAACAACTCTTGTAAGGATTTTGTTTTTAGAAGTAGGAATATATAATCTTATTATTATTCTAGGCTGGTTAGTCTATTGTGCTGTTCTTGGAAGATTATTAATGCCGGATTTATTGGAGACTGATTTATATTCGTTTTAGAAAGTTTGTTAATTCCTGCCATATTACCGAAGAAAAGTATGACGCAGGCTTATTTAGAGCATTCGTTAATGTTAGTACTTCTTGTGTGCATTTATCTGGTTATCATAACTCAAATAACACTGGATAAGAATATCGGTTTTCTGTTCTTTACTGCTATCTTATTTGTGATGACATACTTTTCTTCCATTCGTATTCTCAATGAAAAAGCATGATTTTTAACGAAGTGAACTCATCAATTGTAAAGGGGTATTAAGAATATGAAAGCACTATTATTGCTGGAGTTTGAGACATTTATAAAAAAGAAACAATATATTTTTCCGATTGCATACTTAATACTTTCGATTGCTTATGTGTTATATATGATGAAAGTTCAGCACTCACGTGATAACTTTTATATCATTTTCTTTACAACTCAACTCATTACCGCTTTTGCTAGACGTGAGCAGCCAATGAAAGGGATTATTCAATTATATCCAATTAGGGCAAAAACAAGGGTAAATACTCTATTTATAGAAATTGCAATGCTCAATATCATCATTCTGTTTGGACTTTTAATTCTCTTATCTTCCATTTCAAAAACAGGGACAATGTTGATTTTGCTATATATTATTGTTTTGATTGAGGCTTTTGGTAATTCCAACTATTATGCCAATTAATGTGGCATCGAGAATATTTTTAACCATTTGTATATTCTGTTAGTTGTAGTTGTTGTGAGTGTTCTTGTTTATCTGAAAACAGATATTAATCCATTTGTTCAGTTTTTGGGATTTGCAAGTGTTCTTTATGCACTAGCTTATATTTCATCCATTCGTATCTTAACGAATAAAGATTGGTAGAAGGGGTCTTTATGCAAGGGATATATGCATTGTATCGACATCGCTTATTTAACTTCTATAATGTCGCAGTGAATTGTAATAATAATTTTCTATCTTTCTCTCATGCAAATACCTAGTAGTATTGTTAGAGAATACATTGGAACAATATTCTTCTTCATATTCCAAGTACAAATTATCAGTGTTTTAATTGATGAAAATTGGAATCCAATTCTACAAATTTTGCCAGTTCGAAAGAGCGATTACTTTGCTGCTTATGTGAAAGTTATGTTAATATACTTCATTCTATATTTGGTTTGTAATGATATGGTTTGATACGATGATCACAAAACTGTTCTTATTATTTGTTGTCGCACCAGTAGCTTGTTTTATATTACTGCTTGCGTAATTTTAAAAACATGACGGTAGTAAAATCAACTAATATGTATATCAGATACATTGCATTCATCATTTTTACAGTATTGTTTGTATGGATTAGAAATCAGCTTGAATTGAGTAAATCTGTAATCGTATATGGAAATTTAATTTGTTTTGGAATTATTGTCATCCTTATGCTTGCATGTAGGTATGAAATTCGAAAAGAGGAATCGATATGAAGAAATTATCATTTTATCAGGCGTATATTTTAATTGGATTGATAGGTTTTTACAATTGTTGTTCCGTGCTTGTATTACTTTCTGGTGCAGAGCGTAGTTATAGTATCTTGATAGATTTATTTCCATACGGAACAGGATATGTAGCTGGATTATTGTATCAAATGCAGTTAGATTTAAAGAATATTTCACTTTATCCACTTTTCTATTAAGGAGAAAAATATTACCACGCATCAAGCGTATCCCTATTGGCATTGCTTGGTAGTAATATATTGTATTCATTATTTTCACCTTTCTTCATCGTTTTAATCCTGTTGACTTAGAAAACCTTGTAGTATCATTGTTGATTTTTATTCGTGTTAGAAGAAACATTTTATATCAAATTAAAAATTATAAACTATGCGCTGGTGTTAGGTCTCTTGTTGTGTGTGGTTGTCATTGGCTTAAGAGTAGTGATACCTGACATATTACAGCTTTTTAATTATTTCTCTATTTATAACAGTTTTCTGTATCTTCTGGATGTATCATCAAAGTACTAGAAGAAAATTATGAGTGAAAGCTCCGTAAGGAGCTTTTTCTTTTGAATATAGTATTTACAAGTATAATATGGGGTAGATAAAGGAGGTTCCTATGGATTTATTTGGGTATGCAAGCGAAGAGACAAAGAAAAAAAGAAGAGCCTTTAGCAGCATGTATGAGACCTTCTACGTTAGAGGAAGTTGTTGGTCAGGAAACATATCATTGGCAAAGATAAATTGTTATATCGTGCAATTAAAGCGGATAAGCTTGGATCATTAATCTTTTATACTCTCCGTGAACGGGTAAGACAACACTAGCGCAAGTGATTGCGAATAGCACTCTGCTGATTTCCAACAAGTCAATGCGACAATTGCAGGTAAGAAAGATCTTGAACAGGTAATTACGCATGCGATTGATTTGATGTCGATGTATCAAAAGAAAACAATCTTTATTTATCGATGAGATTCATCGATTTAATAAAGGGCAACAGGATTATCTACTACCATATGTTGAAGATGGCACTATTATTTTGATTGGTGCGACTACAGAAAATCCATATTTTTGAAGTGAATCAGCGTTGATTTCACGCCTCGTATCTTCCAGTTAAAAGTCACTCACAAAAGAGAATATTGTGACTCTTTGAAGCGTGCTGCAGAAGATGCGATAAAGGGTATCGGCAAAGATAATGTCATCTTAGAAGATGAAGCTGCTGAATTTTTGGCAGAGATTTGTGATGGGGATGCACGTGCTGCGTTAAATGCGTTAGAACTTGCAGATCTTACAACGGATCGTAGTGATGATGGCTATATTCACATTACCTTGTCTGTTGTGGAGGAATGTATTCAAAAGAAGGCTATCCGTTATGACAAGGATGGAGACAACCATTACGATACGATTTCTGCATTTATTAAATCGATGCGTGGTTCTGATCCGGATGCGACGCTATACTACCTTGCACGCATGTTGACGGCGGAGAGGATGTTCGTTTTATCTCGTAGAATTATGATTGCGGCAGCAGAGGAATGTGGCAATGCAGATCCTAGAGCCTTACAGATTGCGGTTGATGCGGCGTTAGCCGTTGAAAGAGTAGGGATGCCAGAAGGAGCTATCATACTTTGCCAAATGCGGCTACTTTATGTTGCTAATGCGCCAAATCGAACGCATCATCGAATGGTATCTTTTATGGCTATGGATCTAGTTGAAAAAGACAGGAAATCTTCCGATTCCACCGTATTTAAAGGATGCTCATTACGCAGGATCAGAAAAGTTAGGAAATGGTGTGGGTTATCAATATGCACATGATTATCCAAATCACTATGTAAAACAACAATATCTACCGGATGAAATTAAGAATGAAAGACTATATCACTTCTCTGATGTAGCTTATGAAGCTAAACTACAACAGTACTTTTAATTCAATTGGTAAGACAGATTATCAAAAGGAGAAAAAAATAATGCAAGGAAAATATAAAGTGATTACGCTTATGCGTAGTACACGCTTTCAAAAGATGAATTCATGAAAGCGCAAAAAGACTTGACACTTGCTGGAAATATTGTGATTAACGTTGGGTTATTTGGTCATAGTGGCGATTATGAAGTTTGGGAAAATATGGATGAGGGTACTCTAACAAAGACAAAAAGAAATGTTGGATGATATGCATAAACATAAAAATTGATATGGCTGATGAGAATTTATGTTATCAATGTTGGTGGCTATATCGGCTCTAGTACAAGAGTCGGAAATTGAGTACGCAAAGGACAAATGGAAAAGTGAGTCCGTTATCTTGAAACAATGGAATAGAAAATATCTCGAGTGCTAAACTATTAGCACTCTTTATCATAAAGTGCTAAAAATACTTTATACTCATAAGGAGGTATACAATAATGGCAATTATCGTTCCGATTTATAATCACGGTATTATTACCAGACAAAATATTTATCTGACCAGTGATAGTTATAAAAACGCGACTGGACGAGGAGACCCTGCTGTAGGTGACTCGTATTATCTTTGGATTGAAAAGAAGGCATTTATCTACAGATGAATTTCGTCCTGAAAACTTTTTATCCATTAGGTGTATCGAGGAACTATTACAGAAGTTAGTAATAGTGGTTTTGTGGTAATCAAGACAGAATCACGTATCAATATTGAAGATATCGTTGTACATAGTGATAAAAACCCTTAGAAGTCTTATCTATCATCCGTAAACCGATGATCCAATGACTTTAGATCCTATCGATGAAAAAGAAGCGGGTTGAACAACTTAAGAGTGCACTTGTGAAGGCAACTGCGAACTATCAATGGGCATCTAGGGTGCGTAACTTCATCTCTCAATTAAAGGGGGAATGGAGGATATCATCAGTGCCATGGCACAGTGGTTAAATATCACGGATGAAGAAAAGTATGCATTACTAGAAGAAAATCTTCGTTCCAATCTATTAAATAAGATTGAGCAGTATATCTATGAATATACAGAGATGACGGATGTAACTAACGAAGCTTCCGCTGCACAGAAAAATGACAATAGAAAGCCTATCGTGAGATGGCCATCAAGAAACAAATCGAATATCTTCAGAAAGGAACTGGATGACATGCATCCAGAGAATGTTACAGATATCCGAAAGATGGAGATGAAGATTCAATCATCTCGGCATGAATGAAACTGCACGTCGTGAAGCGGATAAGGTTTTTAAGCCGTCTAAAAACAAGAAGGTAGTAACTCTCCAGAGTATGGCACTCTTTACAACTATCTAGATTTTTAACAGAGTATCAGTTGGAGAAAGAACGTACAAAGAAGATTGACTTTCAGGCTGCGGAGAAGATTTGTGGATGAAGACCACTACGGTCAAAAGAAAGTAAAAAGAGCGTATCTTCAACAGATTGCGGTAATGGATCTTGAATAAGCGTCAATCTGGTTCGATTCTCTTATTTTGTCGGTGCTCCAGGTACCGGTAAGACAAGTATTGGCCGCTCCATCGCAAATGCGCTCAAACGTAAATATGTACGTGTTTAGCTCTGGGTGGAGTACGTGATGAAGCAGATATTCGTGGTCATCGTCGTACTTATATATGGCGATGCCAGGAAGAATTATGGATGGCGTTCAAAAGCTGCTACATCAAAATCTGGTAATGGTCTTCAGATGAAATCTGATAAGTTAGTATGTCTTACAATGGTGATCCTGCAAGTGCACTTTTAGAAGTGCTTGATCCTGAACAAAACAATCACTTTTACGGACCATTACATGAATGTTCCCGTATGATCTTTCGGATGTACTCTTATCTGTACCGCAAATACATTGATTCTATCCTGAACCTTTTACTAAACCGTATGGAAGTGATTGACTTCAAGGTTATACAGCAAGTGAAAAATACCAGATTGCGCAAAGACATTTGATTCCAAAAAGCAATTGAGAAGACGGGCATTCCCAAGTGAACAGTTAGAGTTTAGTGAAGATGCGGTGCGTTCGATTATTGTGGACTACACGATGGAGGGTGGTGTACGTGGACTCAAAAGAGAATTGATTCCGTATGCCGCGCTATCGCCGTGAAACTTTGCAAGAGGTCATCAAGAAAAATTGTTATTCAGCAAGTGATTTACCAACACTGCTAGATATGAAACCACTTCACCATGAAAAACTCACAGTTCAAAAGAATCCTGGTATCGTAACAGGTCTTGCATGGACTGCAAGTGGCGGAGAGATTCTGTTTTATCGGAAACCCTATTAACGAAGGGCAGTGGACAGTTGATTGTGACTGGGACAACTTGGGGATGTGATGAAGGAATCTGTACGGATTGCATTATCTCTTGTGAAATCGAAATTCCCAGAAGCAGATAAGATTCTAAAGACACATGATGTTCATATTCATGTTCACAAGGTGCTGTTAAAAAGATGGACCTTCTGCAGGGTATTACTTTTTAACAACTGCTGAGCTTCACTGATTACACAGAAGAAGGTTTCCCATTAATTGCAATGACAGGGAGTATCTTTACGTGGTGGTGTGATGCCAGTGGTGGTTTGCCTGAAAAACTGATGGCAGCTGCTAGAGCAGGTGTAAAGACGGTTTATATTCCAAAAGAGAAATGAAGATGATCTAAAGGATGTCGCACTTTAGAAGTGAAAGAAAAGTTAACAATCATTCCAGTTGAGCAGGTAGATGAAGTCCTGAAAGGCAGTTGGTATTCTGGCAAAAACAACAAGAAAACCAAAGCAGAAACAGGCATAATCACTTTGTGATTTTGTTACAAAAGTCGGTGAATTGTACCGACTTTTCTTTTGTCGTGAAACATTGGTGAATTGCTTTGCCTATGTAGAAATGAATATTTATAATGCATATAGCTTAAAAAGCAGGAGGTCACGATGAAGTATAGAATTGTATCAGATTCATCTTCTAACGTATTTCACATTGAAGATATTGACTATAGAACAGTTCCTCTAAAGGTTATTATGAATGAGGAGAGTTCTTCGACGATGAACATGCACATGAATGTAGAGCGTTTCTTATCCGTACTCAAACATACGAAGGGAAAAACATCCACTTATGTCCAAATGCCTATGAGTGGGCAGTTCATTTGATGGTGCCGATACGATTTTTGCGGTAACAGTTACAGGGTGGATTATCCGGTTGTTATTCTGCAGCGATGCAGGGTAGATCACTCTTCTTGAAGAACATCCAGAAGCGAATATCTACGTCTATTGACTCATTATCCGTAGGACCAGAAATTCTATTGATTATCGAAAAGTTAAAGGAATTAATTGCACAGGGATTAAGCTTTAGTGAAATCTGTGATGCGATTAAATGAATATAAGAAACATACGCACTTATTATTTAATATCGCAAACTTAGATAATTTAGCGCGTAATGGTCGTGTGAGTCCAGCAATTGCGAAGTTATCTGGATTATTGGGTATTCGCTGTGTAGGTAAGGCATCTGATCAAGGTACACTTGAAATCTTGCATAAGTGTCGTGGTGAAAAGAAGGCCACAAATAAGATTTTTGAGGAGATGATTGCACATGGTTATAACGGAAAGAAAGTTCATCTTGCCCACTGCAATAATGAATCGATGGCAAATGATTTAAAGAATTTAATTCTACAGTCTTATCCAGAAGCGAAGGTTGATATTATTCCATGTACCATTGTGTGTTCATACTATGTATCAGATCAGGGTTTGATTGTGGATTTTGAAGATAGTGATTGTTAAAACAGAAAAAGCCGCAATCTTGGTTGATTGTGGCTTTTTATGACTTTTCTTTTTGTATAATTCTGGGAATAAGAATTCCAACATGATAGGAAAATACCTTCCCAAGATTCTTCGCTGTGTGTACCATTTACCACAAGATTTTGGATAGGTTACACAGCCACCTTGTGTAAAGAGATGGTTGATATTCAATAACATATCTAACTCTCTTACAAGGCCTTTTCTTTGATGCGTTCTTCATCTGATCCAAAATCAAGATAAATGCGAGTTTCTTTAAACTTCTTCTTTTGAATGTGATTGCACTAGTACATGGTAGTTGAAAGATATTGGCGGGGGATACACAACCTGCTTTTTGAGAAATAATCATTATACTCACTGATCATAAACTCGGACATGATTCCACCCATGGAGGAACCAGCGATACCTACATGCTTACGGTCTGTGTGAATACGATAACGCTTTTTGACAGTAGGGTAAGAGTTTTTCAATAAACCATTTACCAGTAATCTGACCGCAGGATTGAATTTGAATTCTGCAAAAGTCTTTTTCTGCGGTGAATGGACAGTATTCATCCAAGCGCTCATCACCGATGTGATTACAATCCTGACCGATGATAACGATATCTCAAATTCTGTTTGTCTAAATACTTTTTAATACCCCAGCATTTACCATAAGTAGCTGTTTTATTGTAGAAGAGGTTGTGACCATCAAACATATATAAAAACAGGATACTTCTTTTTGCTTGTATCATAACTATCTGGAAGATATACCCAAACTTTGCGAGGGACTTTGGTGTAAAGGTTCGATTGGTAGTGTGAATTTTTCTATTTTTCCCCATAGTGATTTGCCCATCCATTTGATTTTTACTCTCTGTACCATTTTTGATACGTTCGATATTTGCGCGATGACGATATACCACAAATAGCCATAATACAAAAGATTGATAGTGTGATTGATAGTGGGATTTCCAATCAAGAAACTGATGATAATACCAGAACCCTAAAACCAATCATGCTGGATAAGGAAACCATACGACAAAGATAGAGACTTACCAAGAATATAAGTAGTGGTAAGAAGAACTGGTAGAAATATTGGTGATTGATAAATGTAGCGATACCTAAGAAGAAACCGAAGGAAGTCGCAACAGCTTTACCACCTTTAAACTGAGCAAAGATAGGGAAGCAGTGTCCAATACAACAAGCAAGTCCTGCATAAATCATGGCATCCTTTGCGATGTAGCTAGCTAGTAACATGGAGAAGAATGCTTTGAGTGCATCTAGGATAATGACTGTGATACCAACTTTCTTGCCTAAAACACGACCTGCATTTGTACCACCAAGGTTACCTGAACCCTCTGTACGGATATCCTTTATGGAAGAATACTTTTTCCAATGACAAGTGACCATGGAACAGATCCAAATAAATAACTTAATATAATAACGCCAATGAAATTTAGCATAGATTAAATCCCCCTGTTGATATATTACCACATCAGTAATTTAGATATAAAAATCAAAATGTTTGAAATAGGCTTTGTTGTGACAAAAATCTAGTGTTATGAACGTGTAGATTGTCGTTAGACAAGGATATTAAAGTAGCCTAATTATGATATAATACAAAGGTTATTAGGAGTTTTTGCATGGCGAATAGATATGATGATAACAGTATTCAAATTTTTAGAAGGTTTAGAGGCAGTCAGAAAGCGTCCTGGCATGTATATCGGCTCTACCGATAGTAGAGGATTACACCATCTGATTTGGGGAAATCGTTGACAATTCCATCGATGAAGCGTTAAACGGTTATGGTAAGAAAATCCAAATTACGTTAGAGGCAGATGGTAGTGTCACTGTTCAGGACGAAGGTCGTGGTATGCCTATCGGTCAACATGCCAGCGGTGTAAATACATTGCAGGTCATTTTTACTGTGCTTCACGCTGGTGGTAAGTTCTCAGTGAAGGTGGCTATAAGACAGCTGGGTGGTTTACATGGTGTAGGGTGCGTCAGTCGTAAATGCCTTAAGTGAATGGCTAACTGTAGAGGTTGCCCATGATGGGGAACTTGTCCGTATGGAATTTGCGGATGGTGGTAAGAAGATTGGTAGCTAGAACATTTAGGGTAGAGACCAACCGTACTGGTTCTACGGTACGTTTTCACTAGATCCACGTATCTTCTCTACAACTGAGTACAAATACGATGTTGTGTGAAAGAGCACGTGAAGAAGACTTTCTTATTAAGTGGAATTGCGATGGTCGTTAGCGATAAGCGCAATAAGAAAAATGAAACTGAAACATATCTATATGAAGATGGATTAACAGCCTTCTTAGGATACTTACATGAAGATCGCAATGTCTTAATGAACCCAGTGAAATTCAGTGGGAGAAGCTAATGGTATCCAAGTAGAGTTGCTTTCAATATACAGATGATTATCAAGAGAATACATATAGCTTCGTTAACCTTGTTCGTACTGGCGATGGTGGTACACACGAAGTTGGTTTTAAGGGTGCTTTTACAAAAAGCTATCAATGACTATGCAAGAAAATATGGTCTATTAAAGGCGAAGGATAAAAACCTGGAAGGTGGAGATGTACGTGAGGGTCTTACAACAATCCTTTCCGTATCTGTCCCTGAAGGATTATTACAGTTTGAAGGACAGACCAAGAGTAAGCTTGGAACTCCACAAGCTAAGACTGCAGTAGAAGCAGTTGTCTCTGAGAAGTTATCCTTCTGGTTGAAGAAAATCGAAATCAATCCGATACATTAGTACGTAAGATGTTAAAGGCATCCCTTGCCCGCATCGCTGCACGTAAGGCTCGAGATGAAATCCGTAAGAGGGTAAGCGTGTTGGTAAGGGTGAAAAGGTATTATCTGGTAAGCTTGCACCTGCACAGACAAAAGGATGCTCGTATAAAGGAACTATTCTTGGTCGAGGGTGATTCTGCCGGAGGTTCCGCAAAACAAGGAAGAGATTCTCATTATCAAGCAATCTTGCTACTACGTGGTAAGGTATTAAATACTGAGAAATGTACACTCGCCGATATTGAAAAAGAATGAAGAGTTAAATACATTAATCTATACATTAGGTGCAGGTGTTGGTCCTGACTTTGACTACGAGGAATCGAATTATGGCAAAGTTATTATCATGACCGATGCGGATGATGATGGATCTCATATTCAGATTTTATTATTAACATTCTTCTATCGTTACATGCGTCCACTGTTAGAGCAGGGAGATGGTATATATCGCCTTACCTCCACTCTATAAAAGTGACAAAGGGTAAGACGACACAATATGTTTATAGCGATCAAGAGTTAGATGCTTTACGTCGTAAACTTGGTAAAGTGGAAATTCAACGCTATAAGGGTTTAGGGTGAAATGAACGCTACGCAGTTATGGGAGACAACAATGGATCCATCCCAACGTACACTAATTAAAGTAGGTATCAGTGATGGTGTAAAGGCTGAACGTCGTGTAACTGTACTCATGGGAGATAAAGCAGAATTACGTCGTAAGTGGATTGAAGATAACGTTTCATTTACATTAGAAGATACATTTGACTTGGAGGGCTAATGGTTAAGAAGAAGACAATCGTTGACAATACAAAATATAGACCAGAGCTACTCGAAGATATTATGGGAGCTGGCTTTTGGTAGATATGCCAAATACATTATTCAAGAGCGTGCATTACCAGATGCGCGTGATGGTTTAAAGCCAGTACAGCGTAGAATTTTATATGCGATGTACCATGATGGAAATACATGGGACCATGCATACCGTAAGTCTGCTAAGACAGTCGGTCTTGTAATCGGTAACTATCACCCACATGGTGATACTTCTGTATACGATGCGATGGTACGTATGTCCCAAGATTGGAAAGGTACGTTTACCACTCATTGACATGCATGGTAATAACGGTTCTATTGATGATGACCCAGCAGCTGCGATGCGTTATACCGAAGCTAGACTTGCCAAAGGTTACGCAAGTCATGGAAGAAGACTTGGATAAGAATACCGTTGAAATGGCACCCTAACTTTGACGATACAGAACATGAACCAACAGTACTTCCTGTACCGTTTCCCTGTAATGTTAGTGAATGGTGCGACAGGTATTGCGGCAGGTTATGCGACAAACATGCCACCACATAACTTAAATGAAGTGGTGGATGCGACAATCTATCGTATTCAAAATCCAGAGAGTGCTTTAACAGACGTGATGGATATTTTTAACTGGTCCTGACTTTCCGACTGGTGGTATCGTACAGGGTGAAGCAGGTATTCGTGATGCCTTTACAACTGGTAAAGGGTAGAATTGTTGTGCGTTCAAGTGTGAAATTCATGAGGAGAAATCTTGCCAACAAATCATTGTCACAGAAATTCCTTATGAAGTTGTCAAAAGGACAGCTTGTTAAGAAGATGGATGAAATCCGTGTATCCAAAGATATCGATGGTATCTTAGATGTACGTGATGAATCTGACCGTGAAGGTATGCGTATTGTCGTTGATGTTCGCAAGGATATCGATGCCAATATGATTCTCAATTATTTCTATAAGAATACAGACCTACAGATCTACTATAACTACAATAACGTCGCAATCATTGATAAGCGTCCTGTTCAGGTAGGTTTACTTGGATTATTGGATGCGTTTATCGCCTTCCGTAAGGAAGTCGTATTACGTCGTTCTCGCTATGAGTTAGATAAGATGGAAGCTCGTTGTCATATCATTGAAGGTTTGATGAAGGCTGTTTCAATCTTAGATGAAGTGATTCGTATTATTCGTGCTTCCCAAGATAAGGGTGATGCGAAAACGTAACTTGATGAATGAATTTGGCTTTGATGAACCACAGTCTGAAGCTATTGTTTCCTTACGTCTATATCGTTTATCCAATACGGATATCATTACATTACGTGAAGAGTTTGCGGAACTTATCAATCAGATTGAAGAGACAAAGGCAATCATTGAAAATGAAAATGTATTGCATTCCGTAATTATCAAGGAATTACGAAATGTGAAGAGAGAGTATGGTCAAGAACGTCGCACACGTATTGAAGCTGAAGTTGAAGAAATCAACTATGATAAGACTGCAATGATTGCAAATGAGCGTGTTGTAGTAACTGTCAGTCGGATGGTTATCTCAAGCGTGTATCCATGCGTAGCTATAACGCAGTCAGGTGACCAAGAAAACAGCTATCAAAGATGGAGACGTACTGATTGGTACAACAGAGTGTGATACACTCTGATACACTATTGCTATTTACATCCAAAGGTGATTACGCATCTATTCCAGTTTGGCAAATTGAAGAAGGCAAATGGAAAGATGTTGGTATGCATCTAAATAAAGTTGTACGTATCGATGGTGAAGATAAGATTAAGAATGCGATTCTCATCAAGAGTTTTGATACGTATGCATGGATTGATGACAGTAAGTTCTGCTGGACAAATCAAGAAGACTCCAGTGAATCACTGGCAGTAGAGCGTAACAATAAAGTCATGACAGCGATGAACCTTGGTAAGGGTGCAGAAATGATCAATGCCTTTATTGCATATAGTAACTCAACAGATCTTGATGGTGAGTAAGATGGTTATTCTTATCGCTTTTGCGGTTGAAGATATTCCAGCCACAGGTGTTAAGTCCAAGGGTGTTAAGGCAATGAACCTTGGTAAAGGTGATGATTAGCGTAGGGGTTGTGTAATGAATGCAGAAGATCCAGCTGTTCTCTTTTATGACAAATGTTGGACAGATGAAGCGTATTCATACGGAAGAAATCGTCTTTGGTAATCGACCAATGAAGGGTAACTCATTTGTAAACGTCTAAAGACAAATCCAAGTATCGTAACACTTGCTAAGGCAGTTAGTGCAGGAGAAGAGTTAGTCTTCAAAGATCCTGAAAGACAAGTATTACGTAGCTTCTGAAATATCCACTCAAACCACGTGAAAGTGGATTTGGATCTACCACTCGTACTGAAGGATGGTTGGGATTTATATCGTGGTATTGATGAATGTCGTATTATTGATATACCAACAGACGCAGATAACGAAGTACATGAAGATGTAGAACGTTTAAGTCTATTTGATGAGAAGGAAGGCTAATCATGACAGTATGTAAAGGATGCGGTGCAGTATTACAAACAACTGATTCAAAAGCGATTGGTTATAGTCCTAAAGCTGAGGCAGAATATTGTCAAAGATGTTTCCGTTTGATTCACTATGATGATTTAACAATCTCCATGAAGACAGGGTATCGATCCAGTTGCGGTTGTTAACCGTATCGCAAAGATGGATGCGCTAATTCTATGGGTGATCGATTTATATGATTTTTGAGGCAGGTATTGATTAACGGTATTAACCGTAAATTTGCCAATAAAGATATCGTGATGGTTGCGACAAGAGAGACTTATTACCTGCATCATGTGGAGAAGAGAAAATCGCACACTTTTGTCTTTGGACGACTGAAGATTTGGGTATCCGCATTGAACGACTCATTCTTGCGTCCAAAGAAGAGAAAGATGGGTGTTGAAGAAATCAAAAGAATGCGTTGATGAACTTGCGAAATGGTAGAAAAGATAGTTGTGATAGGAAAAAGCCAACTCTGGTAAGAGTACTCTATCAACAACTTGATGTCTACACAGGTTTCTAACCACATCTAGATATCCAGGGCACTACATTAGAATTCAATGAATTAGAAATTGATGGACATACTTACATCGATACACCTGGTATTGAAATTGATCATAGTATGTTAATGGAAGTTAGTGAGGCAGATTTAAAAGACTATCATGCCAAGCAAGAGTGTAAAAACCACAGGTGTTCCAACTGCGTGGGTGAGCAAAGCTTCTTTGTAGGGAGGCTTAGCACGTCTAGATTTATCAGGTTGTAATCATGCAAGTTGCGTATGGTATCTCAGTGATCGTCTCAACGTTCATCGTACCAATGGCAACTACGCAGATGAAAAATGGAATACACATGTTGGAACATTATTTGTGCCAACAGCTATTGAAACAGAAATGAAGAAATATACAATTCATAAGGACATGCCAAAGGTAGACATCGTGATTGATGGCTTAGGATGGGCATGTGTAAGTGGAGAGGTCAGTACAATTACAGTACATGTACCAAAGAGTGTCAGTGTGACATTCAGAAAGGCAATGTTATGAGTTTAACAACAAAACAAAGAGCGTATCTAAGAGGACTCAGCACAGACAGAACGTGCAATTTTTCCAGATTGGTAAAGATGGCTTAAAGTGATAACCTAGTAGAAACTGTAAATAACGGTTTACGTACAAGAGAACTTATTAAAATCTCAGTGCTTAAGACAGTTACTACAGATCTTAAGGAACTAGCATTTGATTTAAGCATGCATACAAAGTCTGAACTTGTACAAGTTATCGGAAGACAAATCGTTCTCTACAAGAAGGCAAAGGAACCAAAGATCGTTTTACCATGATCGTATATACAGCACCCTTTGATCCAATGACTGATGATGAACTGACAACAGTTAAAAACTATCACAAACAAACTGGTGAGTCCCAGTTGCGCTTGCGATAGTTGGTGATGGTATCTAAACTATGACAAAGCGTAAAGAAAGTTATGTATGCGTGCATGTAGTCCATATCGATATCTACATGTCGTAGATATCAAACAAGATGATACATGTATCGCACTGCAATCAGAAACAGAAAGCTGAAGTGCGAAAAGGATACTTCTACTTAAGCGCAAAAAGGGAATACGTAAGATACTTTTTGAGAATGGTTACTACTTTGAAGAAGTGACGAAAAGCACAATGTAATCCTAATCGTGCAGCACATTCAGTTCGTGTAGGCCATACTGCATTGAAAACTTGCAAGAATTCATCATCTGAATAAACAAACTCGCATATCAAATGGGTTTATTACATGATGTCACAAAGAAAATGAGTGATGAAGAGGGATATCAACTTCATCACACTTTAGACCTGAAAGTATTAAAAACTAGATCCTGCAATCTGGCATAGCTATACTGCAGTTATTTGGCTAAAAGCAGAATTTATGCTGTTATAACAAGAAAAATCTTACAAGCAATCGAACACCATACCCTTGGGGATGGCAAAGAGTGCGTATGATCATATCTTATATATCGCAGATAAGATTGAACCAGGTCGTCATTATGATGTGACCATGCATACAAAAATCGCAGAGAGAAATCTCAAACAAGGGGCAGAATATGTCCTTGCGGATGCGAAAAAATACATACTCGAAAAGGAGGGAAAAACATGTCTGAATTACTAAATTTAGTACGTCATACATTAGATGAGAAATTGGCAGAGAATATCGTGACAATCGATATCCGTAATGTCAATGCATATACAGACTATTATGTCATCTGTACTGCAAAGAATCCTAGACACTGCAAATTCTCTTGTGGAATTTGTTGAAAAAGAAGTAACGAAGAATGGCTTTGATGTACGTCTTCGTGAAGGTGAAAGGGAATCGACTTGGGTACTCATTGACATGAATGAAGTGGTTGTACATATCTTTACAGAAGATGCTAGAAGTACATATCGCTTAGAAGCTTTTATGGGCTGATCAGCCACAAGAAACAATGTAACAAATATGAAGATGTTTTAATGACATCTTCTTTTCAAACGAAAGGGTGGTGAGTTAACAGTATGATTCAAACAATTTTTATGGGATATCGATGGTACAATATTAAATTTTCCATAGTAGTGCAGAAAATTCATTGAAAAATACATTTCAAGAAGTTTGGCTATGGTGAAATTACAGATGAACTTCTACACATGTATGAAGGAATTAATGATGTCTATTGGTGTAAACTTGAAAAGGGTGAAATCACAAAAGAGAAAACTACTCGTAGAACGCTTTGTGGAGTTCTTTACTAAAATTGGTGTGGAGACTACTCGTGTTGTAGAGTTTAATAAAGCATACTTAAATGGATTGCTAGATACAGTTGTCTTTTATGCCAGAGGCATATGAAACTGTAAAGAAACTACATCAGAATATAAACAATACATCGTAACCAACGGTGTTAAAAAGAGTTACAACGTCAGAAGATTGCCAAAAGCACATATCGAAGAGTTCTTTTGATGGTATCTTTATCTCAGATGAAATCGGATATGAAAAACCACATATTGAATTTCTTTCAATTATGTCTTTGATAGAATTCAACAAAAAAATCCTGATGAAGTCATTATCATCGGCGATTCGTTTGACGAGTGATATTGCTGGAGGTATACGTGCAGGGATTCATACCTGTTGGTATCATCAAGCAACGAAGAAAAGTAACAGCGATATCAAAACCAGAGTTTACGAGTTACATCGCATCTTGCATTCCAAAATTATTAAAAACAGTTATAAGGGAGTACATATGTAAGTGGTATGAACAAAAATATGTAAATCATCGAGATTGGATACTTGATCAAATGGAAGCTTGCTTGGTATGGATAGTACTAGAGCTTGTCATTGTTTTACTCATTGATTTTATGAATCAAAAATCATATTGAAATCACGATGGATGCACCTTAGAGAAAAAAACAGGACTACAAGAAGAGAATTAAACCGTGTTATTTCTGCACTATGTGCAAAAGAAAGTATTTGAAAGATAAAAGCTTCCGCAAGAGCTGTTGTCTTTTGACTTATCAGGACTATTTGAAACGGATATCGCAAGAGTTGAAAATATTCTAGATCGTTCACTCATCGATACATTTGAAACAGAATTTGGCAGAACACTGAGTCAAAAATGAAATGCAGAAAAATTAGTGATTGGAATAAAGTGACAGACAAACGTTTGATTATTGCGGCATTACGTGAAGCTAGTGCGTACCAACATCTAAACTTAGGGTATATTGAAAAGATTTTTATCTGATTGGAAACAGAAGAATATCACAGCAGATTCTGTAGGAGTGGAGAAAGAAGTAATGGAACGTTTATCAGTACCATTTATTTTTGGATTATTTACAAAAGTTACATCCAAAACGCACATTGTGAATTGACGCATCGTAATCCCTATGAATTATCTGTTGCGGTAATCCTTTCTGCCCAAACAACAGACGTATCCGTTAATCGCGTAACACCTGCATTATTTAAAAGCGTATCCATCTCCATATGAATTAGCCAAAGCACCAACAAAGGATGTTGAAATATATCGCATCCCTTGGGTTTATATCGTAATAAGGCAAAACAAATCGTAGGATTTGCCAAAGGTGTTGTAGAACAGTTTGATGGAAAAGTACCACAAACGATGGAAGAATTAACGACATTACCTGGGTATTGGTAGAAAATGTGCTAATGTGATCTATGGCTGAATGTTTTCCAATATTCCAAGCATTGCGGTAGATACACATGTGGCACGTATTTCCCAGAAGACTAGGACTATGTTATCAAAAAGGATGATGTTGAGAAAGATTGAGCGTAAACTGATGCGTAAGATTCCACGTGATCGTTGGATCAAAACACATCATCAGATGATATTTCTTTGGTCGCTATCTCTGTCATGCGCGTAATCCAGAGTGTTACCGTTGTCCATTCGTGAATGGATGTCATGAAAAAAACAAAAGAACTTAACACCACCTAAAACAAAAATAAGCTATCATCTCATATTTTAAAAGGGAGGACAAACTAATGAGATCTATATGTTATATCAACTTGTTCACCAGCTGATTTAAATAAAACAATATTTTGAAGAACGAAATATTCCATATTTATGTTTTTGAATATGAACTGGCTGATACAACCTATACAGATGACTTATTTGAATCTGTATCTGCTAGTGACTTCTATCAAGCGATGGTAGATGGCGCAATGACACGTACTTCACAGATGAACCAGATTGGTTATGAAGAATTTTTGAGAGTATTTTAAAAGAAGGGAAATGACTTTATTGCACTTTACATTATCTTCTGGAATCTCTGGTACCTATAACTCTGCACGCATGGCAGCAGAAGCAATGCGTGAAAAAAATATCCAGAACGTAAAATCTATGTCTGTGGATTCTAAGAACGCTTCTTCAGGTTTTGGATTACTTGTAGAAAAAGGCTAGGGGAACTTCAGGAATCTGGCATGGATATTGATACACTTCATGAGTGGATTGAAGCACATAAAGTTAGAATGTCATGCATGGTTTTTCTCAGGTGATTTAACTTTCTTTATCCGTGGTGGAAGAATCTCAAAGACTGCAGGAACCATTGGTAATATGTTTGCGAATTTGTCCGTTAATGCAGGGTGGATTCAGAAGGGAAAGCTTGTTGTACGTCAGAAGAGTCCATGGGAAGCGAAAAAAGTCATTCGTGCCATCGTAGAAAAAGATGGAAGAATATGCCGAGAATGGTCATGACTATCATTGGAAAGTCTTTTATCTCTCACAGTAATTGTTTTAGAAGATGCGAATGCGGTAAAAAGAGTTAGTCGAAGAAAAGTTTCCAAATACAAAAGGGAAAGATTACTATCTTTTAATATTGGACCGATTATTGGTGCGCATACAGGGCCCTGGAACAGTCACATTATTCTTCTGGGGTAAAGATCGTTCTGTAATTGAAAAAAATTGTATAATACATATTTTCAATGATAGGGAAACCTATCATTTTTTTAGCGATAAAACTTTGGGTTGATACAATTATAATGGGAAGAGCGAAAAAGAATATGTTTATTATGAGTTGTCACAGATTCTATAGATGTTACGATAGTATGGCTTATGAGGATATACTCATAACAGGGAGGGAAAAATGAAAAAGTTAACAGCATTATTAGCTAGTGCAACAATGGCTTTGTCACTTGTAGGATGCTCAACAGGTAAGACATATACTGGTGAAGCATTTGGTCATGACAAGGAAAACCCAGTTAAAGTTACTTTTAACAATCAAAGACAAGACAATCACTAAGGTAGAAGTTGATGCGTCTCATGAAACAAATGGTATTGGTTCAAAGGCAGCAGAAACAATGCCAGAGTGCAATCGTCGCAGCTAACTCATTAGAAGTTGACGGTGTATCAGGTGCTACACAGACATCCAAAGGCTATCATCGAAGCAGCTACAGCAGCTTTGAAACAAAGCAGGACTTGAACCATCAGATTTAGTAAGCAAGAATACAAGCACAACAAAGGCAAAGGATATTGAAGAGACAGTAGACGTTGTTGTAGTTGGTGCAGGTGGAGCTGGTATGACAGCTGCTATTACTGCAACAGATGCAGGTAAGAAAGTTATCGTAGTAGAAAGCCAACCAATCGCTGGTGGTAACTCTGTACGCTCAACTGGTGGGTATGAATGCGGCTAAGACACCATACCAAGATAAGAATGAATTTAAAGAAGCTGCAGGTGTTGAAAAGACATTAGCGACTGCAGCTGAAAAGTTCGCAGATAACGCAACAATTACAGCTTTAGCAGCTACAGTTAAGTCACAATGGGATGCATACCAAGCAAACCCACAGGGGATATTTTGATTCTGTTGAATTAATGGAATTAGATACAATAATCGGTGGTAAGGGTAAGAACAACCCAGAACTCGTTAAGGCTCTTGCAGAAAAATTCTGCAGCTGCTATTGAATGGTTAGCATCTATCGGCGCAGACGTTAAAGAACGTTAGGTGCATTCGGTGGTGCTTCTGTTAAGAGAATTCACCGTCCAGTAAACGCTGATGGCAAGGTAACTGCTGTTGGTGCTTATATCGTTCCAATCTTAGAAAAGAACTTACAGGATCGTAACGTGCAGTTCTTATTTGATACAACAGCTAACGAAATCATCATGAAGGATGGTAAGGCAGTTGGTATCAAGGGCTACAGGTAAGGATGGTCAATAAGGTCACTATCAATGCGAAGTCAGTTGTAATCGCAACTGGTGGATTCGGTGCTAACGCTGAAATGGTTGAAAAGTACAAGCCAGAATTAAAGGGCTTTGCGACAACAAATGCAGAAGGTGCACAGGGTCAGAGGTATTGATATGGCTACAGCAGTAGGTGCTGCTACAGTGGATATGGATCAGATTCAGATTCACCCAACGGTACATATTGAAGAAGATGGAAATGCACACTTAATCACTGAAGGTCTTCGTGGAGATGGTGCTATCTTAGTTAACACTGAAGGTAAGAGATTCTATGATGAAGTTTCTACACGTGATAAGGTATCTGCAGCTATCATCGCTCAACCAGAAAAGAGTGCATGGTTAGTTGTTGACCAGTCAATGGTTGATAAGTCAGCTGTTATCGCTGGCTATATCAAGTCTGGTTATACAGTAACAGGTGCTACATATGAAGAACTTGCAAAGGCTATGGGTGTTGATGAAGCTACATTCGTAAGCACAATGAATACTTGGAACCAAGCAGTAGAAGCGAAGAGTGATGCAGAATTCAATCGTACAAGCTTTGCAAATCCTCTAACTGCAGCTCCTTACTATGCAATTAAGATTACACCTGCTGTTCACCATACAATGGGTGGTATCGTAATCAATCCTAAGGCAGAAGTATTAAACGAAAAGGGAGAAGCTATCTCTGGATTATTCGCTGCTGGTGAAGTTACTGGTGGTGTTCACGGCGCTAACCGTTTAGGTGGTAACGCTGTAGCTGACTTTACAGTATTCGGTAGAATCGCTGGACAAAGCGCAGCAGACAACGCTAAATAATCACATTTACATCAAAGGATACCGATGAGGGTATCCTTTTTAATGTACAATGGAGAACATATGAAACTAAAAGATGTATTACGTCAGTATGACGAACAATCATTATATTTTTTTATGCAAGAGATCTAGGAATTCAAGCTGTGAAAGATATATTTGCCAGAAGAACTTTATGAAACAATGGTAGAAGAATTCTAAATGATCATCATATCGAAAGAAGATTATCGATACTAGATGATCAAAACCTATCAAGTATTCATGCAGGTACTTTCAGATGAAGAAATCGAAGAGAAAGATAATCTGTGTCTAGAGCGCTTATTGGATTATGATTTAATCTGCATTTGAAGGTGATGAACTTTTCGTTGTCGAGGAAGTAAAAGAAATCTTCCTAAACTTACAAGATGAAATCATCCTTTCCAACTAGAACGTTTACAGAAAGTATGGTTATTACAGTGCCAACAAGTTGTTGACACACTATTGGGGAGAGTGTTCCATTGAGCAGTTTCGAAGTTACTCTTGTTGAAAAGAGTGCTTTAGGAAGATGTTGATATCATAGCTCTTTTACAAGATACTTCCTAGTAGGAGAGGGTACAGATTGCGGTGAAAGAGAACCAGAGTTTATTGGCGCTCACTACCACTCTGCCATGTTGAAAGGAGTATCGCGAGTCTCAGAAAACGTTTTGACTACTATCTTCCTACAGTTGAAGAAATTGAGATGTTATTTGAATATGATTACGATATCCAACAAGAAGGCATCAAGATTGAAAAACAATCCTATTATCAAATCAGTTAGAGGAAGAAGAGGTTGACCAACTTCTCATGAAGTATGGAATGATCTTTCCTATGGTTTTAGAACTATGAAGGAATCTATATACGCTGCTTTAGAAAAAGACAGGACTATCATCTACAGATTTACCTATCACTTTATTGAAAGAAATTGATCGAAAATTGTCGTAAGTTTATTTATCGTGGGCATACATACCTAGAAACAATCAATTGAACAACTGGGCAAATGAAATAACGAGGAGAACAGATAGATGTTATAATCTCATATAATTTGATGGAAAGAGGAATTATATGTTATTGAGTACAACAATCGGTATATTAATACCATTTATCAGCACATCTTTAGGTGCTGCAATGGTATTTATCTTAAAAAGATAAAATGAGTGAGAAACTACAGAAGGGGTTAACTGGATTTGCGGCAGGTGTCATGGTAGCCGCATCTTTCTGGAGTTTGCTGGTTCCTGCCCTGGAACAATCATCTTCCCTTGAAAGTTATCCTTTATTCCTGCGGCCGTAGGCTTTTTGGTAGGTGTAGGGTTTCTTGTTATTCTTGGACGAAGTAACTCCACACATGCACTTGGATAACACAGAAGAGGGTCCAAAGAGAATCGTTTATCACGTTCTATGAAGTTGATTCTTGCGGTAACACTACATAATATTCCAGAAGGAATGGCTGTTGGTGTTGTCTATGCAGGTTGGTTAAATGGAAATACTTCGATTACTTACTTTGGTGCACTTGCCTTAGCACTTGGTATTGCAATTCAAAAACTTCCCAGAAGGGTGCGATTGTATCAATGCCACTTAGAGCAGAGGGGATGCCAAAGTGGAAGACCTTGTGTATGGTGTGTTATCAGGTTTGGTTGAGCCAATTGGTTTCTATTATCACAATTTTATTTGCGACACAAGTTGTACCATTACTACCGTACTTCTTGAGTTTTGCGGCAGGTGCGATGATGTATGTCGTTGTAGAAGAACTGATTCCTGAGATGTCAGAAGGAACACATACAAATATTGGAACGGTCTTATTCTCATTAGGCTTTGTGACAATGATGATTTTAGATGTAGCACTTGGATAAAATGAAAACGATTCTTCGTATGAAGAATCGTCTTTATATTTTTCTCTTCTAAAGAGTATTTGTTTGAGTTAATTATGCAGAAACTTCTGCATAAGATTCATAGCGGTACTCATTAATAATATTGATTGTACCGGATTCAGCTTCACGGACTAGTTCAGCTTGTCTGCTGGCATCTGCATATTCAATGACTGTACTACCGTTACTATTGGCTGTGTATTCAATTCTATAGCTCAATATGAAAAACCTCCTTTTCTTTCTTGGATAAATGAAATGTATTGTTACAACTTCCTTATCTTTGAAAGATTATAGGGTACAATATCTATTTTTGCAAATATAATGCATAGAAAAAGTCTTCCGAAGAAGACTTTTTAGAAGTAAATGTAGACTGTAACAGTAGAACCTTTTCTGATTTGTTTACCGATGAGGCTATTACCATTACTATCACGTACATCCTGTACTCTACCACTCATGGATGCGATGGTATCTCCAACAGCACGGTTAATTGTGATATTGTTTGCGTTACCCCATTCAACGTATTGACGAGGGTCACTGTAACTTGGGACAGTGACTTTCGCAACTGGTGTGCGGAAGCTTACGCAGACTTCATTTGAAGCGACTGTATCTGTCTTTTTCGTAACCATAGTAACCACATACCTGTGTATCCGTATCAGGTTGTAGACCATCGATTACCTCTCGATAGTTTATCACCTGTGTAGTTAATCGTTGCGACAACAGCACTATTTTGAACGACACGAGCCTTGTATGTAATTGGACCAGTGATCCAAGAAATATCGAAGGTCTTATCATCATGGCTTTCTTCAACCAGTTTTTGCTGCGTCAGGATATGGTGTCCATTCGAAGTTTACAGTATCGTTACTATCATTATAAGAAGCTGTAAAGGATGATAGGTTTTGAGGAGTTGTAATGAGGTTTGTATATGTACCAAGTTTAGAGAACTCAGTCTTGACAAGACCTGTAGAAACATAATCAGATGGAATTGTATCATCTGGTGCGACATATGGGTATAGACCTTTGATATGGGTGATCTTCACTAATACCTTCAGGCATTGCAAGTTCACCAGGGAGTACCATAGATACCTTCTAATGTATCTAGAACAGTACTGATAATAGCACTTTCAGGGATATTCATATTTTAACTTCCATCTTGAGAAGTACGTATCTCGCACCAGCAATGGCCTTTTTCATAACCAGACCATACAGCAATTGTAAACTGTGTTGTTTGACCAACCATCCATTCATCCTTAGCGGCTCCCAACTGGAATGCCATACTCAAGACCAGCATCACCCCAGTCAGTATGTACCTGTCTTACCATATACTGGATAACCCTTACGAATTGCGTACATGTAGTTACCCCAGTCTTGGTCAACTGCATTACGCATCAAGTAGAGGCGAGGTAAGCAGCTTTGAGGGGATAGAACAGATGTTCCGGTTGTAGGAGCGACATATGGATCTTTCTGACCGTTACGGTAGAAGATTGTGTTGATTGTATGAGGCTTGATATAGTTACCACCATTAATAAGTACACCTGTAGCAGCTGCTAGTTCCTTGGCAGATACACGCATATTACCACCACCAATCGCGAAACTAATATCAAATAGCTCTGGTTTAAACTGGCTAAATCCTAAAGAGGTTAAGTAGTTTGTAACACGCTGTACGCCTGATTTATCAATGACAGCTTGTAATGTGTTGATTGCGACAGAATTTAGAGAAAGACCAACAGCCTTAGATAAATCAACAACACCCCATTTTTGTATTGTCGAAGTTATTGAATGTCCAGTTACCATACGTAACAGGCTTATCGACAACGGTATGAGAAGTTGCCCAACCTAAATCTTCAAACGCTAATGCGTAATCAAGTACTGGTTTGATTGCAGAACCAGGCTGGTTGAACTGTTCGGTAGCGTGATCCAACAACATCGATCCACCACTAGCCCGCAGTTTCTACCACCCATGATACCCTACGATTTCACCTGTCTGGTTGTTGATAACGATAGAACCTAATTCATATAAGTCATCAGGAAATCAATACCAGCTGTACCAGCCTGAATACTTTCAAGCTGTGCTTGCACAGTAGGGTTCATGTTTGTAGTGGATTTCCATTGAAACGTTCATTGGATCAAGTCCAGTTACTTCACGAGCCTCTTTAAGAGCTGCATCAATATATGCCTGATATGTATAGTTTGAATTGAGTGTTGATTTTGAGTCAATGAGTAAGTCTTCAACTTTAATAGACTTGGCAAGGTCACATTCCTCTTGGGTAATGTAGCCATGGTAAACCATTAAGTCTAATACTGTATTACGACGCTTTTGTCGCTTTATCAAGGTAATTATGTGGGTCAAAATGTATATGGTGAGTTAATGACGCCTGCAAGCATTGCGCTTTCTGCAAGGTTTAATTCCCAAACATTCTTACCATAATACTGTAAGGATGCCTTTTGTACACCACGGATATTACCGACACCACCGAAATTCATCTTATTTAGATACATTGTAAAGATTTCTTCTTTGGAGGAATTCTTTTCAAGTTCCATTGCTAAAAGCAATCTGCTGTACACTTATATTGGATGTTCTTGGTCTTGGAAGTTCCTGCTTGATCATCTACAAAGTAGGTTAACTTAACCAGCTGCATCGTAAATGTAGAACCACCTTGCATAGAACCACGAAGTACAGTTTCAATAATTGACTTTGTAAAACGTGGAACGTCAAATCCGTTATGGCTAAAGAAGCGTGAGTCTTCGACTGCTAAGAATGCGTCAATCATAGACTCTGGGATCTGATTATAAACAACGTTTTCACGTAGTGTTTGACCAACGTCAGCCAGCTTAGTGCCGTTTGCGTCTAGGACAATCGTGGATTGGAAGTTTGTAAAAGTCATCCAGTTTGAATTCTGGTGTTCCTTTTTAAGAGTGTGCTAATAGCGATAGCTCCAACAGCAGCTCCAACAAATTCAAAGCCAACGATGATTGCCATAAATAACGTTAGAATTTCTAAAACCATGTATCTTACGCTTTTACGCTAGGTTTTTCTTTTGTTTATTTGTCATTGTTTCCTCCTGAGATGAAGTATAACTGATCGATAATCTTTAAATAATCAATCAGGGGTTACATATGTACTGAGAATCACATGCCCATTGTCTAGAAACCATTGATAGGGGATGGAATGTCGCTCACTTTCTTTAACAAAGCGAATGACATCCTCAGCTTTTTATATAATAGGTTTCATCGAACAATGTCCATTTTACAATCAAAAAGGCGATAGCACCATGATTGATTACATTTTGTAAATGTTGAACTTGGTGAGCATGTAGTGATTTTAGAGGAAAAAGAGGTACGAGAAGCGCATTCCTTTGCCTCAAAATCGATGTATTTTTCCACGATAGATACCATTGTAGTCGGTCGTAGAAGGAAGTTTAAAAATAAGCTTCCGTTATCTTTAGCAGCACTGCGTGCTGGATAATCGACTTTACAATCGTAACCGGTGTTGGTTTCTTATGAATGACCGCTTTATCAATACTTAGATAAAACATATTTGTTACGTTAATATCTTTTTCAGTGCCATACCTCTGCCACCAGCAGAAGTAGGTTTCGATGTATATGCTTTTTCTTTCCGTTTGGATAATTGACCATACAAAAAATTCCCATTTATATTATACAGATGTTCACATAAATAAGGAAGTTTTATTGCTTTTAGGATAGTGAAATGAGATAATAAATAAGCATTCATAGGAGGATAGTTATGGCTGGTAAATTAAATCTAGATCCACAGAAAAATTGTTGATAAAGAACTTGATATTGATTTTAAGGGATATAATCCTGATCAAGTTGATCATCTTTTAGATGAGATCATTCAAGACTATCAGACATATGAAAATATGATTGCAGATTTGACAAAAGAAGGCTGAAGAGTTGGAACGTACAAACGCTTCACTCCGTGCAAAGCTTATCGAAGTAGAAGGTAAGATTAAGGCACAGGAAGACTTAGATCCAATCTCACAAGGTGCTTCTAATGTTGATATTCTGAAACGTCTGAGTCGTCTTGAAAGACAAGTATTCTCAAACAATAACGAATAAGAAAATGATATACGTACATGAGGCAGTCGCTGGCACCTATGGTGTTAGAGGAAAGTCCATGCTCGCACCATCTGCGATGATGGTAGTGTTTGTGCCAGCCCTAATCAATAAGACCGGGTATCGAAAGATAACGGCGGAGCGAGAACCTAAAACTTCGGTCATGGTTTAAGCCCTTAAGGTGTCACAGTGACGTAGCCGATAGGAAACCTATCGGGTGGAACGAGATAAACCCCGCAAGCGAGAAACTCAAATTTGGTAGAGGAACTGCAGAAGGCGAACTGAAGCGTGATGCAGGTGCGAAAGCACAGATAAATAGCTGCCCCTGGAAACAGGACAGAACATGGCTTACAATTGTACGCATTTATGGAGGATGAATTTCCTCCTTTTTCTTGCGTTCATACAGATATAAACAAATGATAGAATATGGTATACTAAAGAACGGTAAAGAGAGGGAAAATCATGAATCTTCCAAATCGATTGACATTATTCAGAATTGTACTGATTCCAGTAATTATTCTGGTTTATTTATTTCCATATAGTGCTTTGGAATTACACCGACAAGTTTCTATGTACAACATGTATCAATCTCTGTGATTGATATTGCTGCTATTAATCTATATCTTAGCCGCCATCACAGATGCGATTGATGGCCATATTGCCCGTAGTAGAAATATGATTACTACATTTGGTAAGTTTGCTGATCCTATCGCAGATAAGCTACTAACAACAACAATGTTCCTATTGTTTATCTCTAGAGGTATTATCCCAGTTATCCCAGTCATTATTATGATTGCACGTGATACGGTCGTGGATGGTTGTCGTATGATGGCGAGTGCAAATGGCAAGGTAGTTGCGGCTGGTATGATGGGTAAGCTAAAGACAGTGTTACAGATGGTTACAGTTGCGTTAATTCTATTAAACAATCTTCCATTTGAACTATTAGGATTACCAGTGAGTATGATCATGTTGTGGTTCTCTGCACTAGTAAGTTTTCATTTCTGAGTGTACAGTACTTCATGCAGATGAAAGATGATATTTTAGAATCAAAAATAATCGTGGAATTATTTTTAAAAACAAACATACATATAATCAGGAGGAGTTATTATGGCGGCAGAGAAAAAAGAAAAGACAGTTACCGCAGATAAGCGAGATCAACTACTTGCGGATGCACTTAAGGCAATTGAAAAGGAATACGGAAAAGGCAGTATTATGCGTCTTGGAGACCGTGCTGATGTATCAGTAGACGCAATCCCATCCGGTTCTTTAGCATTAGATAGTGCATTAGGTATCGGTGGTTATCCAAAGGGAAGAATCATTGAAATTTATGGACCAGAATCTTCTGGTAAGACAACACTTGCATTACATGCAATCGCAGAATGTCAAAAACAAGGTGGTAGATGTGCATTTATCGATGCAGAAAACGCAATCGATCCACTCTATGCTAAAAAGCTAGGTGTTGATATAGATGAACTCATCTTATCTCAACCAGACTCTGGAGAGCAGGCATTAGAAATTACAGAAGTATTGATTAAGTCAGGTGCGATTGACTTAGTTGTGATTGACTCTGTAGCTGCACTTGTTCCACAGGCTGAATTAGATGGTGAAATGGGAGATGCATCTGTAGGGTTTACAGGCACGTTTGATGTCTAAGGCAATGCGTAAGTTAGCAGGTGTTATGAACCGTTCCAATACAACCGCAATCTTTATCAACCAGTTACGTGAAAAGGTTGGTATCATGTTTGGTAACCCAGAAACAACACCAGGTGGTCGTGCGCTGAAGTTCTACTCATCCGTACGTCTAGATGTACGTAAGGTGAAAGCACTCAAGGAAGGTAGTAAAGTAATCGGCTCTGCTACAAAGGTAAAAGGTTGTTAAGAATAAGGTAGCTCCTCCATTTAAAGGTGGCAGTTGTCAATATGATCTTTTGGACAAGGTATCTCTCATATCGATGAAGTTATCAGTTTAGCAGTAGAAAAACGATATTATCGAAAAAAAGCAGGGTGCTTGGTTCTCCTACAAGGGAGAAAAAAACTTGGACAGGGCTTCAACTCTGTACGTGAGTATATGAAGAATCACCCAGAATTTGATGCAGAGATTACAGAACTTGTAAAAGTGAAGTTATTCCTACAACAGAAGCTGATTCCACAGAAACAACAGAAGAATAATCAAATGGACCTTTTACACAAAGTGAAGGTCTTTTTCTATTGCTATCGTACAGTACAGAAAAAGAATCGTAATTTGTTGTATGATATACTGTATGAAAACAAATTACCTAAAGTTCTATGAAGAACTTTCAAAAAAACTATCAGACAGACGACAAAGCAAAAAGCAATTACGTCTGTGTAATAAAATTGTGACAAATATATATTATGTTGTATATCCATTACTGTTGTTATATCTATTTGTAAAACAAAAGTGAGAAGTTAATACCGACAATTCTAATTCCACTACTTTCAATTGTCGCAATAACATTGTTACGGAAAAGTTCTAGCACATCCTCGTCCTTACGAGGAATATCCTATTGATCAAATCCTAGAAAAAGAAACACAACATAATGCAATGCCTAGTCGACATGTATTTTCAGCCGCAATTATTGCGATGATGTGCTTCACGGTTTCTCCAATACTTGCATGCATACTACTAGTGCTAGCTGCAGTAGAAGGATACATCCGTGTAGTAGGGGGAGTGCATTATCCACGGGATGTAATCGTTGGATATCTTCTTGGGGTTTTATTTGGACTATTGATCTCTATAAAACGTTTAAGGTTTTGTTGAGTTCTATGATATAACTATACTAGAAAGGTCACATCGTATGATGTGTGGTGATTGAGAAGAACATGAGCCTTTAATCCGATTTTTAAAGCATATGAAAAAGTGAACATTTTATAAACATCTTTTTCATGCGTGGAAACGGATTAAAACCTCTATACAGAGAATTTTTATCTGCTTTTTCGTCATGAAAAAGAGCAGATTTTTTGTAGGAGGTCAGTGAATGATAGAAATTCATAATTTAACAATATGCCATCGATATGATTTACGTAAGATTATTGATAATTTTACACTTACAGTAAAACCAACTGACAAAAATTGCTATCATTGGTGAAGAAGGAAATGGAAAATCAACATTACTCAAATGTATCGTAAATCAACAGCTTGTTGAAAGTTATTGTGAAGTGCAGGAGAGATACGCTCGAAGAGCGAAAGAATAGGGTACTACCCACAAGAACTTGAACATGAATGCATGCAGAGAAAACTGTATATGAATACTTCTGTGAAAGTGAAGCATTTTTCACTTGCAACACCATCACAGTTACATGATATTGCCCATCGTTTAGGGATGCGATGTAGAGATGTATTATCAAACACAGATGATGTCTTCACTTTCTGGTGGAGAAAAGATTAAGTATCAACTCGCAATGATACTTCTTGAACAGCCTAAGTATCTTACTATTAGATGAGCCATCCAATGACTTAGATATCAGTACGCTTGCATGGTTAGAGAAGTTTTATCAAAAAGTGCTACGATTCCAGTTATTTATATTTCACATGATGAAACATTACTGGCGAATACCGCAAATCGCATTGTCCATTTAGAACTCGTCAAACGTAAGACAGAAGCACGTCATACAATTATGAATATTGGTTATGATGCATATAAAGAGTTACGTGATAAACAATTTGATAAACAAATGATGGATGCACAAAGCGAGCGTCGTCAAGACAAGTTACGCATGGAAAAATACCAACAGGTTTACGAACGCGTCCAACATGAGCTGCGTGTTGTATCGCGCCAAGCTCCACAGACTGCCGCTAATCTCAAGAAAAAGATGAGAAGTGTCAAAGCGATGGGAAAGCGTTTTTGAAAGAGAACGTGAAAATATGACGGAGATTCCACTTCGTGAGGATGCGATATTTCTTTTCACTTTGATGTTGAACCATTTGCGAGTGACAAACAGATTCTCGATTATCACTTTAGATAAGCTGATGATAAAAGATGAATCGAAAATACTAGCAAGTGATATTGCATTACAAGTATTTGGCAATCAAAAGATATGTATTGTTGGTAATAATGGTTGTGGGAAAACGACATTATTACATAAGATTCATGAATATTTGTCTGAAAGAGAAGATATCCATATTGGCTATATGCCACAAAATTATGACGAGATCCTAGATGCGTATGAATCACCAATTGATTTCTTAATAACTGTAGGGGATAAAGAAGATATCACACGGATACGTCAGTATTTAGGTTCAATGAAGTTTACCTCTGATGAGATGGAACATTCATTACGAGAACTATCAGGTGGTCAACGTGCGAAGGTATTCATGTTAAAGATGCATCTGGAGGAGCAAATGTCTTATTGTTGGATGAACCTACCCGCAACTTTTTCACCATTATCTGCACCAGTTGTAAGAGAAGAGCTAAAGAACTTTGGTGGGGCAATCATCGCTGTATCCCATGATAGAAAGTTTATTCAGGAAGTTTTTGACGATATCTACTTGTTAAATGCAACGGGATTACATCGCTATACGATTGAATCAGAGTAAAACGCTTTCATTGTTTTGTGTGTCTATTGTGAAAATGTGAAAAAACCGTATAATACTAAAGAGAGAAATCTCTAAGAATAATGGAGGATTAAAATGGGGTATATCATTCATGACCCTGTAATTCCTGCCATTTTAGCTCTTATTCTAGGTATTTTTGTCGGCATCGGTATTATGAAGGTTGCTGGCAAACACGGTCTTGATCGTGCGATTACAAAAATCGCAAGATATTCTTGAAGAAGCAAATTCAAAAAGCAGAAACAATTACGCGCCAAAGCTACTTTAGACGCGAAACAGCAAACTTACGAATTAAAAACTACAGGCAGAAAAAGAGATTAAGAATCAACAAAACAAGTTATTACAAGTTGAAAAATAAACTCATGCGCCAGCAGGATAGTTTGAATTTCCGTGAGGAGAATCTTGCCCGAAAAGAAAAAGAAAATTGACGAAAAAGATCAGCAGATTACTGGGAAAACTTGCAGAGATCACTAAAATGGAAGAAGACTTGCAGGCTAAGATTGATCAGCAATTAGTTGAACTTGAGCGTGTGTCCAATATGACACAGGGCTGACGCAAAGGTAGAATTGATGGAAGCTGTCGAGAAGAAGACAGAAGCTGAAATCGCTACTTACTTACGTGATAAGCAAGAGGAAGCAGAAGCAGAAGCCTCTTCCGTAGCACGTAATATTATTTCTTTAGCGATTCATCGCTACTCACAAGAGGAAACAATCGAACGTACCGTTAGTACAGTAACCCTTCAAGTGAAGAGATGAAGGGACGTATCATCGGTCGTGAGGGAAGAAATATTAAGGCAATCGAACAGGCTACAGGTGTTGATTTAATTATTGATGACACACCAGATATTATTACTGTTTCTTGCTTTTAACCCAATTCGTCGTGAAATTGCTCGTCAGTCATTAGAAATTCTGATGAAGGATGGACGTATTCAACCAGGACGTATTGAGGAAGTTGTTCAGAAGGTTACAGATGAACTTGAAGAGACAATCTTCAAGATTGGTAATGAAGCAGTATTCAAACTAGGCATTGGTAAGATGAATCGTGAACTTATTAAGCTAGTAGGACGTATGAGATTCCGTTACAGCTATGGACAAAACGGTTTTATCACACTCTGTAGAAGTTGCACACTTCGCTGGTATGATGGCTGCTGAATTAGGACTAAACCAAGCACTTGCAAAACGTGCAGGTTTATTACACGATATTGGAAAAGCATTAGACTTCGAAACAGAAGGAACACACGTTGAGTTAGGTTCCAAGGTAGCTAAGAAGTATGGTGAAAATCCAATCGTTATTAACTCAATTGAAGCTCACCATGGTGATACAGCTCCAACAGATATTATTTCTGTACTTGTCGCTGCAGCGGATACAATCAGTGCTGCTAGACCTGGTGCTCGTTATGAATCTATGGAAGGCTACATTCAACGTCTAGAAAAATCTTGAAAAGATTGCGTTAGACTTTGAGGGAGTTGAAAAAGCATTTCGCAATCCAAGCTGGACGTGAACTACGTGTTATGGTACAGCCTGAGAAGATTGATGATGTACGTATGGTGAAGGTTGCTCATGATATTCGTGAACGAATAGAAAATGAGATGACTTATCCAGGACAGATCAAGGTAACATTGATCCGTGAGTACGTGCACAAGAATTAGCGAAATAAGAACCGGTTCACGGTTCTTTTTGAAAAAGATAGGGAAATATGTTATGAGAGTGCTATTTTTAGGAGATATCGTCGCAAAGAGCGGACGTGATGCAGTTCTAGCACAACTAGACGCATTAAAAGAACAATATCAACCAGATTTTTGTCATTGTGAATGCAGAGAATTCTGCACATGGCAAAGGGATTACATTCAAAATCTATAATCAATTACTCTTATCCGGTATCGATGTGATTACACTTGGTAACCATGCATTCTCCAAAACTGAAATCCTAAATCACTTTCCATCGATGAACAGTATTGTACGTCCTGCCAATATGGAGCCATTCCATATTGGAAAAAGTTATGTCATCAAAGAAGTAAATGGAAAACGTATTGCGGTTGTCAATCTAGTAGGAAAAGGTATTCATGGATGTATGTCGTGAAGACCTGTCATCACGATGGAAAAAACTCTTAAAAGAGATTGACGCAGATATTATCTTTGTGGATTTACACGCAGAAGCCACTGCAGAAAAGCTGACCTTCGTAAATTACTTTGCGCCAAGACTGACTGCAGTTATTGGTACACATACGCATGTACAAACTGCGGATGAGACAAATCATCAACGGTTGTGCATATATCACAGATGCTGGAATGTGTGGGTATATGCGTCGATATTAGGAAGAGATACTGAGGGAAGTCATTGCTAGAAGTATCTACAATGAATCCACACGTTATACACCTGCACAGGGTCCGGCAGTTATCTCTGGTGTCCTCATCGATATCGATGACAAAACACATCGAGCAAACTTCATTGAACGGATTCAAATTCGTCCGAAAGGTTAGCATTTACTAACAAAATAGTAGGGTGCTCATACTTTATGTAGTTCATAAAGGAGGACTCGAATAATGCCAGTTACAGTTGATAAAGATACTTGTATCGGTTGTGGTGCTTGCGTAGCAGTATGCCCAGTTGCAGCACTCGCTTTGAGACGAAAATGGAAAGTCTGGATGTGATGAAGATGTATGTATCTCATGCTTCTCATGCATTCCAGTATGCTCAGTTTCAGCAATTACAGAAAAGAACTAAATATAAGAAAAATCGGTGCCCACCGATTTTATTCATATAGGTGATTGACAAGTAATTTTGCTTTGCTATGATAAAAGATAACAAAAAGCGTGTTACTGGAAAGCGAGGCATTAGCTCATTGGAAAATTTTATTTTTCTGATGGGCTTTTTCAGTGGGAGGATTCTATGTTCTTATTTCATAAAAATCAACTATTTATTCACCATGCAATGGTACATTCAAACCATTACGTGAAGTAAAGGATGAAGTATTCTCTAAAGAACTAATGGGAAAAGGCTTTGCAGTTATTCCTGACACTGGAGATATCCATTCACCGGTTGATGGTAAAGTTTACAATGGTATTTCCAACAAAAACATGCGATTGGTATCACTGATAAAAACAATATTGAATATATTTTGCATATTGGTATCGATACTGTACAGTTAAAAGGGACAGGCTTTTCAGACTAGCGTACAGGAAGGTGACAGCGTAAAGGCTGGAGACCTACTTATAAACTGTGATTTAGCCATGCTGAAAACAAGCAGGCTATCAAACAGATGTTCTTGTGATTGTGACAAATCATAAGGATGTACGTATCAGACAAGCAGGTAACTTAAAAAGTAAAGGAAGAGATAGCATATTGTGAAAAACATATAATATTGCAAAAATACTAAATCATAACGTTGTCGTATGTCATAGCGATGATGATCCAAGAGAATATATTGTCTTTGGAAAGGGTATCGGTTTTCAAAAAGAAAGAGAACGATATTGTTCCTACAGAACAAATACAAAACGTATATGAACTCGTTGATCTAAAAGATCGTAGACGCTATGAAGAGTTAGTAAATAGTGCAGATGATGAGTAGTAGAAGTTACAGAAGAAGTCATCAGTGAGATGACAAATAGCTTTGGTGCATACGATAAGCGTATCCACCTGGCATTACTCGATCATATTCAATTTTAGTGTAAAAGCGTTACCGTGAAAAGATTACTGTTAAAAAATGTATTCACGGATGAAATTCAATTTCTATATCCAAAGAATTTTCAATTCGCAAAAGGAAGTGCTAGCGAAGATTAACGAACGCTAAATATTAACTTGGATGACAGGAGATTGGTTATATGCATGCATATTCACGCTGCCTTACAGGGTGAAAGTGCCAGTCTTTCTACGATGATTGCACAGATATTAACAGAGACACTCGCAATCATCGAAGAGAAATACAAATCAATCTGAATGATTATGAAAGTAGCAAAAGCAGCGTTTGGTAACACACTTAAAGTTTGCCATCAAACGCTCAGTAGATGGATGTGAGATAAACAACCTGATTGGTGATCTAGTTCATGATAAAATATCGTAAGTCATACCAGATTGCATGCATGATAGGAGATCACATTGAAAATACATATGGCATCAATATCGGAGAAGGAGAAAGATGCTATCTAACGATACATCTACAAAAATATTGTAATGTATCGCAAATAATGGTTCGTACATGTGTAGTAAGGGGTATTACACATGTGGAATATAAGGAGGATATTTATGTTTAAGATGCTTCAAAAGATTGGTAAAGCATTTCATGTTGCCTATCGCAATTTTTACCAGCTGCTGGTTTATTGTTAGGTATCGGTGGAGCTTTATCCAACCCTACTACAGTGGCGACATATCCTGTATTAAATAATCCAGTTTTACAGGGTGTCTTCACAATTATGAGTGAAGCAGGGAACAGTTGTTTTCTGCAAATCTAGCAATGTTATTATGCGTTGGTCTATGTATTGGACTTGCAAAGCGTGACAAGGAACTGCTGCCTTAGCTGGTGTTGTTGGTTTCTTAGTAATGAACGCTACAATCAAGGCATTGTTAGGGTATTTTCTCACCAGAAGGTGCAGCAATTGATACTGGTGTTGTTGGTGCAATCGTTATTGGTTTAGTTGCTGTTACATTACACAACAAATATCAGAACATTGAATTGCCACAGGTACTAGGATTCTTCGGTGGATCACGCTTCGTACCAATCGTTACTTCATTTCGCAAGTATTTTCGTTGGTGCAGTGTTCTTCTTGGTATGGCCACCATTCAAATGTTATTAGTATCTACAGGTGCTTTCATTGCACAAGCAGGTCCAGTTGGAACATTCTTCTATGGATTCTTAATGCGTCTATGTGGAGCTGTTGGTTTTACACCACATGATTTATCAATGTTCTGGTACACAGAACTTGGTGGTGTTGAAAACTGTTGCAGGTGTTGCTGTAGCAGGTGCACAGAAGATCTTCTTTGCACAATTAGCAGATCCAAATCATATCGGTTTATATACAGAAGGAACACGTTTTCTTCGCTGGTCGTTTCTCAACAATGATGTTCGGTTTTACCAGCCGCATGTTTAGCAATGTACCACTGTGTACCTAAGGAAAGAAGAAGCAAGTACAAAGGGCTTATTCTTAAGTGTTGCCTTAACATCCTTTATCACAGGTATTACAGAACCTATCGAATTCATGTTCTTGTTCGTAAACCCAATTCTTTATGTTATCCACTCATTCTTTGATGGTGTAAGTTTCTTCATCGCAGATATTCTCAATATCTCTATTGGTAATACATTCTCTGGTGGTGTGATTGACTTTTACACTCTTTGGTATCCTACAAGGAAACGCAAAAGACAAACTGGCTCTTAGAGATTCCATTTGGTGCAGTTTGGGCATGTCTATACTACACATTCTTCAGATGGTACATTACAAAGTTCAATGTTATGACTCCTGGTCGTGGCGAAGAATCTGATGATGCAGAACCAGTTGTAGAGACAAAGTCTACACTCAAGGAAGATAGTCATAAGATCATCGCTGCTTTAGGTGGTAAGGAAAATATTGAAGACGTTGACGCATGCATTACACGCTTACGTGTCAGTGTGAAGGATGTTGCAAAGGTTGATAAGGACACACTAAAGAAGCTAGGTGCTACGGACGTTCTTGAAGTTGGCGGAGGTATCCAAGCTATCTATGGCGCAAAGGCTATTCTCTACAAGAACAACATCGTCGAAATCTTAGGTATCGATGAATAATCAAGAAGTTATTTCAGCCTTAAAAGGAAAACTCGTTATCTCTTGTCAAGCGCTGCCAGGAGAGCCGCTCTATACAGAAGCGGGAGGAATTATGCCATTAATGGCATATGCGGCAGAGCTTGCAGGGAGCTAGTGGAATACGTTGTAACTCGTGCGAGATATTAACGAAATTCGTGCGAAAGTAAAACTTCCGACAATTGGAATTATCAAGCAAGATTATTTGGACTCACCAATTTATATAACCCCTACATTTGAAGAGGTGAGTGCACTTGTACAAACAGGCACAGAGATTATGCCTTAGATTATACAGATCGCATACATCAAATAACGTTAAACGCGAAGAATTATTCCATCAAATCAAACAGGCATATCCAAATCAACTACTGATGGCAGATATCTCAAATTTTTGAAGAGGCGAAAACCGCAGTAGAAATTGGCTTTGACTTTTTGTTGGTACAACACTCAACGGTTATGTCGGTGACGAAAAGACAGAAGGGCCAGAACTTTTGACTTGGTATCTAGAATCGTCAATGAATTAGACTGTCGTTGTATTGCGGAAGGAAGAATCCATGAGCCATCCCAAGCCCGTAAAATGCTAGAACTTGGAGCTTATGCGGTCGTGGTTGGTGGAGCGATTACACGTCCACTTGAAATTGCAACAAGATTTATCAAAAGAAAGTCAACAAGGACCGCTAAATTTTGCGGCCCTTTCTTGGCATAAGAGGTCAGTATTCTGTATAATAGTACCGATAGAGGTTGAAGATGAAAAGAGAAGATTTTATCCTTCCGGTTCATGCGGAAGAAAGAAAACGAACAAAGAAAAATACAGAGAGTACTTTTAGTAACTTTCAGATAAGCGATGATATCGTAAATCTAGGTTATGGTAAGAAGTACTTTATACATACCTATGCTGTCAAGCCAATGTACGTGATGGAGAAAGCACTTGCAGGGATGATGGAAATGATGGGCTATACAAGTACCAATGTTCCAGATGATGCGGATGTATTATTCTTTAATACTTGTGCGATCCGTAAAGCGGCAGAAGACCGTGTATTATCCGATGTAAATAAGCTACGTTACTTAAAGGATCAGCGCCCAACAACGGTATTCTGTATCTGTGGTTGTATGGCCCAAGAGGAAGAAACAGTCAAACAGATTCTTTTCGGTATCACCACATGTAGATTTAATCTTTGGTACTCATAACATTCACCGTATGACCAAACTTTTAGCAGAGGTGATTGAAAAGTAACTTTCAACATAAAGTTGAGTATTCTCCCAAGAAGGAGATGTTGTTGAAGATGTACCAGTAAAAGCGTTCCATGGATTCAAGGGCTTTGTTAACATTATGTATGGTTGTGATAAGTTCTGTACGTATTGTTATTGTGCCCTTATACACGTGGTGAGAGCGCTCACGCCGCAAGGAAGATATCTTAAGAAGTGGAAGAACTCAAAGCCAGTGGGCGTAAGGAAGTTGTTTTACTTGGTCAAAATGTCAATGCCTATGGCAAAGACTTAAAGATGGAAGATGGCTTTACACAACTGCTTGTGGCAGTTGCCAAAACTAGTATTGAACGCATTAGTTTCTATACAAGTCATCAAGAGATTACAGTGAAACAACCATCGATGCGATGCGTGATTATCCAAACATCATGCCATTCTTACATCTACCTGTTCAATCAGGATCGGATGAAGTATTACGTCGTATGGCACGTGGATACACAGTCGAAAGATACAAGCAGTTATATGATGATCTTAGAAGAAAGTACCAGATATCGCATTTACAACAGACTTAATTGTTGGTTTCCCAAATGAAACCGAAAGGGAAAATTTGAGGCAACATTAGATCTTGTGCGTTATTGTCGCTTTTGATAGGTATATGCATTTATCTACTCCCCAAGAGCAGGTACACCAGACGCAAATATGGAAGATAATATTCCACTAGAAGTAAAGAGGAAAGACTTGCAAGACTCAATGACTTACTCACTGAGATTGCAGAAAGAAAAATAACCGTCGCTTCTTAGGTAAAACAGTCAGTGTTCTATGTATTGGAAAGTCCAAGAGAAATAGCGAAGTCTATAGTGGATATAGTGCAGATAACAAACTTGTAAACTTCACAAGCGAAGAATGTATCAATCAGATTGTAAATGTTGAAATTACCACAAATACATAGCTATTATCTTGAGGGTAAAAGTTCTGTAAAATCGTCAGTATTTGTTCTATAATAAAATAGGATTAAAAAAGTATTACTGGAGGATATAATTTATGAGTAAAGTACGATATTTGCGCTCGGCGGCCTTGATGAAGACAGCAAAAACATGTATGTCGTTGAAAACAACGAAGATATATTTGTCATGGAATGCGGATTGAAATATCCGGATGGTGATCAGTTAGGAATTGAGATGATCATTCCTGATTTCCGCTACTTACGTGAGAATCAATCACGCATTAAAGCAATCTTCATTACCCATGGTCATGAAGATGTTATGCAACACTACCAAACCTATTGAAAGAAATTCCGGACATTCCGGTGTATACAGCACCACTAACAGCGATGATCTTAGAACGCAAGCTAAAGAAGGCGGGTATTAAAGAATTAAACTTACACCGCGTTCGTCGTAATGCGAGTTTAAGATTGGTAGTACAGAGATTCGTACCTTCGGTACAATGCAGTCTATCGCTGATGGTTTTTGGTGTGGCAATTAAGACAGAAGATGGATATGTAGTATATTCATCAGAGTTTATTGTCGACTACGATACGAAAAACGCAGCCTTCAAATTTGATATTACCAACATCACAGATTTAGGTAGTGAAGGTGTACTTGCGTTATTGAGTGAATCAGTAGGGTTCTACACGTGCTGGTAACAGTAGCCCACATCACCGCATCACAGAACAAATCGAACAGTACTTTGAAGATACGCAGAATCGTATGTTTGTTACTGTGTTTAACCAAAACTTATATCGTGTCATTGAAATTGTTGAACTTGCAACAAAGTATAACCGTAAGGTTGTAATCTTTGATGAGGAGTTAAAAGAGTTTAATGGCAGATATAGCAAAAGCTTGGATACTATCATATTCCACCAGGATTAGAGGTGGCTCCATCTGCTTTCAGCAATGACATGGAAAACATCTTGGTAATTGTTTCAGGTACTGGTAAGTCCATCTTCCGTAAGATTCATAAGATGGCAACAAAAGAAAATGACAGAATTGAGTTACGTCCTACGGATACAGTGATTATCGCTTCTCCTGCTGTACCAGGTACAGAAAGAAGAAAGCATCCATGGAAGATGACCTCTACAAAGAAGCAGGGTCGTGTACTGATGATTGACTCACGTCGTGCCTATAGTATGCATGCAAGTATTGAAGATTTAAAGATGATGATTTACTTGATGAAACCAAAGTACTATGTACCGGTAAAGGGTGAATATCGTCAACTTATCGCCAATGCGAACATCGCATTAAACATGAGGATATAACGCAGATAAGATTATCGTTATGGATAATGGGCAAGTGGCTGTGTTAAACGATGGTGTAATGGCGAAGTCTTATGACAAGGTTGATGTGGATGACGTCATGGTAGATGGTAACGATAGCTTAGACGCTAGCGGTATGGTCTTAAAAGATAGAGAAATACTAGTACTGATGGCACAATCATCATCGGTGTCGTGATGAATCACGTCACAAAGAAATCATTGGTGGACCAGATGTACAAAAAGCCGTGGTGTAATCTATCTTAAGGACGCAGATTACATTATTAAAGAAGTTGGCAACATCATGGAGAAGACCATTGATGACGCAGTGAAGGAAAAGCGTTATGACAATATGTCTTGTCGTAGCGAAGCGCGTGAGAAGATTAGTCGTTATATCTTGAAAGAAACAGGCAAACGACCTATGATACTTCCAGCAATTATCGAAATTAACACAAAGGATTAGTGAGGGAATCACGTGGCAAGAAAGACAAAGCACAACAACAAAGCAGAACAAAAACCAGCTCGTCTTTAGAGTGATCACAATTGTAATCCTCTTAGCTTTTTGCCATTTTGAGGCTTTGCTAAAGCAGGCATCGTTGGTCTATTCATCTATAACTTATTGGGTTACCTAGCAGGTAACCTTTACTGATTTAGTGATTGCGATTGTAGTCATTGTTCTGCTAATTAATATTATTAAAAGAAAACAGGAGGAAGAAGAAATCAGTTGGATACCAATTATCTTACTAATCTCTGCACTATTACTCCCCTAGAGGCATATGTTGCAGTACCAAATGTTACAGGCATGGATGCCTTATATGACTACATCAATCACACGTTAGATTACTTCATGCCAGATTCAACTTTGAAAATTTAGTGGGGGAATCTACGGTATCTTCTTATATGCAAGATTACATCGATGATGTTTTAATCGTATTGGTTCTGTACTCGTTATCATCGTACTCTTTATGATTGCGATGATTGCTTGATAGATATAGAAGTGTACAAGAAGGCATTCCGCTCTGTCATCGCATTCTTTAAAATGCCAGAAGTTGAAGAAAGCAAGAGAAGAACCAGAGGAGCCAAAGAGAACCAGCAAACCTTTGGAAGATGCTTGATAAAGGGAAAAGAGACAACTAGTTCCTCTTCCAAAACATTAAGGCAGATGGTAAGACAGAAAGCTTGCAAGTTGTGCAAGAAGAACAACCAAGAACGGCGCGAGTTATCAATCGCATTCATCCAGATGATCCAACCCAAGAAGTTCCAATTATCGTACTTCAGGAGAAACAATCTCACAGAAGGATTCTGTATTCATCGATGTCGATGATTTAAGCGATGATCATGCTGGCATGGAAGAAAAAGACAACACTAATGCAAGATACTGTTGTTCGTGAGATCAGAACCATCACGCTTTACGCCAATGGCGAGTCGATAGAGATGAAGAGGATGAATTGTCTTCAACAGAAGAATATGAAACAGTTGTAGATGAACATCCTGATCAAAGAGCAATATCTATCCACCAACAGAGGCACCAAAAGCCAAAGAAACGTACACGTCCATATCAATTACCAAAAGTTTTCACTCTTAGACCCACTTCTCCAAAAGGGTAGTAATCCAGAAAAAATGAAGTGGCTGCTAGAGAGAAATCACAATTATTATTACAGATTTTAAATAACTTTTGATATCGAAAGCACAGTTATTAAATATACATATCGGACCATCTGTTACACAGTTTGAAATTCGTCCGGATGTCAACGTTAAGGTATCCAAGATTCTAGGTTTAACAGATAACATCAAGATGCAACTAGCTGCGAGAGATGTTCGTATTGAAGCACCAATTCCAGGTCGCAATGCGGTAGGTATTGAAATACCAAACGTGAAGAGTACGCCAGTCAAGATGCGTGAAATCATCAATGACGTAGGTAATGATAAAGATCAACCATTACTATTCTTCCTTGGTAAAGACTTACTACGACGTACTGTAACATGTCGCTTAGATAAGATGCCACACATGTTGATTGCCGGAGCGACAGGTTCGGGTAAATCAGTATGCATGAACTCTATTATCTGTTCATTGTTATTACGTACCAAACCAGATGAAGTAAAGATGTTACTAGTCGATCCAAAGAAGGTAGAATTTACACCATATCGCAATATTCCACACTTGATTGGACCAGTTATCAATGATCCAAACAAGGCAAGTAATGCCTTAAAAGGTCATTGTACGCATCATGGATGAACGTTATAACATGTTCGCAGCTGCTGGTGTAAGAAACATCAAGTATACAACAACATGGTTGAACAGCAGGGTGGTAGACCAAATCCAGATGGTTCTCCTGCACCGAAGAAGATTCCATATATCGTTGTGATTATCGATGAGTTAGCAGACCTAATGGCAGTTGCTGGTAAAGAAGTTGAACAATCCATTCAACGTATTACACAGTTAGCGCGTGCTGCAGGTATTCACTTAATCGTCGCAACGCAAGACCATCGGTAGATGTCATTACAGGTATTATTAAAGCAAATATCCCAAGCCGTATCGCATTTGCGGTATCCAGTGGTATGGACTCACGTACAATCTTAGATCATGTAGGTGCAGAACGATTACTAGGTTATGGTGATATGCTTTACATGCCGATTGGACAAACAGGATCAACCCGTGTACAGGGTGTATTCGTGACAGATGATGAAGTACAAAGAATTACAAGCTTTGTATCCTCTGAAGCTTCTCAGTTTATGATGATTCCTTCGTACAGTTAGATGGAATCGAATCAGGAGAAGGCGGTATCGTGACAGAAATCAGTGATGATCCACTCTTTAAGAAATTAAAGAATACGTTATCGAAGCACAAAAAGCTTCTACATCCTTACTACAAAGACGCTTCGGTATCGGTTATAACCGTGCCGCAAGAATGATTGATGCCCTCGAAGAACATGGTATCATCGGACCAGCACAAGGTAGTAAACCTAGAGATATATATTAAAGAGTAAAGAACCTAATAACAGGCTTGATTTCTGCATCAATTAGGAATCAAGTCTTTTTTAAATTAGTACAAGAACTACAACTGTCGTATAGTTGTTTTTGGAAAAATAGTGCACAATTCAATATAATTAGTGTGATGGTAAGTTATAAAAACTGATATAGAATATCTTAGAGAGGAGATAAATTAATGATGAAAAATAATGATTTAATATCTAGAGAAGTTAAAAAAATTTCAGAAAAATAAAAGTTACCTTAGTGAATTTATTAAATGATTTTTGAGAATCTAAATAGTTTTAAACATCATATGAATCGTCATAGAAATAATAAATATAGATATACAATTAATAATCTTTTTATATTCTTTTTGGCTTTATTTTTATTATATGTGGTAGTCACAGTGATTTCGTTTTATAGAAAAAGTATATATTACAATTTTTATGGTACTAATAATTATATGTCTTGTGTTGTCATTATTTTGGATATGGTATCAAAAAGATAATTTTAGGAACTATTCTATTGAGATGATAAGAGAACGAGATAAAAGATTTTTTTAAATTATTAGAGATATAAGATAAATTCTAATAATATCCAAACAGTAATTAACTACTATGAACTAATTTTGGAACCAAAGAAAATCTTCGTTATTGAAACACCAATTGCAGATGGTTTGATTAAATTTGGGGGTTATTTCTCAACTCTCTAGTAGGTATTATTATACCAAGCATTATCAAAAAGAATATTTAAGCTATAATACTATGAAAAACCTATGCCTTCATTTTTACTACTATAATTTTGGTTTTATTTTTGTGTAGTTATACTAAAACTATACTTATATTTAACTAAAAAGATAATTTTTATCTAAATTGCAAAAATTTTGTATTTGAACTTAAGAAAATTAAGATTTTTAGAAGAACTATAATTTTTAACTATTTTGCGCAAAAATAGCAGTTTAGATGAATAAAAGTAAAATAGAAGTTTAGATGAATAAAAGTAATTGACAAAAAGTAACTGACTATCATACTATTTCAACATAACAAACCGATGATTGGGAAATCAAACATACAAAGGCAACTTCTAGAGAGCAGGGGATGGTGGAAACCTGCAGGCATGCGGTATGCAAATGGACCCATGAGGGGCTTAAGGAACGCTTATGCAAGTATTTAAGACGCAATGTCAGCGTTAAAGGACAGAGAATGTGATTGCATTTTCAAAAGAGAGAATAGTCAAAAGACTATTAAAAAGGTGGTACCGCAGGTTAACGCTTGTCCTTTTGTGGGCAGGCGTTTTTGTATATTATGACTGAAAATGCAGAGAGAAGGAGGATATATCACATGAAAAAGTTAGTACAGGTAATTTGTGTTTTACTATGCAGTATGATGATTGGGTGTTCTTTGCCCTCTGCATCAAAAAAGGATGCGAAAAAGTATGTGATCGTAAAAACAATTAGATCATGCATCCATTGATGAAATTGCAGTCGCAATTGAAAATGAATTAAAAGAGTTAGATGAAACAGCAGATGTGAGAAATCTATTCAGGTCAAAAACGATCAATCTACATTGATGCAAATTGGCAAAGCAAGCAGTAACAGATGGAGCAGATGTGATTATCCCAATTGGTACACTAGCACAAACAATGGTTGTGGAAAGTGAAGATACAGAGATACCAGTGGTTTACGCTACAATTAGTGATCCAGAAGCAGCTGCATTAACCGGAATTGATAGAGTAACAGGTACATCTGATGCACTTAATACAAAACAGTTTGTTGATATGATGTTAAAACAAAATCCAAAACTTACAGACAGTTGGTTTACTCTATTCAAATTCAGAAGCAAACTCACAAAAACCAATTGCAGAAGTGAAAAAGATTTTTAGATGAAAAGAAAATTAAATATATCGAAGCAACCGCAAATACAAAGTCAAGAAGTAATCGCTGCCGCATCATCTCTTATCGCAAGTAAAAGTAGATACAGTATTTACACCAACAGATAACGTAATTATGTCTTCTGAACTTGCTATCTATGAGAGCATTTATGAATGCGAATATTCCACATTATGCAGGAGCAGATTCCTTTGTTAGATCAGGTGCATTTGCGACATGTGGTGTGAATTATACAGATGCTGGCGTAAAGACAGCTAAAGCTTGCATATGAAGTCTCCAGCCAGGTTCAAAAAACAGAAGAATTTATCACACTAGATGGTGGTATTATCACTGTAAATACAGAAGTAGCAGAGAAGTTAGGTGTAAACCCTAGATATTTTCGAAAATTTTGGACAAGTGTTAACAGTTGAAACAACAGGAAAGTAAGGGATAGTATGCTAAGTATTTTGCAAACTACTTTTAGAATTAGGAGCTTTATATGCATTTGTATCAATCGCTTTATTTATTAGTTACCGTCTTTTAGATATCGCTGATTTAACAACAGATGGAAGCTTTGTCGAGTATGGCGATATCTGTATCTTGTGCATTTGTTGGTCATCCTATCTTAGGGTATTTTATTAGGCATGCTTGCAGGTGGTGCTGCAGGTTATATTACAGCCTTTTTACAAACACGTATGGGTGTTCCATCCATTATTTCAGGAATCATTACAAGCACAGGATTATACACAGTTAATCTATTCGTCATGGGATGGTCAAGCCAAATATCACTCTTAAAACAAACAACAGTATTTACAATCCTAAAGAAAATAAATATTGGTGGCAGTTGGTATGCTAGCATATTCGTGATTGTCTTATTAGTTGTATGCATAATTCTCTTACGTTTATTCTTATCAACTAGACTAGGATTATCGTTGCGTGCAACAGGAGATAATCGTGCGATGGTAACAGCATCTAGTGTAAATGTCAAAAAAATATGATTACGCTTGGATTAGTCATAGCTAATATGTTAGTTGGTCTAAGTGGAGCACTCGTTGGACAGTTTAATAAGACAAAGCGATATCAATGCTGGTACTGGTATTGTGGTGGTTGGACTTGCTTGCTTGATCATTGGTGAATCACTAATACATGGTAGAAAATCATTATCACGAAATTTAACAGCATGTTTTGTTGGCAATGTTGTATATCGAATGATTTATGCGGTTATTTTGCAGACAAAGATCATCAACGTGCAATCATTAAAACTAGTGACAGCTTTGATTGTCGCACTTGCAGTAGCAGCACCGACAATCAAAAAAGAACTTTCTTTACATATGAGAAAGGGGAAATAACAAATGCTAGATATACAAAATCTTTCCGTTACATTCAATGCAGGAAGTATTGATGAAAAAAATGTACTTCAAGATTTGAATTTACATGTTGAAACAGGTGAATTTATTTGTATCATTGGCTCAAATGGAGCAGGTAAATCCACTATTCTGAATACCATTGCTGGTAGTATCATCCCAGATAAAGGTAAGATTCTTCTGGATGATATTGATATCACTTATGTCAAAGAGTATCAACGAGCAAGTTATATTGGACGTCTATTTCAAGACCCTCTAAAGGGTACTGCACCGAATATGACAATCGAAGAAAAATCTAGCACTTGCATGTTTTTAAGTGCAAAAGGAAAAAGAAATCACCATTTTCTTGGATTACAAACAAAAGAACGTGAACTATTCAAAGAACAGCTTAAAATGCTTGATATGGGACTTGAAGATCGCATGCATACGCTAGTCGGAAATCTTTCTGGAGGACAGCGCAAGCGTTAACATTATTAATGGCAACGATTGTACCACCGAAGTTATTATTGCTAGATGAACATACAGCTGCACTAGATCCAAAGGCAGCTGCAAAAATCATGAAACTTACCGCAAGAGATTGTTAAAAAGCATCATATTACATGCTTGATGGTAACTCATCAGATGCAGCAAGCCCTTGAAGTTGGTGATCGTACAATCATGATGAATGATGGTCATATTGTAATAGACATCAAAGGCGAGCAAAGAGCAAACATGTCAGTTTATGACTTAATGAAACGCTTCCACGCAAATACAGGAAGTGACCTCGTAGATGATCGTATCTTACTTGCAAAATAAGTGTAACTATATAAAAAACAGAGATGATACTTAAATAAAACGAATAGGATGCGAATTCTATATTGTGTACAGATTATCATTTGAGTAAATGTATACGCGATAAGTGAAGATTTAATCGATGCTATTATGTTTAAAAAAGTGAGAATAAGAACTAAAAGTAGTATTCATTACAATTTTAAATTTAAACTATACGACTCATAGGGCGATTAAAGTAGTGTGACCTATCAGTTATAAATAAAATAGGGTGTACAAAAAGTTGTTATGTAAAAATGCATAACAACTTTTTCGATTTAGAATGTAATTATAAAATGAGGGGAGATATAATGAACGATCGTGCAAGTCAGATTTTAAATCTGTTAATTAAAAATCCAGATTATAAAGTTTCTAATATTGAGAAACTTCTAGATTTGACACAGTCGTCAAGTCAATTATTCTCTAAGTCAAATCAACAATGACTTGGTTCAAAATAATCTTCCTGTGATCACAAAAAGGCTGATGGTTCTATCGTTATACCAAAAGAAATACTCCAGTTTTATTCACAGCGGTCAACAGATACATCAATGGTATTCTATTCTGAGAAAAGAAAGAGTCGATATTATCTGTCTGTTCTTAGCGGTTAGTCATGAGGATGTATCACTAAATCATTTAATGGATGTACTTAAGGTTAGTAAAAATACAATTGTGAATGATATAAAACAAGCTAATGAATCGATAGATGAATATGGTTTGCGTATTAAATACAATCGAGTTCAAGGCTATGACATTACTGGAAAATGAATTTCAAATCAGAACATTAATTGAAGATATTATCCAAAAAGAAATATTACATATAAAAAGAGATTTTTCGATATTAGATCGGTACTTTAAATTTAGAAAAGACAAGGCAATTCATCTAATTAGTGAAGTTGAAAAAGAGTTGTTTGTAAATTACTCAGATGAATCATTTGATTTTATGGCAAACGTATTCACTTATGTTTTTCTATCGAATTAAAAATAAGCAAATACATTTAAATAATCAAATTGGAAAAACTTGTAAAGAGTAGTAAAAGAGTATGGAGTAATACAGAAACTACTTAGGGGATGAAACCCTACGTAAGATAGTGAATGGATTAGTCTAATATTTATAGCTCAAATGTATATGTTAGTGAGAAGTCGGATCTTATCTTAGTTGAGAGTGATTTGTTCTCACTTGTTCATCAGATGGTGGGAACGATTTAAACAGTTGACTTTGATTGAAATTGAAGACCAAGGTAAGTTTGAAATTCGCTTATTTAATCATTTACGACCTGCATGTTTCAGAATTATGTTCGACATCAAAATTCATGATTATTATAGTGGGTTGGTAAAGCAGTGATTATGATGTCGTAAAAAGCAAATTATTGGAGATTTGATTAAACCAATTGAAGAATATATTGGAAGAGATTCTCGAATGATGAACTTGAATTGTTGACGCTGTATTTTGGATCACAACTACGTCAAGAGCAGGATATTGCACCAAAAGCTAGATCGGTAGTTGTATGCTCGAATGGATTGATAGTATCACGTATGATGCTTGAAACTTTGCGAGGAGTATTTCCAGAGATACACTTTTTAACATCGCTATCAATTCGTGAATTTGAAAAGTTTGGTTCTGATTATGACATTGTATTTACAACTGATCCAATTCAAACAAACATTAATCAATACATTATCAATCCAATTATGTCGAAGGATGAGCAATCACGATTACGTGATAGGGTCTTAAGTGATTTAGGTATTACAAGCCCAGAAAAGCGTATTAAGGAATTGATTCGAACAATTGAAAAATATGCAAAGATAGAAGACATGCAAGCATTGAAAAGATGAGTTAGAAGTATTATTGCAAAACATCGTCCAAAATACAAATGAAAGATAAAGATGCTTTACCAGGATTAATGCACTATTTACATCAGGATTGGCTACAAATTACTGATAAAGAACTTGATTGGAAAGATGCAATCCGATATGCGTTTGAACCAATGCGTAAAGTGAAAGCAATCAATGATCAGTATATCGATAAAACAATGCAAAGCTTTGATAATCAGCTCTCATATAGTTTCTTTGGAACGGAAGCTGCAATTCCGCATGCGGATGAAAAGACACTGATTTATGAAGAATTTATCGGATTTACAGTCTTTAGGGAAACCTATTCAATTTCCAAATGGAAATCTGGTACATGTGATTGCGTAATTGCAATTCTTAATACATCTAAACATATCTATGCTGTAAAAAGTTAGCAGAGATAGTTATGAGCAAAGAAAATATAGACTGGATTATTGGCTTTACTAATGAAAAGTGCACTATACCAAGCATTTATAGAAAGGGATTGGTTATGAAATTAGAAGATTACGGTAAATTTACAGTCATCATGCGTGGCTACACGCTAGAGCAAAGCAGATCGAATTATTCATGTGTACGTGAATACAAAAGAGCACTTTGTAGTTGAAGTGACAATGAATTCCACAGGAGCTCTTGATATGATTCGCACATTAAGTAAAAAGTATCAAGGTCAAATTCATATTGGAGCAGGTACTGTTAAAACTTTAGAAGATGCAAAAGAGTGCAATTGATGCTGGTGCAGAATTCTTATTATCTCCAATTGGTTTTACAAAAAGAAAATGATGGAGTACACAAAAGCACACGAAATTCTTGCAATCCCTGCTGCTATGACACCTACTGAGATTCAAACGCAATTTAATATGGGTGCAGACATTGTAAAAGTATTCCTGCAAGAACAGTTGGTCCAAAAATTCTTCAAGGATGTTCAAGCTCCATTAGGGAAAACTAAGACTTATGGCAGTTGGTGGTGTTGGAGTAAATAATTATCAAGAATTCTTTGATAATGATTGCCAATATGTTGGTATGGGAACAGGCATGTTTGGAAACTTAAATTTAGATACAGCCTCTGACGAAGAAATTCGTATAGTTCTAGATACATATCTAACTAAGTAGGAAAGGGGAAAGAGATATGAGTATCAATGTTGTTGTAACAAAAAGAACTTGTATTTCCACAAGTAGAAGCGTCTACAAAAGAAGAAGTAATTTCTTTACTAGCAAATGCTTTGGAGAAACAAGGTTTCGTAAAAGACACTATATAAAGATGCAATTCTTGTAAGAGAAAAAGAGTATCCAACAGGATTACCATCAACAAGTCCTGTTGTGGCAATTCCACATGCAGACAATAACCTTGTTAATACTACTTCCATTGCAGTTGCAGCATTAAAAAAATCCAGTTAAATTCCATAACATGGAAGAGGTAGACCAAACGGTGGATGCACAAATTGTAATCATGATGGCAATTGCTGAACCTCATGGACAAATTGAAATGTTACAAAAGAATTATTGGTTTTATTCAGAATGATGAAGCAAAAATAAACTCGTTCTTTCTGTTAATAAAGAAAAAAATCTTAGAAGTAATACAAGAATCAATTTTAAAGGAGGAATAAAAATGAAAAAGATTCTAGTTGCTTGTGGTAATGGTATTGCCACATCTACAGTAGTCACAACAAAAATGAGGCAGTTCTTAGAGAGAAAGGTCAGCAAGTAACAATTACACAATGTAAATTAATGGAAGTTCCAGGTAAGGTTGCTGATTATGATCTACTTGTTACAACAGGACAATTCGGGTGGAGATGCACATGGAGTTAAGCTAATTAAAAGCTATGCCACTTCTTACAGGTATTGGTGCCGATACTGTATTAAATGAGATTTTAGAAGCAGTTAAAAGAATCATAATCGATAAAACATAGGAGATAGATAATATGAATATCATAATGGACGTATTTAATTTCTTTATTCGTGCTGGTGCAACAGTTATGTTACCAGTCATTATTACAATCATTGGATTAATCTTTGGTTTAAAACTATCCAAAAGCATTTAAGTCAGGTTTAACACTTGCAATTGGTTTTTGCAGGTATTAAGTTAATTCTTGACTTCATGACATCAAACGTAGGACCAGCAGCTAAGGCAATGGTTGAACGTACAGGTGTTGTACTGGATGCATTAGATGTAGGTTGGGGTTCTATCGCTGCAGTTACATGGGCTTCACCAATTATCGCAATCTTAATCTTTACTATCTTATTGGTTAACATCATTATGTTAATCTTGAAGGTTACAGATACATTAGATGTTGATATTTGGAACTATCACCACATGGCAATTGTAGGCGTTATGACTTACTTTGTAACAAAGAATATCTTCCTTGGTGTTGGTGCAAGTATTGCAATGGCTATTATTACCTTCAAACTTTCTGACTGGTCACAAGGTGCTGTGGAAGAGTTCTTTGGAATTCCAGGTGTTACATTACCAACAGTATCTGCATTATCATCACTTATCATCGCTTGGCCAATGAACTGGGTATTAGATAAGATTCCATTTATTCGTGATTCTAAGTTCTCAGTTAAAGATGCTCAAAAAGTATTTAAAGCTTCTTTGGAGATCAGATGATTATGGGTGGTATCATTGGTTTAGCAATTGGTGCATTAGCAGGATATGACTTAACTGCAGTATTAAAACTCGGTGTAAGTATGTCAGCTGTATTAGTGCTAATTCCAAAGATGACAGCTCTATTCATGGAAGGTTTAATGCCAATCTCTGATGCTGCTCAAAAGTGGTCTCAAGAACGTCTAAAGGGTAGAAATGTATTTATCGGTTTAGATGCTGCTGTTAGTAGGTAACCAAGACGTAATTACAACTGCTTTAATTATCATTCCTTTAACAATTGCTATGGCATTAGTATTACCAGGCAACCGTGTATTGCCATTTGCAGATTTAGCTGTAGTTCCATTCCGTGTAGCCATGGTTGTTGCGGTAACTCGTGGTAACTTATTGAAGAATATTATCATTGGCTTAACAATTACTGCTTCCTTATTATGGTGTGGTTCAGCGACTGCTCCAGTATTAACAGCAATTGCTCAGTCAGTTGGTATTGATCTTGGTACAAGTGCAATCTTTATCTCATCATTTGCTGCTACTGCAATGATTCAGAGTTATTTAGTATTCTTAGCATTTACAGCTAACCCAGTTATTGGTATTCCTGCCTTAATTGTAGTTTCTGCTGTTTACTGGTACTTCATTGAATATAGAGGCATGAAGAATAAGCAACAAGCTTTAAGGAGGAAGTATTTTGAAAATTACTGAAATCGAAATATTTAGAGTAAAAACCAAGATGGATTTTTCTGTAAGGTTTCAACTGATGCAGGGATTTCTGGTTGGGGTGAAATGATCTCTGGAACAAAGACAGAAACTGTAGTTGCAGGGGCATATGAAATTGGCAATCGTGTTTTAGTTGGACAAGACCCATTTTGATATTGAACGTCTATGGAACGTATGCACCGTTCATTCTTTAGAGGTGGACCAATCCAAGGAACAATCGTTTCTGGCTTTGAAATGGCATTGTGGGACATCAAAGGTAAAGCTCTCAATATTCCAGTATGGCAATTGTTAGGTGGTAAGGCACGTGATCGTATCAAGGTATATTCTTGGATCGGTGGTGACCGTCCACAGGATGTAGTTGCTCAAGCACAAGATAGAGTTGATCGTGGATTTGATTCTATTAAAATGAACGCTACAGAAGAACTACATTACATTGATAGTTGTGAGAAAGTACAAGAAGTAGTAGAACGTGTTAAGTCATTACGAGAGACATTTGGCTATAAACTAAATATCGGTATTGATTTCCATGGCCGTGTACATAAGCCAATGGCAAAGATTCTTGCTGAAGCATTAGAACCATATAAATTAATGTTCTATGAAGAAGTAGTATTGCCAGAAAACGAAGAAGCATTTAAGGATATTTCCTTAAGAGTTTCCACACCACTAGCAACTGGTGAACGTCTATATACACGTTGGGCATTTAAGAATTTGATTAAGCAAGGTGCAATTGATATTCTTCAGCCAGACGTAGCTTTAGTTGGTGGAATCTTAGAAACAAGAAAGATTGCAGCAATGGCAGAAGCATTTGATATGGCAGTAGCACCACATGCTCCATATGGACCAATTGCTTTAGCAGCGACACTACAAGTAGATACATGTACACCAAATGTATTTATTCAGGAACAATCTTTTAGGGTATTCACTACAATAAAGGATTTGATCTATTAGACTTTGTTGTAAATAAAGAGATGTTCTATTACAAAGATGGATACTGTGAAATTCCTACAAATCCAGGCTTAGGAATCATTCTTGATGAAGAGAAGATTCGTAAAGTTTCTGAGGAAGGACTTGTTTGGACAAATCCAAACTGGGGAACATTACGACGGTACAATCGCAGAGTGGTAATCTAGAAAGAAGGATTTTTACGATGGAGTTTTATGATTATTGCTGTCCTATTATTTGGCTATACAGTTTATTACTATCTTCAAATGAAGAAGATAGAAGTTAAATCTAGAAATTCCATGATTCGTAGAATCCTTCTGATTGTGATTGGTCTAGTGTTTTTCTATCTAGCAATAGTAATGACGGAAGATAGACCGACACTAGTGGTTATTGGTATTCTTCTAATTCTGATTGCATTTCAATCCGAAGGAATATCAAAAGACAAAGTTATCAAGTTTGGTATTCTCAATGGTGAATTTCTGGAGTATAAAAAAATATTTTGATTCATAGAGATGATAAAGGATGTTCTCTAGAATTTGTTTCGCCATCTCGTAGAGTTGATACCACTTTATATTTTGATCAAAGTCCAGAAGTATTAGAAGAATTCTTAAAGCATAATGCACGTAAGAAAATCAATATCGCTATGCTTTGGATACAGAAAATTCGAAGAAAAAAATAGAAACTTCAAAATATGCATTCACTATTAGGGGCTGTAAATTAGTGATTTAATCCCTTAAAAATTATCGGCATGATTAGTAGAAATACTAGTTATGCTGATTTTTTTCTAATATTAGAAGAAATTTATTTCTTTTTAAGAACCAATTTTTCCTTACAAATCACAGGCAAGGAAATTTGATGTTTTGTAAACCATCGAGGAAAATTTTTAGAAAAAGTTTCTCTAAGGCTCCATAAATTTTGTCCTTCTACTAGGTAGTCTTGGGAGAAGACAAAATCTGACGCTTTTATAAAAAAATATTTTTCCCTGCATCCATAAGCGAAGAAAAGAACTATAATCGAACTCCCTAAAATAAAAAAATCTCAAACAACTCTGTAAGTGAGCTTTTGGGAGATATAAATATTTGATGCTTGTGTTTTAGAAACAACCCATAAAATGATAGCATGGAGATAATCACAAAAATGTGATATAATAAATACAAATATCGATGGAGGAAAAAATATGGCCGTAAGTTACAAAAAGATTACTACATATGATGATTGAAAAAGATATTTCTAATCAGGACTTAATGAGAGACGCCAAGATTTCTGCAAATATAATTACAAAAATACGAAATGGACAGTATATGGCTTTTGGATAAAGTAGAAAAGTATCTGCATGGCTTTAGACTGTACACCTAATGATATATTGAATTTATACCGGAGGAGAAGATTAAAAATGGGAAATAAGCTGGAACTTACTTGGCTTGTCAAAGAAAAAGAAATAAAAATAGAGCCTAGAATTTTGATTAAAAATAAGGAACTATCAAATATAGAACATGATTCTGAAACTGAAAATATGCTCATTCATGGCGATAACCTACTTGCCCTTAAGGCTCTTGAAAAGTAAATATGCTGGAAAAGTGAAGTGCATATATATCGATCCGCCTTATAACACTGGTTCGGCGTTTGAACATTACGATGATAACCTTGAACATTCCACATGGTTATCACTTATAAAAACCAAGACTTGAAATACTTAGAAACCTTCTTTCAGATGATGGAAGTATTTGGATAAGTATTGATGATGACGAGGGACACTACCTAAAAGTCTTGTGTGACGAAATATTTGGTCGTAATAATTATGTGAATACCGTAATTTGGGAAAAGAAATACGCGCCACAAAATGATGCAAAATGGCTTTCTGATAATCACGATTTTATTTTGCTCTACGCGAAAAAAACAAGGACATTTGGCGTCCGAATTTGTTACCGAGAAGTGGAGAGATGAATGCACGCTATAAAAATCCTGATAACGATCCGCGAGGAGATTGGAAGTCTAGTGATCTATCTGTAAAGACATATTCGGCTGAATATGATTATCCTATTACAACGCCTTCTGGAAGAACTGTTGAATTACCAGAAGGTAGATGTTGGATGACGAACAAAGAACGCATGAAAGAACTTATTGATGATAATCGTATATGGTTTGGAAAAAGATGGTAATAATGTCCCTTCGTTAAAGCGTTTTCTATCTGAAGTAAAACAAGGCATGACTGCACTTACCATATGGAAATACACTGAAGTTGGGCATACGCAGGATGCAAAAAGGAAGTAAGAAAGCTCAACCCTTATTCTATTTTTCAGACTCCCAAGCCCGAACAGCTTAATCCAGCGCATTTTAACCCTTTGGCACGAACGAAGGTGATTTAGTTCTTGATTCCTTTTTAGGCTCTGGCACAACTGCTGCTGTTGCTCATAAGATGGGAAGAAAATATATTGGTATTGAAATGGGAGACCATGCTCACACCCACTGTAAGGTGCGACTTGATAAGGTGGTTGATGGTAGTGATCAAGGTGGCATTTCAAAAATCCGTAAATTGGCATGGCGGAGGTGGGTATAGGGTTTTATGAACTAGCACCATCTCTAATTAATAAGGATGATTTTGATGAATTTGTTATAAACTCTGAATATGACGCTGATATGCTGGCTTCTGCTGTAGCACTTCATGAAGGTTTTACTTATCAGCCAGATAGTGAGATTTTCTGGAAACAGTCAAAGGCAAATGAAACTTCATATCTATTTGTTACAACAAGGCATTTAAATGTAGCCTATCTAGATTCCATAAAAATCAACTATGGAAGAAGACGAATATCTGATAATAGCTTGCAAATCTTTTTGAGGGTGGATTGGATAAACTTTATCCAAACATCACCATCAAGAAAAATTCCACAGATGTTACTTGCAAGGTGCGAATTTGGGAAAGACAATTACAATCTCAACATTGTAAATCCACCTATTTACGAAGATGAAGAGGAGGAAAAATGAAGATGAATAATAAATTTCCTCAGTACACAACAGATTATATCAGTGGAGTCATGTCATTGAGACGCCCACAGGAGAAGTCTTTAAAAATTTTTAGAAGAAATTATGACTTCTATAAATATTAAAAAGGTATGAACCTAAAAAGTAGCACTTGGTGGAGTTCATGCTCTATATCCTATTTGCTCTGATTTTGAAAAGAGATTTTTATGTCTCTTACCTTTGCACTTGCTACTGGTGTTGGTAAAACAAGACTAATGGGAGCCTTTTATCTCATATTTATATACACAGCATGATATAAAGAACTTTTTTGTTGTAGCACCGAACACTACTATTTATGAAAAGCTAAAAAAGGATTTATCCGATCAATCAAATCCAAAGTATGTATTTAAGGGTTTAGGTTGTTTTTACACTGCTCCTCAAATCATTACTGATGATGATTATAAATCAAGACAGATTTCGCTTTTTTTGAATCAGATATTAGAATTTTTGTATTTAATATTGATAAATTCAATAAAGAAGAATCCAACATGAAAAATCAATGAATTCATAGGAGATTCTTTTCTATCAATATCTAGCAAATCTTCCTGACTTAGTGCTTATTATGGATGAGTCTCACCATTATAGAGCCAAAAAAAGGGATGGAAGCTATTAATGAACTGAATCCACTTTTTGGGATTAGAACTTACAGCTACCCCTCTTGTTACCTTCGGTTCAAAAGCAGATACCTTTCAAAAATGTGGTATATGAATATCCTTTATCTAAGGCTATAGAAGATGGATATACTCGTACACCGTTTGCTGGAACAAGATCAGATATCAACTTCTATAATTTTGGAGAACAAGAGCTCGATAAAATCATGCTTATTGATGGATTAAGACTTCATGAAAGAGCTAAAATGGAACTTGAAGCTTATGCTATGAATAATAGCACTGATGAGAATCAGGTTAGAAAAAGTTAAACCATTTATGATGGTAGTCTGCAAAGACACAGACCATGCTAAATGGGTAGAAGATTATATCAAATCTGATGAATTTGAAGGTGGAGCTTATAGAAATAAAAACAATAATAGTTCATTCCAAACAAAAAGGTGCTGAGAGTGAAGATAACACAAAAGCTACTACTTGAAGTTGAAGATTATGATAATCCAGTAGAAATTGTCATTCATGTCAATATGCTAAAGGAGGGCTGGGATGTCAATAATCTTTATACGATTGTTCCCCTTAGAACTGCAGCATCGAAAGTTTTAAGAGAACAGATGGTAGGTAGAGGATTAAGACTTCCATATGGCAAGAGAACTGGCAATGAAATTGTTGATGCAGTTTATCTTACTGCACACGATAAGTTCCAAGATATTATAAATGAAGCACAAAAAGGAGATTCTATTTTTAAGGCTGGTAATATTATTAAAGTGGAAGAAATAGAGGAAAATTTCTCAAGTTCACAGCTTTCATGGGATTTTGAACCTCATGAAGTTCGAGAAGAAGCCTATTCTTCTTATGGAATTTCAAAGAATGAAAAAAAGCGATGAACTTATAGACAAAGCTGTTAGTTTAGTCAAAGAAGAAGTTGCTAAGGAAATTACTGCATCAAAAAAAGTAGAAATTTCAAAAGAACAGAAGAGAAAGATTGTTGAAAAGATAGCTGATCAAATCAAAGAAGATAAAGATTTAAGCGAGATTTTTAAAGAAAATGAAAATCCATTTTACCATTGGCTTAATAACACAGTGGAAGAAACCCATCAAACTGCAAAAAGAAAAGTTTATCCCTATTCCTAGACTCAAAGTAACAGATGAAGGTGTGGTAGAATACGGTTTTTGTTGATTTTTGATTTAGATTTAAGTGAATTTAACCATGCACCAATTAGAAATGATTTACTGATTCAAAAATCTTGAAGACTTATCAGATTTACAAAGGATAAATGGAGATGCAATTGACTTTGATGGCTATAACCCTAAAAAGGTGATTTTGGAACTGCTTAGGACTAAAACCAGAGATTGATTACGAGAAGTGTTCTGAGCTACTTTTTAAATTGATTTCACAAGTAATCGATTACTATGAAAATAAGTACGATACTAACTTGATGCAAAAATATTGTGATGATGAATAAAAAGACATAGCGAATAAAAATTTATCAGCAGATGATGCAGGATAATCATTTTTACTGTGAAAATGGCTTTATTAAGTATTCAGTAATGGATACTAGGGAATATAACCTAACTCAGACTTATACATGGGATAAGAAGTTAAATTTGTATGAAAGCTATGATGGAAGTATTAAATCAATCTTATTTGAAGGAATAAAAAAAGGAGTCTTTGAGACTGCCAAGTTTGATAGTTTTTCCTGAGCTTCTTTTTAGCAAGGATACTTGAAAAAAAGATAAAGATGTAATTAACTGGCTAAGACCTGCACAAACTGAATTTAACATCACTTACAATAGAGGAAGACATTATGTTCCGGACTTTGTTGTGGAAACTTCTAATAGTTTTTGTGGTAGAAGTAAAAGGTGAAGATAAAATTAATGATGCAGATGTTATTGCTAAAGGTAAAAAAAGCAGTAATGTTCTGTGAAGTAGCAAGTAACTGGGCAAAGGCAAATAAGAAGAAAGAATGGAAGTATGTATTTATTCCATCAAAAACAAATATTGCCTACCTCCTCTTTCGATAATTTAATTAATAGATTTACTGAGGTTTAAAATGAACATAGAAAAACTATATAGAATCACAATATCGTGAAATTTATTCTGATTTAAAACATTGAGTTTATCGAACTATATAAATGTTTCAGGTCACAAAAATTACAAGAGATTTTTGCAACTATACATCATCTTTGTGTTGAAAATTATAAGTTAATGAATCAAAGACTTCCAACCGGAGAAAAACGGGGATTATTTTTTGGGCTGATTCAAGCAGAAAGTTAATTCTCGCTATTGATACAGCTTTAGGTATGCAAAGAACATTGAAGAATTCAGAATATGCCTTTGAAATAGTTGATTACTATAAAGAGGTATTTAAAAAAAGTCAGGCGAATTTCTTTCTAGTAGTGGAGGTAGCCGAATGCCTCCGAACATGGAAAAAAATTGAAATTTACTATACAATGCCTATAATACTCCCTGCAAACACAATAAAAATTAAATCAGGACATTCAGAGAAAAAATATCGAGCTAAAAATTAATAGGTGAAGGCTCATATGCACAGGTGTTTTCTTTCTTTGACGATTATTATAATAAAAAAATTTGTTTTGAAAAAGAGCAAAGAAAGATTTAAATGAAAAAGGAAGTTAATCGATTTAAGCAAGAATTTGAACAAATGAATTCACTTTTATCACCATTTGTCGTTGAAGTTTACAGATATGAAAATGATACTAATGAATATATCATGGAATTTATGGACTGTACTTTAGATAAATATATCGAAAAAAATAATTCTAAACTAACACAGAATGACAGAAAAATAATTGTAAATCAAATTTTGATAGCATTTAGATATATTCATTCAAAAGGTTTGCTTCATAGAGATATAAGTCCAAAAAAATATCTTATTAAAGGAGTATGATGATGTTAGTGTAATAAAAAGTTTCTGATTTTGGTTTGGTCAAAAGTTCCAGATAGTAATTTAACTACAATAAATACAGAATTTAAAGGGTATTTCAATGATCCAAGATTACTAACTGAAGGCTTCTGTAATTATGGGATTTTTACATGAAACATTTGCAATTACTAGGGTTAATATATTTTGTTATATCAGGTAAAACTAGAATAGACAATATAAAAAGATGTTAAACTATCTTCTTTTTGTAAATAAGGGACTATCAACAGATTTATCGGAAAGATTTCAATCAGTAGATGAAATGATAATTGCGGTAAAAAGAATTATAGTTTCAATAATTATAAGAAAACGACCACACAGGAGTATTTCTACTCTTGCACGGTCGTTATTTCTTTTTCACCGCTTAAAGGTTATCAGTTAAACTCGATTTTCATAAATCCCTAACTGAATGCCTCTTTCGGTGGATGCTTTTTTTCTGAATATGAAAACGATTTCCAGATAGCTGTAATGTGATTGTTTTCAATTTTAAATAGAACCATAATTAAGTCAAGGAGGAATTTAACAATATGAACGGATCATTATTTATTAGGATTGATGATAGGTTGATTCACGGACAAATTGTTACAGCATGGGCTAAAGTTCTAAATATTAAAAAGATAATTGCATTAGATGATGCACTTGCTGTAAGTGAGATGTTAGCTGAAATTATGTTGATGGGGATATCTGATGCATATGAACCAGAAATATTGACAACATCAGCTGTTGAATCATTTCTAAGTCATCATCCACGGGATGAAAATGTATTACTTATAACACGTGCTGCAGAAAATTTAGATTTACTAAAAGAACAACTGTCGTTTGCAACTGCAGTAAACATTGGTAACTGCTCTAGAAATGAAGCATCAGCCTATGTATTCAAAAGGAATAGGTGTAGGTCAGACATTATATTTTTCTGAAAAAGATGTAGAAGTTTTAGATGATTTATCTAGAAAAGGAATTAATACAGTTTTTCAGCAGATGCCAACAGATAAAGAAGTACAGTGGCAACAGATAAAAGAAGGGTTAAAAAAGAATAGAATAGTGAGATAAATTATGAATATAATTCAAGCAATATTAATCGCAATTTTTCATTTATCTAGCTTCTATTGGATCGATAGTTGGTAATACGATAGGATGGTATAGCTTGGGTCGTCCAATAGTGGCATCATTAGTAGTCGGTATAATTATGGGCAATGTTCCATTAGCCATTCAATTAGGTCTACTACTTCAATTAGCGAATTTGGGCTCAGTAACTCCTGGTGGAGCAGTGGGCTGGGATTTATCATATGCAACATATATTGGAGTTGCTGGAGCTCTTGCATTTGATACTGGTGATTTAGCTACAACAACAGCAGTAATGTGGACATTTTCTGTTGTTGGTGGTGCAATGGTGTTGCAATGTGAATTTAAACTATGCATTAAATTTATTTACTAACCGTATTTCTTATCAAGGTGCATTAGAAGCTAATCCTAAGAAGATTGCATTTGCGAATGCTGGCTTAGGAAATATAATTGGCTTTTTAACTAGATTTATTCCTGCAATGATTTTTGTTATCTACAACAGCAGTTGTCGGATCACAGAGTGGAATAAATGTAGCAGAAATCATTCCAGCATGGTTTTTAATAACAATTAACACATTTGGTGGAATGATGGCAGCTTTTAGGAATGGGCATTTTACTTTCATTCTTGATCAAAGAAAAATGGCAATGGGCATTAGTAGTCTTTGGGTTTATGCTCGTTGGATATTTGAAACTAAGTATGATGGCATGTGCAATGTTTGCAATCATAATTGCAATTGTATATTACGTCTTAAATGGAAAGGGTGAGTTGCATGAGTAAAAAGGTATCTAAAAGTACTTTGCGTAAATCATGGAAGACTTGGTTCTTCTGGCATGGTTGTTCACAACAGGGAGAAAAACCTGCTTGGTAATGCCATGGCGCACACCATGAGCCCTGTAATTGAAGAACTATATACGACAAAGGAAGATAAAGTAGAAGCATATAAACGTAGTTTAACGTTGTTTAATACAGAACAGCAGTTAGGTGCAATCGCGCCAGGAATCTTAATTGGTGTAGAAGAATCTGTGGCAAATAAAGATATTACTCCAGATGTTGCAGAGTCGATTAAAGTTGCATTAATTGGTCCAACTAGTGCTATTGGGGATTCATTATGGGTAGCCACAATTATCCCATTACTATTAACAATCACAATGACAATCACGAATATAGGAAATGTATTCTTATATTTGGGACCATTATTATATGCAGTAGGATATCCAGTGTTAACGTCAATAATGAGCTGGAGACTATGGAATGTTGGGTATTCAACTGGAATCGGATTCATGAAGAAATTTATGAAATCAGGGAAATTAGAGTTGATTACGAAAACAATGACAATTTTAGGACTTATCGTTGTGGGTGCATTGATTGCTTCATTTGTGAGTTTATCAATACCGCTTGTAATTACTCCACCAGGTGGTGAAACAGCAGCAGTCAACGTAGATGATATGATTAATGCAATTTTCCCTAACCTACTCCCATTATTATTAACGATCGGTGTATATAGATTATATGCAAAGAAGAAGAAATCGCCATTGTTTATTATGGGATTCATACTGGTTATCGCAATTTTATTAACAATCATTGGAAAAATTAAGTGGAATTTATACATTCTAGAAAGGTTTTATTTAATATGACAAATTTAAAAATATATAGAGCGTTTTTCTGAAGTGATTCAATCAATTGATTCAACACAAGGAGAAAAAGATTAAAGAAGCAGCCAAGTTATGTGCACAAGCTATTAATAATGGAAATATGGTTCACTTATTTGGAAGTGGACACTCTGTATTGCCGATTCAGGATATGTTCCCACGTTATGGTGGAGTAGTAGGATTCCATCCATTAATGGATCCACGATTAATGTGGAGTAATGTAATCGGTCCGGGTGGAGCAAGAGAGTTGCTTTGGATCGAACGTCAAGAAGGATATATCCGTAACTTTTTACAAAGTTTTACTTTCCATGAAGGAGAAGTAATGATTGTATATTCTCATGGTGGATTAAATGCAGCTCAATTGAAGTTGCTATGTATGCAAAGCAAAAAGGAATGAAGGTCGTAGCCATTACAAGTGAGGATAACTACGAAAGCACAGCCAATCCATTCAAGTGGTAATAAATTAGGCGATGTAGCAGATATCATTATTTCTAACTGCTGCCCATTAGAGGATGCTCTTGTATCCATTCCGGGATATCCACAACCAGTAGGTGGATCAAGTACTGTGCAGCAATGGTTATCACACAGTGTGTTGCGTCTGAAACAGCTTTTAGAATTACAGAAGATGGGACACGAAATGTTTATCTTTGTATCTCCTAACGTTACTGAAGTTCCAGCTGACTATATGAACCAGGTTTACGCAAACTATACAGAAGTAGTAAAGAAGAATGGTAACTAGATGACCTAAATTGTTTTATGTGGGCATGGACATTATGGAACTTCGACATTAGAAAGTATCCATATGCTCGCAGGTAATGTTGAGTCATATTCAGCAGTTGATTTCACGAAAAGAAATGGATATGGGTCAATTGCAAACAGAGATTGAAAAAAATATTACATGTATTCAAAGATGAAACGATTTTTGTTTATTTGCGATATTGCAAATGGCACTCCGTTTAAAAATCTGTTGTATGGAAACAACAATACATACAAATGTATATGTACTTGCTGGTGTTAATTTAGCTGCAATATTAGAAACAGTATTTATTGATAAAGATGATGTACATGCATTAATATCAACCATGGAAAAATGTTACAAAAGAATCAATTCTTAGTTATCAAAAATAAAACAAAAGTCTGCGGAATCGTATGAATCTGCAGACTGATTTTTTTGATATACTACTAGTGAGGTTTACGTATATGGAAAGACATAATATTTTTTTCTTGAAATGTCTCAACTAAGAGACTTATCACCCAGTGAACGGCAAGTTGTTGATTTTGTGTTACAGCATCCTGAACAAGCACTAGAACTTTCAATTGTTGCATTAGGTGCAAATACATTTACATCTGCAAGTACTGTTTCTAGAGTATGTAGCAAACTTTCGGTAAATGGTTTCTCTGACTTTAAACAGAGATTATATGCAGATATACAAAACTATCAAGAATATGTCTATATTAATACGAATAGAATTCCCATTGATTGTTCAGACAGTTTGCAAGATACAATGGAGAAAAATTATCCAAAACTGTACGCGTGCACTAATCGATGTAAAAGATGCTCAATAGCGTAGATAAATTTGAAAAGGCTGTAGAATGGTTGCAGGAATCTAAAACAATAACATTATATGGAAGTGGTGTGTCAAATTTAATCTGTCATGATGCACTAATGAAAGGAATCAGAATGGGATTGCCAATCTGTTCTTATACATACTATTCAGAAATGTCTATGCATGCACGTCAGACAGGCCCACAAGATTTAGCAATTATAGTATCTTATACAGGGTTAACTGTTGAGATGGAAAAAGATTGCACGAATCTTGCATTATAATAAGTGTAAAAATCATTGCAATTACATCAAATGCAGCAAATGAAATTGCAAACTTATCAGATATTAATTTTTCAAGTTGGTAATACAGAATCGTATTATCGAATTGGTGGTATTGAATCAAGAACTTCTATGCAGTGTGTTCTAGATATTATTTTCGCAGGATATTATAACAAGACCGAAAAAGCTAAGGATGTAAAGTAAGAAAACCTTTGTTAATGATACATTTTAGTGCAAAGTGGGAAGGATAGTAAGTGTAAAGAGCGATGATGACACTCGCATTTTAGGTGACTATCATTCTTTTTGGTTATTTTCAACCGTATAAATATTTGGAGTAAAGGTGTGAAATTATTTTGTTAATAGAAAGTAAGAACTGAGTAAATAATATTTTTTTGAGTTTTTGAGAACTGAAGATGCTTTTAAAAGAAGGGGGAGAGAAGTATGTTTGAAACATTTGGAAATAATATTAATTATAATGATTTGATTCAATTAGATGGTGCTTTTTCTATATCACATATTAATTATGGAGTATCTCCAAAAATTTGCTGGAGTTGATGCTCGTAATATTGCAATTCTTTCTAGGGAAAAAATAAGTATTCATCAAAAGAAAAGATAGAAAAATGTCTTCAATAATCATTTTAATTTTGATGGTACTGAAAAAAATTATTATGAAAAAAGGATATCCGAGAAATGTGGGAATACTTTTTGGAAAGAGTATATTTCCGTATTTGATCAATTAACAAAGAAAAAAACCTTATTCAATTGTTACAGCTTACGTAGGTAGACATACTATTGAATTAGGTTTTTAAATTCTTACTTCTTTGTAAAAGAAGTAAGGTCATCGCACGCATGATTTGGGCAAATTAGCAAAAAGAATTATTTTTCAGAATTAGATTTGAATTGTGATAAGTACAGGTATATGAAATATGTAGATGGCTTTTGTATGTTTTATTCAAAATATATTGAAGGTGATAATGTCGAATATTTTTAGATATCCTGAATACAAAGGTAATTCATATTTTGCTGGAAATAGATTGGATATAAGATGGATATCATATAATATTGCATTAATTATTTTGAAATTAATTAAATTAGCTGAAGATGAGAGTTATTTAAAATGAGATTTTTTTATGGAAGTATATTCAGTCCATGCGACAAAAGTTACTTCTAATATAAATTCAATTAATATCATGAAAAGTCTGACGTGGAATTGAAAAAGATTGTTTTTATTTTTCATTTATTAGTAGTTAATTTCTGATTTTCATCAAATAAAAAGTCACTTCATTTATGAGGTGACTTTTATTAAAGGAGTGCGCAGGATTCGAACCTGCTTGGTGCAACTTGGTTAGATATTATTCTATAGATATTTTTACCGATATAAATACTGGACACCCGTTAGCACCAATTTCCACTCCTGTTTTATATCTTTTCATAGACTTAATCTCCTTCATAATATCAAACACTAATTGTATAAGTGAAACAAAAATGAAAGGATATCCAAGGGTAAAAAAATAATAGTAGTGTAGTAATACCTACTATTAGAATGAATACCATCACCAACAACAAAAATAATTTTTAAAAACATTTTCCTCTTGTTGGTGATAGTATCTAACATGATAGTATAATTTCAAAATATTGGCAAAATTAAGATGCTCAAGTGAAAAGTTAAATTCCACTTCTAAAGAATAAAAAAATAAAGTGGAAGTAAGTCATTCCAGAAATAGTGCTATCAAGGATTGATAATCTAAGATAGCACTATTTTTAAGTTGAAAATGATTTTATTTTTAGTTAGAATGAAGGTGAAGTTACAGAAAAATGAGCGCATGAAAGGTAGGCAGAATCTACTGTTCAAAAATTTGTAAGAGTTGATTCTACTTCGTTGATGGCTAAAAAGTTGTATGCCGATCCTTCGTGTGTGATTGATTTTGAAACTTCTGAGTTATCTTCTTACTTTAGAAGATATGGTTTTAGAATTACTTCGTCTGGTGGGATTTCGGTAATTCCAAAATCATAAAAGTTTCTTAGCCATTTCTTCGTTGTAGAAATGGAGCAGCTGTATGGATGATTTTCCGTGCAGCTTTTCTTTTCTGACGAAAAATAGTTTAGAAATTGTCTGAAATAGACAAATCGATAAATTACTAATTGTGATACTTTTATCAAGTAAACAAAGGGAGAGAACTATGAACAAACGTTTATTTGCGGCATGCTTAGCTGTAGGTATGCTATTAGCTGGATGTTCAGCGAAGAAGAGTAGTACTGTTAAAAGATGGTACTTATGAGGAAACAGTTGATGGACGTAACGGCAAGGTTACAGTCAGCACAACCATTTCTTCTGGAAAGATTACAAATGTTGAAGTAAAAAATAATGAAGAAACACCAGAAATTGCTGGTACTGCTATTACAGAGTTACCAAAGAAGATTGTTGAAAAGAACAGTCCTAATGTAGATGGGGTAACTGGTGCGACAATCACTTCTGATGCGATTAAGGAAGCAGTCAAGAATGCGATTAAGACTGCTGGTGGTGATCCTAATTCATTTGGTAGTGATAGTGCACAAGCATCTGATTCAAAGACTGAGAAGTTAACTGCTGATGTAGTTGTTATTGGTGCGGGTGGTGCAGGTATTACTGCCGCATTAACAGCTCAACAAAATGGTGCACAGGTAATCTTACTTGAAAAGTCAGCGAATATTGGTGGTGTATCTGTTATTGCAGGTGGACCAATGGGTATCAACTCTAAGGAACAAAAAGAAGCAGGTGTAGCAGGTACATTTACAACACAGGAAATTCTTGCGTATTGGCAATCCTATAACTGTTGGATGGATGATGGGCAGTTGTTCTATAACATCGCTAACCGCTCTGGTGAAACAATTGACTGGTTAGAAGAGAATGGTATGGACCTTGTCTTTGTTGGTAACGAACAGAAAGCACATGCAAATGGCTTTCCAACATATCATGCATATGCAGACCAATCCAATAAGCTTGGCTACTATCAGGCTCTATTAAAGCAGTTTGAAAATGCTGGTGGTAAGATCTACTATCAAACTCCTGCAGTAGAACTAAAGTCAGAAGACAATAAGATTACAGGTGTTGTTGCGAAGTCTTCTGATACAACATATGAAATTTCATGTGATGCGGCTGTACTTGCGACAGGTGGTTTCGGTGCTAATGCAGATGTGATTGAAAAGGAAGTTGGTTTCCCACTCGTTACATTTACAACAGGTACACAAACAGGTGATGGTGCAACAATGTCACAAGCCATCGGTGCTGGTAAGGGTAAGACAATCCAGCAGTACCATGGTGTAACATCCTACTCTGGAATTGAACCGGGTTCTGGTAAAGATGAAATCGCAAAGGCTATTTATCTTGCAACAAGTATTTGGGTGAACCAACGTGGTTCAAGATTTGCACCTGAAGATTTAAACTATGATACAGCACTATCTTCAAACGCTGCCGCTACACAAGGTGAATACTATTTCTCAATCATGTCAGAAGATATGGTAAAGAAAGTAGAACAGGGTGGTTCAAAGGAATTAAATGTAGATACAGCTGTTGGATACCAACCATCATTACCACTATTTAGTGTGAATGAACCATGGACACAGTTCCGCTCTGCACTAGAAGAAGGTGTAAAGAACGGTATCGTATACAAGGGGTGATACAGTAGAAGATCTTGCAAAGGCAATGGGTGTTGATGCCAATGCATTAAAGAAGACAATTAGTGCATACAACGCAGATTGTGCAAATGGATCAGACGCAGTATACGGCAAAGATTCTAAGTACATGTTATCTCGAGTGATGGTCCATACTATGCTGTTAAGGCAAGACCAGTATCCTTAGGTGGTATTGGTGGTGTACTTGTTAACTCTAATCTAGAAGTTATCAAGCAAGATGGAACAGTTATCGGTGGTCTATACGCAGCTGGTAATGAAATTGCGGAAATCTATAACAACTCTTATCCACTTGTTGAAGGTGTTACATTAATGACAGCTCTAACAGGTGGAAGAATCTATGGTGAAGCTGCAGCAGAATACGCAACAAAATAATCCTCTTGGGAGAAATCGTAAGATTTCTCCTTTTTAAAGTGTTAAGATAGGAGTATGAGAAAAGAAGAATTATTTGATTTGGTGAGTGATTGTGCAACACTAGAAATCTTTGTGGCAAAGGCTGCGAAGTTAGTTCAAAAATCCGATTTGGATTATGGATGATGCATATCAATTAGTAACCTGTTCTAAAGGTACCAGATGCTTACGTATATTTATCGTTTTTACAAGATACAAAACTAAAAACGTAGCTTTTGTGAATCGATTGATAGAACGAGGACTCCTCAATGAGAATGGTATTCAAAAACCATTGCGTATATTCGATACAGAGTATCAAAGAGATGTTTATGTAATCGATATTTTTGCAAAGAAGAAGTCGATTGGAAAACTAACGGTTGCGGTGGAGAATGAAATTAGTGAAGAGGATGTTAAATTACTTGCGGATGCTGCATCTATCTACTTACGTCATCAATTAACAAATCATGGGTCGAAGCGTGAACAAGCATTTTACCTTGCTGCTACAAAAGGATGAAGAGAGTCAATCGTTAGGACTTCAATTACTACAAGAGACTGGTTATCTCGTCAAAGGTACTTACATGCTTGCATATGTTGATACTACAATTTGCAAATCGTATTACTGTATTGCGTTCGTTCTTAAGTGAGATACAGAAGAGTGATGTAAATCTTTTAGGTGGTATTGTGAATGAACAATGTTATCTTTTTGTTGGCGAGCACAAAGCATATTGATTTAAAACAATACCCAAATATTCATGTTGGATATAGTATGCAGTTTGAAAAACTTCATCATCTTGATGGATACGCAAGACAGGCAGAATATGCAGCTAGTAAGGCAAAGGGAAAAGAGGCAAACTTCCAGAATCTAATTGATTCCTATTTGCATAGCCAATTAGAAAAACAATTACCACTGGATACATTAGTTGACTTAAAGATACAAAAACTCATCTCGTATGATCATAAGTATGAGACGAAGTATTACGAGACATTGTGTATGTATGTTAACTCACAATACTCAAAACAGAAGACTGCAGAAGGGCTCTATATTCATCTGAATACCGTTAAGTATCGTCTTCAGCAGATTGAAAAATTATTCGATATCGATTTTGAAAAAGACGAGAAATTGATACGTTTGGCAATGTTAGTGCATCACGTTTAATTTCTTATTGCGTTTGACTTTTCAAATCAGAAAAAGAAGTATACTAATAATATGTTAGTTATAGTTAACTAAAGGAGCGTAAATATGAACATTTCAACATTAATAGTATTATTGGTCGTTGTTGTAATCATTGCATTTGATATTCGATATGTGATGAAAAATGGAGTAAGCTCCTGTAGTGGAGATTGTAGTTCGGGTTGTCATTCTTCCTGTCATTGGGTAGGAGACATCAAAAAGGCACAACGCAATATCCGTATTCAAAATAAGATTAAGTCCTTGTTAGGATTATCGAAGTAATCTATAAGTCACTAAGGTGGCTTTTCTTTTGCTTTCTTGCAAGCAATAGTTTAAGGGTGTAGGCTATAAGTAGATGTTTCAACGACAATCATTACCAATCAAGATCATTCATAATTTTTAGTGGGGAAGAAAATGAAACAGAATACAAAAGTTATTGCATGGTTACACCGTATTAGACCAATATACTGGTGCTGCTAGCATACCAATCTATCAAACGTCCACATTTCATAATACAGAGTTGTATTGTGATGAGCAGAAGTATTTATATACCCGTTTCTCCAATCCAACGATTGATGCTTTTAGAAGATGGTCTTCGTTGTATTGAGAATGCCAAATATGCATTGAGTTTTAGTTCTGGTATGAGTGCGATATCGAATGTTTTGATGTTGTTAAATGCTGGCGAACATATCATCCTTCCAAAGGAAGTGTATGGTGGTACTTGTCAGTTTGCAACGAAGATTCTACCTCGTTATCAAATCTCAGCGAGTTTTGTAGATATGGCAAATCTTGCAGAGATAGAAAGTGCGATTACAGATAACACACGCATGATCTATATTGAGACGCCATCCAACTTTATTAAAGGTATGTGATGTTGGCGCAATCGTATCCATTGCGAAAAAGTATGGATTGATTGCGGTGGCCGATAACACCTTTTATGACGACGCTATTCCAAGATACACTTGCGTTAGGCGTTGATATCGTTGTAGAGAGTGCTACGAAGTTTATCAATGGATCATAGTGATGTGGTAGCTGGTGTTGTTGCGACAAATAATGAAGAATACTATAGACAGTTAGTTCTATTTAGAAAAACTTTGGTGGTATCTTAGGTGTGCAAGGTGCTTGGTTAATTATGCGTGGTATGAAGACAATGGGTTTACGTATGAAACAGTCATCCGAAAAATGCACAAGCAATCGCAGAATTTCTTGTACAACCATCCAAAAGATCAAACATGTGTATTATCCTAGGGTTAGATTCGCATCCTGGTCATGATATTCATATGTCACAAGCTAAATGTGGAGGTGCAGTATTATCGTTTTTCTAGCGAGTAAAGAGGATCTGATGTCTTTTACGAGAAAGGTAAAGATTCCGATTTTAGCGGTGAGTTTGGGTGGTGTAGAATCAATTTTATCCCATCCTGCCATGATGTCTCATGCTTGTTTAAGTGTAGAAGAGCGCTTAGAACAGGTGTGACCGATGAACTGTTACGTTTGTCTTGTGGGATTGAGGATGTTACAGATTTACTGGAAGACTTTAAGCAAGCATTAGAATAATGGAAATATATGCATCGTATTTTTGTATGCATGATAAGATGTAAATAACAACTTTTGAATCGTTGAATCATTCAACGATTTTTCGTCGAATAGAAAATAGAGCAGTGTACATAGTTAATGGGGTGGATTATGTTAAATACATTTGTGCTATTAGGAAAGGTACATTCATTACCGTTGATACAAGGGACGAATCTTTCAGAGAATCAATCAACGATAGAGATTGAGTGTCAACGTGCATTTACGGACAATGGAGTGATGTCTGATGTTTTTACTGTGCGCCTGTGGCGTGGGATTGCGGAGTCATGTAAGGCTGCCTGTAAGATTGGAACAGTCATTGCGATTAAGGGAAGGGTAGAAGTGAATCTACAGACCAAAGCGATGGAGTTAATTGCCGAAAAGGTTGAGTTTATCCGTTAAGTAGAGAATTGAGACACTTCACTATATCTAAAGCAGAGATAACTATGATAAAATAAGGACGTTTGATAAAGTGAGGTATAAAACATGGCATTTGATTCCTTGAGTGACAGACTGAATAAAGCGTTACGCAATGTGGCAGGTAAGGGTACGTTAACGGATAATAACATGGAAGACATGCTGAAAGAAGTGCGTTTAGCATTACTTGAAGCAGATGTAAACTATCGTATTGTAAAAGAGTTCTTAGATGAGATTCGTACAAAGTCCAGAGGGTGAAGAAGTACTACAGAGTGTAGAACCTGGACAACAGCTCGTTAAGATCGTTCATGATCAAATTATTGAATTACTTGGTACAGAAGAAGCAGGTCTTAACTTTGTAGAAGATGGCATTACGAAAAATCATGCTTGTCGGTTTACAAGGTACAGGTAAGACAACTAGCGTTGCTAAGATTGCACGTATCTGTAAAGAGAAGTTCAATAAGAAGGTATTGTTAATTGCGGCCGACGTGATTCGTCCTGCTGCGATTGATCAGTTACAGACATTGGGTAAGGAAATTGATACTGAGGTATTTACCTTAGGTACAGAGACTCCAGCTGTTGAAACAGTTCGTCAGGGTATGGAATACGCTGAAAAAGAATGGTTTTGATACAGTATTTATCGATACTGCTGGTCGTTTACATATCGATGAAGCGTTAATGAATGAGTTAAAGGACATCAATGAACTTGTTCATCCAAATGATATTCTCCTTACAGTCGATGCGATGACTGGTCAAGATATCGTTAACGTAGCGCAAGCCTTTAAGGATGCCTTACCACTAACTGGTTTAGTTGTAACGAAGTTTGATGGTGACTCTAGAGGTGGTGGTGTTCTTTCAGTTAAGAAGATCACAGGCGTTCCCTATCAAGTTTGTCGGTGAAGGTGAAAAAGATTGAGGATATGGATATCTTCCATCCTGATCGTATGGCTGACCGTATTCTTGGAATGGGTGACGTTGTAACACTTGTAGAGAAGCGCAGGAGAAGTTAGATCTTGAAGAAGCCAACAAGATGGCTGAACGTATGCTTGCAGGTCAATTCACAATGGATGACATGTTAAAAGCAGTTTGAACAGATTCAAAAGTTAGGTCCTCTTGGTGGCATTATGAAGATGATTCCAGGTATGAACCAATACGCAGGTATGTTAGATGAAGCCAAGGCAAGTGACTCGATGCGTCATATGAAGGCAATTATCCAGTCTATGACACTTGAAGAGCGTACGCATCCAGAAAAGATGCGTGGCACAATGAAAAAGCGTGTAGCACGTGGTTCTGGTCGTAGTGTGGATGAAGTCAATAAGTTGATCAACCAATTCGGTAAGATGAAGAAGCTGATGGACTCCATGGGTAACATGCAAAGAAACGGTTCCTTAAACCAAGAAAAGTCTAGAAAAGATGATGGGCAATGCTCAAAAAGCGTGCCGGTCAAAACTTCCCAAATGGCTTTGGTGGAAAGAATCCATTTAAATTTTAATGATGTAAAGGTTTTTTTACTTGACAGTGAATTTCGATTCAGTATAATAAACATGTAAGAAATAGGAGGTATTTATACCATGGCAGTTAAATTACGTTTAAAGAGAATGGGTGCCAAGAAGGCTCCAAGATATCGTATCGTTGCGGCAGACTCACGTTTTGCTAGAGATGGACGTGAAATCGAAACAATCGGACATATCAATCCAACAACAGAACCTGAAACAGTAGTGGTAAAATGAAGAAAAGGCTCTTAATTGGTTAAGAAACGGTGCTCAGCCTTCTGATACAGTTAGAAACATTCTTTCTCGTCAAGGTATCATGAAGAAGTTCCATGATGAGAAGGTAGCCGCTAAGAAGAAAGCGTAAGCATCATGGCGAGAGCTGGATAAGGTACTTCAAATCTAGTTAAAGCCAATGGTTTGAAGACAAGGAGTCCTTGGATGTACGTCTGATGCCTCAGCTTAGATGATAAAGAAGTTTTGTTACATGTTTATGCAAAGAATGATGATATTGCTCGTCTGATTGGCAGAAAGGGCAGTATGGCAAGTGCATTACGTCAAGTAATGTCCGTTGCTTCATAGTAATAACAAGAAAGTAACAATCAAGTTCGAACAGATTTAAGGATGCTATGGCATCCTTTTTGAAAAACAAAGGAGAAGGAAGATGGCATATATTTTGTATTGGCAAAAATTATCAATACGCATGGTATCAAAGGAGAAGTAAAGATTGAAAGTTACTCTGACTTTGATGAAGAAAGATATACCAAGGGTAAACAAGTATATATTTGTGTCGATGAGAAGTATCTACCAGTTAGGGTAGCTTCCTATCGTAAGCATAAAGGCTTTCCACTTGTATCCTTTGTGGACTTGCAGAATATCAACTTTGTGGAACAGTATAAGGGATGTGAAATCTACATCGATGAAGCAGATCGTAAACAACTCAAAAAGGGTGAATACTATCGCAAAGACCTTGTTGGTTTAACAGTTGTGGATGAAGAAGGTATTACAGTAGGTAAAATTATCAGTGTTGAAGAAACACTAGGTGCTCAAAATAATTTACGTCTTCAATTAGAAGACGCAAAAGAAGTGCTAATCCCTTACATTCCAATGATTGTAAAGAATGTAGATTTAGATAAGAAAGTGATGACGATTCATCGTATGGGAGGCCTACTATGAGGATTACCGTATTAACACTATTTCCAGAGATGTATCGTGACTTTATCAGTACTTCAATCATTGGCCGTGCCATTGAAAGAGGACTCGTTACTGTAGACTTTGTTCAGATACGTGATTTTGCTCATGACAATTATCGCCATGTGGATGATAAGCCATTTGGTGGAGGACTTGGACAAGTGATGAAGTGTCAACCAGTATTAGACGCACTTAACTCTGTAAAGAGTGAAAATAGTTATAGTATGATGATGTCACCAGCAGGGAATGTCTATAACCAATCCAAGGCAAGACAGTTATCACAAAAGATCATCTGATTCTATTGTGTGCCATTACGAGGGTTTTGATGCACGTATTAACAAACATGTAGATGAACTTGTCAGTATTGGAGATTATGTCTTAACGGGCGGGGAAATGGCTTCTATGGTCATTATGGATAGTGTGATTCGTTTACTGAATGGTGTGATTCGTGAAGGTTCTACCGATGATGAATCTCATGAAAATGGCCTACTTGAATACCCTCAATACACTCAACCAGCAGATTACCAAGGGGATAAAGTACCAGAAATCCTACTGAGCGGTCATCATGCTAAGATACAAGAGTGGCGTACACAACAATCCTTACTACTGACAAAGAAAGTCAGACCAGACCTTTTTGAAAAACATCAATTTACAGAATATGAAGAAAAAGTCTGGAAAAAACTATGTGATCAAGAGAGTGAATAACACTCTCTTTGAATTTTTATAGCTAAGATTATCGCTTGTGCAATCTTTCGAAAATATCAATCAAAAATCCTATTGTAAAAAGTAAAAAGTTCAATTATAATATCGAAGATTTAAGTAGTTGGCTCTAGAAGGGGTTTCATATGAAAACAATCTTAAAAAACGCAACAGTCTTTACACGAAAGGGTTTTGAGAAGATGGATATCGCTATCTCTGGTGATAGACTTCTTGTCCCATTTGACGTTTCAGACAGTGTTCAAAGTGACGATATCGTTTTTGACTTCAATCATAAATATATTTTACCGGGTTTCGTTGATGTACATGTACATTTCCGTGAGCCCGGTTTTTCTTATAAAGAAACGATTGGCACTGGTTCAAAGGCAGCAGCACATGGAGGATTTACTACAGTATTTACGATGCCTAACTTAAATCCGCCTCCTTGTGATTATGCAAGCCTCAAACAACAACTTGATATCATTGAAAAAGATGCAGTGATTAAAAGTAGTGCCATTTGGTGCGATTACAGAAAAATCAAAAAAGGCCGTGGTATGTTATCCAAAATGGATGAGATGGCTGACTATGTAGCAGGTTTCTCTGATGATGGTGTTGGTGTACAAAGCCGACTTTTACGATGGAAGATGCGATGGTGAAAGTCGCAACTTTAGGAAAGATCATCTCTGCACATTGTGAAGATGAAAGTCTCAATACAATTCCATATACAGGTACAACTTCCGCAAGTGAAAGTGTACAAGCCGCAAGAGATATTGAACTATCTGCTAAAACGGGTTGTAAATATCATATTTGTCATGTCTCCGCAAAGGAAACATTAGATGCGTAAGAAAAGGGAAGGCCAGAGGAATTGATGTGACCTGTGAAACGGGACCACATTACATAGCCTTTAATACCGATACAATCAAGCATGAAGGAAACTTCAGAATGAATCCTCCAATCAAGTCCCCAGAGGATCAAAAAGCAATCCTAGAAGCCATCAAAGATGGAACGATAGATATGATTGCGACAGACCATGCACCACATAGCTTAGAAGAAAAATCAAGAGGATTTGATAAATCATCCTTTGGTGTAGTTGGACTAGAAACATCCTTTGGTGTGTCCTATACAGAACTTGTAAAGAAGAATGTGATTTCCTTTGAACGACTTATTGAATTAATGAGTGTTAATCCTAGAAAAACGTTTTGGACTAGATGGTGGTTATATCGAAAATGGAGAAGTCGCAGATATCTGTATCGTCGATACCGAAGCATCCTGGCAAGTTAATCCTGAGGAATTTCAAACAAAAGGAAGATCGACACCGTTTGAGGGTATGAACCTTACAGGCAAAGTTGTCGCAACCTTTGTGGATGGAAAACTCGTCTATCAAGATGAGAAAGAAAGATAAAACATTGTGGAGGGAAAAGAGTGAGAATCATTGAGAATGAAAAGATTGCGCTAGATACATACAAGATGGTATTACAACCAACTGGGTCAGAAATTGAAAAGTTAAAAGCCTTAGTACCGGGTCAGTTTATCAATATCAAAATTGAGGGGCTTCTATTTACGAAGACCAATCTCCATCGCAGATTGGAATGATGAAAGTCTAACCATCATTTACAAGGTAGTAGGCAAAGGCACAAAGGTACTCAGTGAAATGGAACAAGGTATTGAACTAGATATTCTTTGGCCATTGGGTAATGGTTATAACCTAACTTGGATTCCTGATACAGCGATATTGATTGGTGGAGGAGTTGGTGTTCCACCGATGTATGGCTTAGCGAAAAAGTTAGTTGAAGAAGGAAAAATGCCAAGAATCATCCTTGGCTTCCGCGAGAAAAATCAAGTCTTCTATGATAAAGAATTTAGAAAAACTTGGCTTACAAGTCACAGTGTATACAGAAGATGGCTCCTATGGAGAAAAGGGCTTTGTTACAGATGGATTTGATCAAGCAGAGTATGTTTGTGCCTGTGGTCCCGAACGCATGTTAGAAGCGATTTATCGTAAAGCACAGGATGGTCAATATAGCTTTGAAGCACGTATGGCATGTGGCTTTGGAGGCTGTATGGGTTGTTCATGCGAAACACTTGTAGGAAATAAGCGTATCTGCAAGGAAGGACCAGTTCTTGTACATAAGGAGTTGTTATGGAAGTAAATACAAAAGTAAATTTAAGTGGGTTAACACTAGATAATCCAGTGATACCAGCCAGTGGAACATTTGGCTTTGGCAAAGAATATGTAGACTTTTATGACATCAATATCTTAGGTTCTATCTCCATCAAAGGAACTACAGTTCAAAGACGTAAGGGAAACCCTCAACCAAGAATCGCAGAATGTTATTCTGGATTGATTAACTCGGTAGGTCTGGAGAATCCAGGTATGGAGAATGTAATTCAGAAAGAACTTAAAGATTTAGAGAAGATTTATCGAAAACCAGTTATCGCAAACATCAGTGGTTTTTCTGTAGAGGAATATGTCACGTTAGCTAGAGAGATGGATAAGGTTGATAACGTTGGTATCATCGAGGTCAACATCAGTTGTCCTAACGTAGATCATGGTGGACTGGCGTTTGGGACAAACGCAGATAACGTTAGAGAACTAACAAAGAAAATCAAAGAAGTAACGACAAAACCTGTCTATATGAAACTCAGTCCAAACGTAACGGATATCAAAGAAATTGCACGCGCAGCACAAGAAGGTGGTGCAGATGGTATTTCACTCATCAATACCCTGATGGGAATGCGCATTGATATCAATCGCAGAAAACCAGTCATCGCCAATAAAAAAGGTGGCTTCTCAGGTCCTGCAATCTTTCCAGTTGCACTAAGAATGGTATATGAAGTATAGGAGGCAACTAATCTTCCAATCATAGGTATTGGTGGTATCTCAAGTGCAGAAGATGTCATTGAGATGATGATGGCAGGGGCTACTGCCGTACAGATTGGAGCCGCAAATCTAATCAATCCAATGGCTTGTAAAGAAATCATTGAAGAGCTGCCACAGGTCATGGAAAAAACTAGGAATTACCTCACTTGATGGGAAATTGTTGGGATTGCACATAAAGGATAAAGGGAAAGGAGAATTATTCAACGATAAATCAGAATTGAAAAATAAAGAGTTTGATTGAAGTTACAACAACAGTAGTGATGAATCATTGATGAAAGGAAATCATAATGGAAATTAGAAATTTAATCAGCATTACAGATTTTTCAGTAGAAGAAATCGATAAAAATGATTGGGGTTGCAGGGATATCATGACCAACCCTAACAAATACATCGATATTTGTAAGGGAAAGAAACTGGCAACGTTATTCTTTGAACCAAGCACACGTACAAGACTTAGCTTTTGAAGCAGCGATGTTAGAGCTTGGAGGTTCTGTATTAGGGCTTCTCTGAAGCTTCCTCAAGTTCTGCTTCAAAGGGGGAAAGCGTGAGTGATACGATTCGAACAGTAGGTTGTTATGCGGATATTATCGCCATGAGACATCCAAAGGAGGGTGCACCAATCGTAGCCGCAAGACGAACAACAGTACCTATCATCAATGGTGGTGATGGTGGACATCATCATCCAACCCAAAACACTAACAGACCTTCTTACCATCACAAGAGAAAAGGGAAGACTCAATAACCTTACAGTAGGCTTATGTGGAGACTTGAAGTTTGGTAGAACCGTTCACTCCTTAATCGAAGCGATGTTACGGTATGAGAATGTGAAGTTTGTACTGATTGCACCACCAGAATTACGAGTACCGCAATACATCATTGATATGCTTGAAAAAGCAGGTGCTGCGTATAAGCAAGTAGAAACCATGGAAGCTGTTATGCCTGAGTTAGATATCTTATATATGACAAGAGTACAGCGTGAACGATTCTTTAACGAAGAAGACTATATTCGCTTAAAGGATACTTATATCTTGAATATGGACAAACTTGCAAATGCAAAGAAAGATATGGCTATCTTACACCCACTACCAAGAGTCAATGAAATTTCGGTCGAAGTCGATGATGACCCACGTGCTGCCTACTTTTAGACAAGCTCTCTGCGGTAAATATATTCGCATGGCTCTAATCTTAAATCTTCTCAACATCGTTAAGGAGGTCAAATAATGAATATCGATGGTGTAAAAACAGGTATTGTACTTGATCATATCAAGGCTGGTAAATCAATGGAAATCTACAGCTTATTACAATTAGAGAAGTTGGATTGTTCCGTTGCGATTATTCAAAAATGTAGTATCAAGAAAATATGGAAAGAAGGATATTATCAAAATCGATTCCATGATTGATTTGGATTTAGATATTCTTGGCTTTATTGATCCAAATATCACGATTAATAAAGTTGTCGATGGGGTTCTTTTTCTAGCAAGGACCATCTCCAACTACCAAAAAGAGCTTGTCAATGTAATCAAGTGTCAAAATCCAAGATGTATTACATCCGTTGAACGCGAGATACCACATGTATTCTATCTGGCAGATGAAACAAGTGGTAAATACCTCTGCAAGTATTGTGATGTTGAAAGTAAGCATAATAGATAATCTTGTTTCAAAAATACAACAACAGATTACGTAGGAAGAGAGTAAATAGTACTCTCTTTTTTGTGAATTGACGTATAATGGATAAAAGGGGAAATTTTATATGAAATATACTTCACGTAAAAACGCCACTGAAGTGGTTAAATTTTTCTAAAGTTTATTAGTTTACCAGTACAGATTCTCTTTTATATTTATGTATTCGTTAGTATCTTAATGGAATTATTTGGATCAGATATGTTACCGCATTTATTGGCACCTGTTCTAAATATCTATGGATACGCTGCCAATCACTTAGGCTCTGCTTTCTGGCCAATCCTTTCTATTTTATTGGCTTTAATTATTCTTGTTTATTGGGTGTTCGAAATTGAGAGAGGACTTATTAAGTGGGAACGTTTTTTTCCACAGTATTATGGAATCTTTACTTAATTGTAATGTATATCATCTGTGGTGGTGTGATGGTTGCAGCACTCATGTACCTACCACCAAGCACGGTATCTACTGTTGTAATGGGATACTTAGTTAACTTTGGTATTAAAGTTCCAGCAAGTTTTGTATCCTATATTCCACTATTAGTATTTGTGGTTGTATGGCTCATTGCAGGTATTATCTACATTAGTTTAAATATTATCTATTTCGTACGTCGTAAGGCACTTTTTGCAAAGAACTACACTGAAGAAGTAGAAATGGAATCATCTACAGTTGAGGAAGTAAAGACGGAGGAAACAGTTCCTTCTGAAGTAGAAGAAAAAGGTTGAAGAAGAATCTATCCCAACTGAAATAGAAGAAAAAGCCTGAACTAGTTGAAGAACGTTCAGAAGAAAAACTGGAAGAGACCACAAAAGAAGAACCAGTGAAAATAGAAACTATTTTGGATGAAGCACCAAAGGTAGATCCTGTAGAAACAGAAGGATATACACAAGTAATCTCAACTGCAATCGAAAAATGATACTGCAGAAGTAAAAGAACCTACTCATAAAGTTTGTAAGGAGTGTGGTTCTGAAGTCTTAGAAGAAGACGCAATCTTCTGTACAAATTGTGGTAAAAAATTAGATGAATAAAAAATATCTGTATGCATGGTGATATATGCATACAGATATTTTATTTCTTCAGTGATGCGAAGTATCTTTCAAGATACATCTTATGTGCAACAGCAGTAATGATGTTGTTTAACATTGGATGCTTGTCATCATGAAGGGAAGGTGTTTCACTTTGTTCATGATGATAGAAAGAGGATAGCGTATTCATAAGGGATTCACTACAATATTGATGTAGTTCTTGAGTTGTATCATTTCCTTGTTGGAATTCATGCAGTGCTAAACGAATATTTTCAATCGATAATACGGTTTTTGCACAAACAATAAATAGTAAGATCGAGATTTGATCGCGAGTATAAGTTTTTCTTGTTAACACGGTCAAAGAGTTTTTTTGTTTTGCATAGTTAGAAATCATGGAAGGAGTAACCTGCATCTCAGGAAACTCAGTGAAATAGCTATTGATAAACTTTGCGACCTGTTCAAGATAGAGACCAACATCAGGAATCTCGTTATATGCTGGTAAACGAAATTCATGAAGAGTACTTTCAATATTTGTATTTGTTTTCATAATTTAAGTGTATACATAAGTAAAGAACTCGTCAACGATTTACTATAACTCTTGACGGGTTTTTAAATAACCGATAATATGTATATAGGTTAATGAAAAAAACCGATTATCAGTTTTTTTGAGAATGGAGGTGCTGATGTATGACATATAAAGATATGACAATCAGCCAGGAAAAAGAAATATTTGTGTTTCGTATTAAGGATTTCTGGAGTGCGGTAACACATTTTATAGGAATGGTTGCTGCGATTATTGGTATGCCAATACTTCTCATTAAAGCAGCAACGTATCAAGCATCATTTCTTGCGATGATTAGCTTTATGATATTTATGTTAAGTATGATCTTATTGTATGGTGCATCGGCTAGCTATCATAGTTTTCATGTATCAAAAAAGGGTAGATTTAAATCTGAAGAAGATAGATCATTCTTCCATCTTTATCCTAATTGCAGGAAGTTATACTCCAATCTGTTTAACAGCTCTTATGGATACAGTAGGACCAATCTTATTGACGATGATTTGGATCATCGCAATTTCAGGAATTGTCTTTAAGGTATTCTGGGTAACTTGTCCAAAGTGGGTATCCTCAGTGATGTATTCAATCATGGGTTGGCTTTGTATTATGTTTTTGCCACAGATATTAAACGCAGTATCCATGCAGGCATTTGTGTGGTTATTAGTAGGTGGAATTTCCTATACGATAGGTGCAGTTATCTACGCACTAAAACCAAAACTTCTAGCTAGCAAGTCTTTTGGCAATCATGAGATTTTCCATTGTTTTGTGTTACTGGGAAGTCTTTGTCACTATATCTTTGTTTTAAACTATCTGACAATGTTTCATTAAAGTGTATTTATGTGCACAACAATAATCCTCCTGACAGTTACGATAATGCCAGGAGGATTTCTTTATGAAACAGAAAACATTACACACTGCATTACAAGAGTTTGCTTATGAACAATATCATAGTGAGAAAAATAATCTAAGCCCAGAACAGTGGGTTGCCTTGTTAAATGGATATTACTACAACAAGGAAGCAGCAATGCTTGCAGAACAGATAGGTTTAAATGAAGTAGATGTACAGATTTGGTACTGTCGTTTTGCCCTGGCAGTAACTGCGTATGCACTTAAACTTTGTAATAAAGCGAAACAAAAAAAGCATACTTTCGTCTAACACCACAGAAGCATGTCACAACATCTATTCCAGTATTTCTTGTAAATTGAGTATAATAGAACAAGAATAGGAGAACTTTATGGAAATTCGTTTTTGAAGAAAAATGGCGCAAAAAGCCTATAACGATGAAGGCAAAAGAAGTAGGTCTTTGCGAGTATTATGAAAAAGGATGGAAAGTGGGTATTAAACCATACAGTTGTAGATCCATCTATGAAGGGACAAGGTATTGCTGGTAAGCTTTTTAGATTGTGTGTTAGAACACGCAAGAGAAAAGAAGGTAAAGATTGTACCTGAATGTTCTTATGTAGCACACGCATTTGAAAAAGAACCCTGCATTAAAAAGAAGAATTTGAATAAAAAAATAAGGTCCTAATATGAACTAGGGACCTTATCGCATTTTTGCGGCTAATTTTCTGGCTTCTTTTTCACCAAGCCAAGTTAATGAACCATCTTCTAAACGCTTCATGATAATCGCAACACCATGAGGATCATCTTCTAGATGACCAAGAATTGTAATAAAATCGTCATGTCGTTGAGATGGAATTTCAGCTTCATTGTAAATGACACAATATCCTGGGCCAAAGCTGTGGCATTGGCACTTCAACGAGTTCACGCTTACCGTTATATGGATCGCCCTAAAGACTCTCGAATGACTTTATTTGTTTCGTAAAATACCGCATCCATTACGTACTCAGAAGTGTGATCAATATCAACATTTTTCTTCGTATCATCTGTATAATAAGTACGTAGAACTAGGTTGCCGACAACGACCAATGGGTTGTTGGTGCCATATAAAGGCAACTGTCGCTACGCGATGATGTAGGTAATCAAATGGGTAAATGAGCTTTTTGTTCGTTCATTTTGCCATCTCCTTTTATTCAATATAATATCCTTGATAACTATATTTCGCAAGCACCAGCTAAAAAGGATTGGAGGAAATTAAAAAAATATGAAAATTCAAATTTTTACCACTTGTGACAGGAGCACAAAAAGCTATGGGGCTTAACTGTCATTATTGATGTCTTTCGTGCATTTAGTTTAGAGGCATACATGTACGCAAGTGGTGCAAAGAAAGTCATACCTGTTAAGACAGTGGAAGACGCATTAGCGCTGAAGAAAGAGAATCCATCTTATATCCTTGTTGGGGAAAGAAAAGGTATTAAGGTTGAAGGTTTTGACTATGGTAATTCACCGAGTGAGTTTGTAGGAGTAGACCTTAGTGGAAAGACCTTAATACATACAACCAGTGCTGGGGTTTTTAGGATTAGCTTCTGCTGCAAACGCTAGCCAGATTGTAACAGGAGCTCTTGTTAATGCGAAGGCAACTGCGAAATATATCCTTGAACAAAAATCCAGAGGTTGTATCAATTGTACCGATGGGATGGGAAGGAAAGATTAAGACAGAAGAGGATGCCTTATGTGCAGACTATCTAAAAAGCTTTATTAGAAAAATCGTACGCTTGATGACTTGCAAGAGAGGGTGGATCTTCTGAAACAACAAGAAGGTGCCAAGTTCTTTGATCCAAATAAACCACAATTTCCAGAAGAAGACTTCTGGTTATGTACAAAGGTGGATATCATTAGCGGTGTGAATGTCATTTCTAAAAATGGCAACCAAATTCAAAGTGAGTGGATAAAGTATGAGTAATCAAAAGAAATATTTCTTCTTTGATATCGATGGAACATTAACGGATGACGCAACGCATCGCATTGTACCAAGTGCGAAGGTTGCACTACATCAATTAGAAAAAAATGGTCATTTTGTGTCAATCGCAACTGGTAGAGCACACTATAAGACAGTTTCGTTTACCAATCAGATAGGCATTCATAATATTGTATGTGCAGGTGGTGGATGCCTTGAATATCAACATCAAATTATCAAAAATGAGCCACTTCCATTTGAGAAAGTGCAGGAGTTATTACGACGTGCGGATGAAGAGAATATCGGTTGGCTATTGATGCTAGATGATAGTGATAAAGTATACATGCGTGACTATCGTTTCCTTGAACAAGCAGGCTTACGAAAAGAACTAACTACATATATCTATGATCCAACTTTAGATTACACAAAAGAAAAATATCCTGAAAGTTTATCTCGCATTTGATGATGTATATGAACAGAAAAAAATTCATGGGTAGATGAGATTGGTCATTTACGAATGGCGAAAACCTATTGTGTATTCCAGCATGATAAGAAAAAGATGGAATCTTGAATATGATGGAGTATCTACAAGCAGATCCAAGCGATGTTGTTGTGTTTGGAGATGGAAAAATGATATAGTTATGTTTGATAAAAGATGGACTTCCATCGCTATGGGAAATGCGTATCCTGCATTAAAGGAACGCGCAGACTATGTGACAGATTCAAATGTCAACGATGGAATCTATAAAGCATGCGTCCACTTTGGGTGGATAACGGAGGATAATCAATGAATTTAACAGTACCAAATTTAACCATTGCATGCATGATTATTTCATGTGTGATTGCATTTGGTTTACCAGTTCTATTAGCAATGTATTTCCACAAGAAGAAGGGTGAGTATGTCCCAATCATTGTGGGTGTCGCGGTCATGTTTGTGTTTGTATTTACGCTAGAAACTGCAGTTAACCAAACAATCTTCAAGAGTGCAATTGGAGAAACAATTCGTAATAACATTGTTTTATATGCGCTATATGGTGGTCTTATGGCTGCTGTGTTTGAGGAATGTGGTAGATGGATTGCATATCGTACGGTATTAAAAGAGCCGTATGGATAAAGATGCTAATGCCTTAATGTATGGTGTAGGTCATGGTGGATGTGAGGCCATCATGATTGTTGGGTTCATGATGTTAAACTACATCACAATCGCAATCATGATGAATAAGGGTACAATTAACGATACGCTATCACAATTAGATTCTTTGACACTTGCGAAGATGAATCTAGCAATGCAGACGTTATCCACAACCCCATCCTATGTATTCTTACTAAGTGGTATCGAACGTATTTCTGCCATGATGGCACAAGTTTCTCTATCTGTACTTGTATGGTTTGCGGTGAAGTATAAGCATAAGAAATACTTCTTCCTCGCGTTACTTTTCCATTTCATCATGGATGCTGGAACTGTTCTATTGCGCAGCCAGGTAGAAAGTATCATTTTAGTAGAGTTATTTATCTTTGTTGTGGCCGCAATCATCGTCTTTGTAGCATATAACGTTTGGTGTCATTTCCATACAACTTCTGTAAAGAAATAAAAATCTTGCGAAGAATCACGGCTTATGTTATCATTTAACGGCACATGTAGTGCGTCACTGTTCCGCTGATATGATTTAGGGTTCATGAGCAGCTGATTAATCGTAAAAAGGAGAAAAGAAAATGAAGTTGAATTTAGTAGAAAAAGATTACAAAGAGTCAGCTACGTACAGATGTTCCTGATTTCAAGTCAGGTGACACAGTTAAGGTTAACGTACGTATTAAGGAAGGTCAAAAGACACGTATTCAGGCTTATGAAGGTGTTGTCGTTGACCGTTCTAATCGTAGTATTGACGCAACATTCACAGTTCGTAAGATTTCCAACGGTGTAGGTGTACAGAGAACATTCCCAGTTCATTCACCAATCATCGAAAAGATTGAAGTAGTTCGTTATGGTAAGGTTCGTAGAGCTAAGCTCGGCTACCTCAAGGGATTATCTGCTAAGAACGCTCGTATCAAGGAAGATCGTCGTAGTAGTCTACAAAGAGAGAAATTATTCTCTCTTTTTGTTATAATACTCAATAGTAGGTACATAATATGAATACAGATATGAATAAAAAATCAAGAAATGCTTGATGAAACTAGAGTCATGGAACGATTAACAGATGAAACAACTGTGATTGACATGGCAAAAATTAGAAATGAACAAAACCAACCAAAGAAGAAGGAAGAAAGTGCAGTTATCTCTTTCTTTAAAGAAGTATTTATTTCTCTAGCGGTGGTATTAATCATTGTTAACTTTGTGGTAAGACCAATACAGGTAAAGGGTAGTTCCATGTATAACACATTAGAAGATGGTTATTTTTGGGTTCTCTGATTTAATTGGTTATCGCTTAACAGGGTTAAAGCGTTTTGATATTGTCATTGTTTATCTAGCCGAAAAGAAAGAGTATCTCATTAAGCGAGTGATTGGTATGCCTGGTGAGACAGTCGAATATCGCAATAATCAGCTCTATATTAATGGTGAGCCGGTAGAAGAACCATTCTTAGATGAGTCCTATACAAGTACATATCCAGGTACGTTTACTGGTGATTTCAAGACGGAGAAACTTGGAGAAGACGAATACTTCTGTATGGGAGATAATCGTCCACATTCCTCCGACTCACGCTACTATGGTGCATTTCATAAATCTGATATTGTATCCAAGGGTGTATTTGTAGTGTATCCATTTAAAGGGTTTGGAGTATACACATGGTAAAGATTCAGTGGTATCCAGGACATATGGAGAAAGCCCGTCGTGAGATGACGGAGCGTTTGAAGTCGGTTGATATGTTGATAGAGTTGCGTGATGCTAGAATTCCTGAGGCATCTGTCAATCCGATGTTAAAGCAGATGGCACAGGGGAAACCTCGCTTAATTGTTCTATCAAAAATTGACATGGCAGACCCAGTACAAAACCAAGAAGTGGGTAGAGTATCTTAGCCAAGGTGAGAATGCATGTCTTGCCTTGGATTTAATGAAAAGATTCGCAATGTGGTAAAAAGATCATCCGTGAAGCGATTAAATTAATGGAAGAAAAAGCGTCAGAAACAGATTGCTAGAGGAATACGTCCACGTGCAGTTCGTGCAATGGCTTGTGGTATCCCTAATGTCGGTAAGTCGACGATGATTAACCGTATCAATGGGAAGAACTCATTAAAGGCAGCAGATAAGCCAGGTGTAACACGTTCCTTAACATGGTTGCACGCTGATCCAAACTTAGATTTATTAGATACACCAGGTGTACTATGGCCTAAGTTTGATGATGAAAAAGACAGGTTCTTTACTTGCGGCACTTGGTTCTATCAATGATGATATTTTAGACCGTAAGATGGTAGCGATGGATGCCATCCACTATATCCAAGACCTTTATCCAAACTTATTGGAAGATATTTATGAAAGTGGCGAAGTCAATCCAAATGGTATGTTAAAAGCAATTGCCAAAAAGAGAAACTTACTGAAGGCAGATAGTGAACTAGATGTAAAGCGTGCTGCAGAGTTATTCTTAACAGAACTACGCCATGGAAAACTAGGTAGATTAACATTGGAGAGAGTCAATGAAGAATCAGAAAGTCTGTCCGAATGAATATGAACATCAATATTGGCCACTTGATAAAGTGATTGTCGGTATTGATGAAGCGGGACGAGGACCACTTGCAGGACCCTTAACAGTTGCAGGTGTCATCTTTCCCATTGGATATGAAAATCCAGATATCTACGATTCCAAATCCATCAGTGAAAAGAAACGTGATGCGTTATTTGAACAGATACAAGAAGATGCAATCTGGTTTGAAATTATTCAGGTAACACCAGAAGAAATTGATAAACATAATATCTATCGTGCAGATCAACTTGCAATGGAACAAATCGCTATCCATTCTAACGCAGAAGTTGTATTAACAGATGCGATGCCATTATTGATTGATGGAAAAGAAATCGTACCACTTGTAAAGGGTGATCAAAAAAATCCATCTCTATCGCAGCCGCAAGTATTCTTTGCGAAAGTTACAAGAGACCGTGCAATGTTAGAGTATGATAAAGAATTTCCAGAGTATGGCTTTTGCCAAACATAAAGGCTATCCAACCAAGCAACATCTGAAGCCTTAAGAACCTATGGAGTCACCAAGATTCATCGCAAGAGTTTTTGGCCCTGTCAGGAAGAATACATGAAGATAAAATTGTTCTGAGGGAACAATCAAGAAACTCTTCTATAAATAGGTAGGAGAGTTTTTATATGGACAAAAAGAAAAATTAGCTACACTATCAGTTATGTACCAAGGAGATTGGGATAAGATTGCGAAAGCTTTACAAGATGATGTACAAGCAATTGACATTCCAATCAAAGACCCGTATATTACAATTTACGACAGTGAGTATCCTGATAGTTTACGAAAATTACGCTTTCCTCCATGGGTTTTGTTTTATTGTGGAGATATTTCGTTATTGCGTAAACCTATGCTAACGATTATTGGAAGTCGTGAAATGAACAGTTACGCAAAGTGGTTAGTTGAAGAAAGCGTCATGAACTTAAACAATCGTTTTGTGTTAGTATCCGGACTTGCTAAAGGTGTGGATGGTTATGTACATACCAAGGCGATGCAAGGTGGTCACACGATTGCGGTTATTGGTAGTGGCTTAGATATTCACTATCCATATGAAAATGAACATCTCTATGAGCAGTTACAGAAAAACAGATTTAATATTGAGTGAATATCCATCCGGTACGGGTGTACGCAAGCATCACTTCCCATGGCGCAATCGTATTCTAGCAGCGCTTGGAGAAAGTGTAATTGTGATTGCGGCCAAGATGCGTTCGGGTACGATGTGTACAGTAAATGAAGCGATCGCATTAGATAAGGATATCTATGTATTCCCTCATTTATATCGTAGTGAACAAGGGATGGGTTGTAACAAATTAATTGCGGATGGAGCACAGATTTTATACGATACGATACAGATAAAAGAAATGATTCCGAAAAAAGATGATTGAAAAAAATCAGAATTTTTCGGCTATTCTTGGAAAGAATTTTGCACGAGGAGGAACCGAAAATGAAAAAAACTTAGTGATTGTGGAGTCACCATCAAAGTCAAAGACGATTGGAAAATACTTAGGAAAAGACTATACCGTTATTTCTAGTAAGGGACATATTCGAGATTTAGCAACAAGAGGAAAAGAGGGTCTTGGTGTTGATGTAGAAAATGATTTTGCGCCAACATATGAAATTTCAAAGGATAAAAAGGAAACAGTAAAAGAGCTACGCACGGAAGCTGCTAAAGCACAACGTGTGTTTCTCGCAACCGACCCGGACCGTGAAGGTGAAGCTATTAGTTGGCATTTAGCGCAAGAACTAGGACTAGCTGAAGATGCAATCGACCGCGTTACATTCCATGAAATTACTAAAAATGCAGTACAAGAAGCGTTCCAATCTCCACGTGCAATTGATATGGATCTTGTACACTCCCAAGAAACAAGACGTATCTTAGACCGTATTATCGGGTTTAAGTTATCAAAACTATTACATAATAAGATTCGCTCCAAGTCTGCTGGTCGCGTACAATCAGTAGCGCTAAAGTTGGTTGTTGAACGCGAAAAAGAAATTCAGGCATTTAAACCAGAAGAATATTGGACATTGGATGCGAAGTTTAACAAGGATAAGATTGATTTTTTTCCGCAAGTCTTGCGAAAAATCAATGGAAAAGAAAGCAGAATTAAAAACACAAGAAGAAGCCCAGAAAGCATATGATGCATGTCAGGGTAATTTTTGTTGTGTCTAATATCAAGTCTACTACACGTAAGCGTGAAGCACGTCCACCATTTATTACAAGTACACTTCAGCAGGAAGCATCCACAAAACTTTCCTTCTCCGCAAAGCGTACGATGTCAATTGCTCAAAGATTATATGAAGGTGTGGATGTAGGGAATGGACAAGAAGGTTTAATCACTTACATGCGTACAGATAGTACACGTCTATCAGAGGTATATGTAAATAGTGCAAGAGAACTGATTCAAAATGAATATGGAAAACAATATCTAGGGTACATACCATGTAAGTAATGATTCAAATTCTCAAGACGCTCACGAAGCAATTCGTCCTACTAGTCTTGCCAATACTCCAGAAAAGTTAAAGGCACATTTAACAAGTGAACAATATAAGTTATATGCATTAATTTATGCACGTGCTCTATCATCGCTGATGTCTGCAGCAAAAATATGATTCACTTACACTAACACTCAGCCAAAATGGATACGACTTTACAGCATCTGGAAGTACAATGAAATTTGATGGTTATTTAAAGGTATATGGTGAATACGAATCAGGTAAGGATGTAGTTTTACCATCCTTTGAAGAACAAGAACAAATCGCTGCTAAGGAACTGAAAAGCCAACCAACACTTTACAGAACCACCAGCAAGATATACAGAAGCCAAGTTAATCAAGGCACTTGAAGAAGATGGAATTGGTAGACCTTCTACATATGCGATGATTATCGACACAATTCAAGCAAGAGGCTACGTAACACTAGAGAAGACTTCTGAAAGCAGTCGTACAAAAGTATTCAAACCGACAGAACAGGGTATTCTAACAACAGAGAAACTTGATGAATTCTTTAAAGATATCATCAATGTTCAATATACCGCTAAGATGGAAGCTACACTAGATGAAATCGCGGATGGCACCGCAGAAGAAGTCGCAACACTAAAAAGAATTCTATAATCGTTTCCAACCATTACTAGAACATGCATATGAAAAACATGGAAAAAGAAAGAGTTGGAAAAAGGTTGGTGAAGTTTGTCCAGATTGCGGAGGAGAGCTAGTCTTTCGTACAGGTAGATTTGGTAAGTTTATCTCTTGTTCAAACTTCCCTAAGTGTCGATATACTAGACAAATTGATAAACCAGAAAAAGAAAAGCCAGAATCAACAGGCAAAATGTGCCCTGATTGTGGCAGTGAACTATTAAAACGTAAGAGTCGTTATGGAACATACTTCTTAGGTTGTTCAAACTTTCCAAAGTGTCATTATATGGAAAAAATCTAGAAGGGGAACGTATCGTTTCCAAGAAGGATAAAAGTAAAAGGCAGAAAAGGAAACAAAGACAACTGCTAAAAAGACAACAAAGAAGACAAGCGCAAAGAAGACGACTACAAAGAAAGCAGCCACTAAGAAAACAGCTGCTAAAAAGACAACAACAAAACGTACAAAGAAAAACGAGGAATAACCAATGGATGTAACAGTGATCGGTGCAGGCCTAGCAGGATGTGAAGCCGCATATCAATTAGCCAAAAGAGGATTTCATGTTCGTCTCTATGAGATGAAGCCAGTGAAACATTCGCCAGCACATCATAGCGATGACTTTGCGGAATTAGTTTGTTCCAATTCATTACGCTCTGACGCACTTACAAATGCGGTCGGTGTTTTGAAAGAGGAGATGCGTCAGATTGGCTCATTGATTATGCAAGCAGCTGATAACAATAAGGTTCCAGCAGGTAGTGCTTTAGCAGTAGACCGTGAAAAGTTTGCAAGAGAAGTTACTGAGATGGTACGTAATCATCCAAATATTGAAGTGATTGCGGAAGAAGTAACCAATATTCCTGATGGGCCAACCATTATCGCAACAGGACCGTTAAGTTCTGAAGGGATGATGAAAGCCATCGGTACTTTAATTGATGATCGTTATTGTTATTTCTATGATGCGGCAGCCCCAATCGTAACAGCAGAATCTATTAACTTTGATAAAGCCTATAAGAAGTCACGTTACGATAAGGGTGAAGCAGATTATATTAACTGTCCTATGACACGAGAAGAGTTTGACGCTTTCTACATGGAATTAATCCAAGCAGAAACAGCGGAAGTACATGCCTTTGAAAAAGAAGTATTCTTTGAAGGATGTATGCCATTTGAAGTTATGGCAAAACGTGGAAGAGATACCTTACTGTTTGGTCCGATGAAACCAGTAGGACTTGAACAAGAAGGTAAGAAGCGTCCTTACGCAGTGGTGCAGTTACGTCAAGATAATGCACAAGCATCCTTGTACAATATTGTCGGTTTCCAAACACACCTAAAGTGGGGAGAACAGAAACGTATTATTCAGATGATACCAGGCCTTGAGAATGCAGAAATTGTACGCTATGGCGTTATGCATCGAAATACGTATATCTGCTCACCAATCTATCTACGCGAAACGTATCAGTTTAAAGATAGAGATGACTTGTTCTTTGCAGGACAAATGACAGGGTGTCGAAGGATATGTAGAATCTGCCGCATCAGGAATGCTAGCAGGTATTAATATGGCCCATGTACTAAAGGGTGAAGAACCGGTAGTACTTGGTGTAAATACAATGATGGGTGCAATGGCACATTATATTACGCATGCAGATCCAAATCACTTCCAACCAATGAACGCAAACTTTGGTATTATGCATCTAGAAGGTGAAGTGAAGAAGAAAGATCGTAAAAGCAGCCTACGCTCCACAAGCTTTAAAAATCATTCAGGAGTTAAAAGAGAAGAATGGACTTTGAGAAATCATTGGATCGTTTCTTGCGACAGATTGCCCGTGTTCGCACGGGATCAAAAGATACAGAAAACGCATATCGTCGTGATGTAGAGATATTTTTAGAATATCTACGCGAACATCACATCGATTCTTTTGAGCATGTCACAAAAACAGATGTTAGTGATTACTTTACGCAATTACGAGATGGTGAGATTGGTGGTAAGCCACTTTCTAATAGTAGCTATGCCCGTAATCTCTCTTCTCTAAAATCCTTTTATCGTTACTTAAATCGCTTTGAAGGAATCAAAGCTAATCCAGTACGTATCTTTAAGGGAGGTTCTATCCGTCGTAAGCTACCTGAATTTTTAACGTTTGACCAAATGGAAACGATGTTAAATCAATTTGCTTTACATGATCCTGTGCAAATACGCAATCGCTGTATCCTCGAAGTTATGTATGCATGTGGGTTACGTGTCAGTGAATGTGCAGGTTTAAAAATATCATCCATCAATCTAGCGGAAGGTTTCTTAACGGTACTTGGTAAAGAGAGTAAAGAAAGAATGGTTCCATTCTATCCAAGATGTAGACAACTCATCCAATACTACATGGATAATGCAAGAGAGATATTCATGGAGAAGACAGAGGAACACGATATTCTCTTTGTGAATCAAAATGGCAGACCAATCTCTGCTAGAAGTATTCAGCTCATCTGTGAAAAAGCAGGGGAAGACGCAAATCTTCCGATTCATATCCATCCCCATATGATACGTCATAGCTTTGCGACACATATGTTGGATAATGGTGCAGATTTACGTATCGTACAGGAATTACTGGGACATGAAAAATCTTGGTACGACACAAATCTATACCCACGTCACACAAGATCGACTCCGCAAAAGTCGTGGATGAAGCACATCCACACTCCAAGAGTGCAAAAATAAGAAAGAGGCAAGTATGATTACAGATTCATTTGATACAAGTGATGTATTTATTTCGCCAGAAAAATTGTATCCACAAAGTTCAGAAACATTAGATGTTTGTATCGGAATCTTCTCGCACAAGGTAATGAATGAATTAATCACTTCTGGAGATTTAACAGAACTACCTATGGAAAAGATGCCAGGATCTGCCAGTGGGAAACATGCGGTATACCGTTATAAAGATACAACTATCGGTATCTATCAAAATGAAGTGGGTGCAGTCGGTGCCAGTGGATTAATTGAAGAAATTTCAGTTATCTTTGGTGTAAAGAAGTTTATTATCTTTGGCTCATGTGGTGCACTAGTACAAATTCCAGAAGGAGATTGTATTATTCCAACGCACGCATATCGTGATGAAGGTGTCAGTTATCACTACGCTCCAGCAAGCGATTATATTCGTGTGAAGAATGCAAATGTAATTGCTAAACTATTCGATGAACTAGGTATTGATTATATCTTTGGTAAAACATGGACAACAGATTGTTTCTATCGTGAGACAGTAAATCAGAAAAACAAGCGTGTTGAAGAGGGTTGTATCTGTGTAGAAATGGAATGTGCAGCATTACAGGCAGTCACAGATTTTAGAGGATATGAGTTATACCAATTCTTATATACTGCAGATGATCTAAGTAAGTTAGAGTGGGCACCACGTATCCTTGGGGATAACGAAAGTAATGCAAGATTCCTATATTTCGATATCGCAGTAAAATTAGCGAAGAGCTTGTTGTAAAAAATTGTGATTCTAGATAGATGGCTATAGAATACTGATAGTAGTATTAGTATATGGCCATCTTTTTGCGATAAATTATATATTTGCAGTAATTAAAAAAATTTCTATTATCCCTTGAAATATAACTGTACGAATGAAAATATTTTCAAATATTCAGTAAATAATTGAAAATTTACAAAATTTATATATTTATATATGTACAAAATATATAAATGCTGGTACTAAAATTATCTTTAGAGAAGGATAAACTGATTTAACTAATTTTGATGATTATTTGAAGGGGTGAACATTTTATGAAATTAAAAATGTACTTCGGCTAATTCAGGATAATGGAAGATACGTTGGTATAATTACAATTCTTGTTATTATTCAAGCTTTATTAGCGTTCGTATTACCAATTACAGTTTCGAAGGTAATTGATGGCGATTTAGAAATCAAAAAAATACCTGATTATTTTTGTTATCATCGTTGTTACACTGCTAATTAATCTACTAATCATTCAAATTAAGAAGAGTGCGATTATAAAATATAAGCAGAATATCAACATGGAGATTTTTAATGAATTAACAATGGTAGTATGCCAAAAATACAATGAAAAGGGTGCGGCATACTATATTGAGAGAATAGGTACAGCAGTATATCAATTTGCGGATTTTATTCTTACGACAATTCCAGATTATATTAAAAACAATTTTAACGATTATTTTGTGCTTGGTGTTGATTGGTAAAGATAGTTTGTTGTTAATTGGAATACTGGGATTGTTACTAGTAATTCAGTATAACGGATACAAAGTTCTAAATATTCAGCTATCTAAGAAAAAGTAAGATACTTCAAGATGTCTGCGCTTCACGCTTTGCGGATAATATTTCTATTTTTAATAACGTTGAATTTATTAAACAATTTGGTAGTTCAAGTAAAAATACAAAGCATCCTAAAATCAAAATGTACATGATATTCATCGTGTAACAACAGATATCAATACATATGCGGGAAATTTCTATTATGTTTTAAATAGTATTATTACAAATCTTCAGTATGTCATGTACTTGGTATTAGCAATCTTACTTGCAAACAACAGTATAGATATGTCCATGTTTCTATTTGATATCATGATTATTGTTATTTGTTTTGAAGCGTTTAATGATTTGATGTCATTAAATGTAAATATGAAAGATGTGAATGCTTCTTTTGAATTCTTGACAAATGATATTGAAAAATAATTTAGAGAGAATGGGCGGAGATGAAATTGATCATATCAGAAATGTTGAGTTTAAAGGTACTACAATTCAATATAAAAAGAACATCTTAATCCAAAAATATAAATATGACATTTAACCAAGGAGATATCGTATTTATTTCTGGAGAAACTGGAACAGGAAAATCTAGTTTTGTAAAAATCATTAATGGGTTTTGTGGATGCGGATAATATTTTCTTCAATGGAATTCAGCAAAAATAAAAATTCTCTTATCTTCACTGCGAAAGAGAGTAGCATATGTATCGCAAATGAATTCAATTTTTCAATGGAACAGTAAAAGATAATATTGAATTAAATGCTGATGCAAATCAAGAATACGAAAAAAATGTCATTTTTTTGATAAATTTGTTGGAAAAGAAAAATCTCAAGCTTACGTCTGATGGAACGAATCTATCTGGTGGTGACAAGCAGAAAAATTGTATTAGGAAGATTAATTGCTAATTGCAAAGATGTGGATGTTATCATCTTGGATGAAGTAACAAGTTCGATGGACACTGATACAGAGACGAAGGCTTTTTGATGAAATTTTTACCATTACTCAAAAATAAAAATTGTATTAATTATTTCACATAATAAAAATCTACAACGCTATGCGAACAGAATAGTAAAAGTTGAAAGATAAGACTATTGCGTTAGAGGAATAATTGAGGGACTAAACAGGGATGCTGTTCATGATAGAAAAAAATTGTATAAAACCCTATACTTCTATAGGGTTTTATGCTAATATCATGAATGGCATCTTTTGTACTTTTGTCATGCAAAAGGAAGATGTACTTCTCACACAGTGAATTCATTATCCCGTGCATATGGGTTCGCTAGGAACATGCCGTATGTTGATGGTGTTCGAAACTGTGGTGGAAAACAACGGAAAGGTAGGTAAATAGAAAATATGACTGTTGTTTCAATGAGGAAAATGTTAGAGAACGGCGTACACTTTGGTCACCAGACACGCAAGTGGAACCCAAAGATGAAGCAGTTCATCTACACAGCTAAGAATGGTGTATATATCATCGACTTAGCAAAGACACAGGCTAAATTAGAAGTAGCCTATGACGCTTTAAAGAAGATTGCTGAAGATGGCGGAAAGATCTTATTCGTAGGAACTAAGAAGCAGGCTCAGGCAACAATTCTTGAAGAAGCATTAAGAAGTGGAAGCTTCTACATCAACCAGAGATGGTTAGGTGGAACAATGACTAACTTCCGTACAATCCAGAAGTCAATCAAGAAGTTATTAGAGATTGAAGAAATGGAAGCAAACGGACAGTTAGCAGTTTACACAAAGAAGGAACAAGCAGTTCTCTTACAGAAGAAAGAAAGACTTGAAAACTTCCTTGGCGGTATCAAGGGAATGAAGAAGTTGCCAGATGCAATCTTCGTTGTAGACCCATTAGAAGAGCACAACGCAGTAGCTGAAGCACGTAAGTTAAACATCCCTGTATTCGCTTTAATCGATACAAATGCAGATCCAGATTTAGTAGACTTTCCCAATCCCTTCAAATGATGATGCAGTACGTTCTATCAAGTTAATGGTAAGCGTAATTGCTGACGCTATCTTAGAAGCTAAGGGTGGTGTATTAGAAGTTGCTCACCAAGAAGATGAGACAGCTGAAGACATCACAATGAAGGATGTTATCATCAACGTTGAACAGCAGGCTGCTGAATATGAACGTAAGAGAAGACAGAAGTTCGAAGAACGTCGTGCTCAGATGGCTCAACGTCGTGGAAACTACAATGGCGAACGCCGTGTATTCCGTAGAGACGCTAACGGAAACCGTCAGACACACGTCCAGCTGCTGAAGCAGAAGCTACAACAGCACCAGCTACTGAGGAGGCTAAGTAAAAATGGCAATCACAGCTGCTCAAGTAAAAGAATTGCGTGAATTAACAGGCGCAGGAATGATGGACTGTAAGAAGGCTCTTACAGAATGCGAAGGCGATATAAAGAAGGGCTATTGACTGGCTTCGTGAAAAGGGTATTGCTAAGGCTGCTAAGAAGGAAGGCAGAATTGCTGCTGAAGGCTTAGCTAAGATCTTGATCGAAGGTAACAAGGCTGTTGTATTAGAAGTTAACTCTGAGACAGACTTCGTTGCTAAGAATGATCGTTTCTTAGCTCTATTAGATGAAGCTGCTAAGACTATCTTCAATTCGAACGCTAAGACTGTTGAAGAGGCATTAGCTCTTCCTACAGCAGAAGGCACATTGAATGATTCATTCATTGCCGCAGTTGCTATAATTGGAGAAAAGATTACATTAAGAAGATTTGAAATCGTTGAAAAGAGCGATGACGAATTATTTGGTTCTTATACACACCAGGGTGGACGTATCGTTGCTGTTACAGTTGTTAAAAGGTACAGCAGATGCTCAGGTTGCTAAGAATATGGCAATGCAAGTTGCTTCTATAGAACCCAACATATGTATCACGTGATGAAATGCCACAGGAAGTTGTAGCTCATGAACGTGAAGTTCAAGAAGGAATCATGGCAAATGATGAAAGTCTTGCAAACAAGCCTGAAAAGGTTAAGGCTGGAATCGTTGAAGGTCGTGTATCTAAGGCATTACAGGATATGTGCTTAGTTGACCAGGAATACTTCTTAGACTCTAACCTCAAGTGCGGTCAGTACTTAAAGGAAAACAACGCTGAAGTTGTTAAGTTTGTTAAGTACATCGTAGGTGAAGGTATCGAAAAGAAGCAGGACGACTTCGCTGCTGAAGTAGCAGCAATGGCTAAGTAAGAAATAGCTTAATAGGAGAGAACAACATGTAAGTTGTTCTCTCTTTTTAACTTTTATAGAAATTGTATATGACAACAAACAGTATTATTTTTCGGATTAGTATGGTAATGAAAATTATGCTATATCCAAAAAATCATAAGAATATGATTACCAAAGGATATATTAAATAACATATAAGTTTCATATATCAACATTTTTGTAATAATTGTTACAAGAATCAACGAATTATAAGAAAATATTAAGATTTAAGTATTACAGTGTACAGTGAAAAATATTCCAAAAGTAAAATGATGTAGATAAATATTGTGGTATTATATGTTGCTTTATTTCTTTATCTGAAATACGGGTGTTTATCAAGGAATATTCCTTGTAAATATCAATTTGTGAATGGGAATTAAGGATGTCCACACTCATTTATGAAAAACAGGGGAGGGCTATATCGAATGAATATGAAGAAACTTCAAAAGATATTTGTAATCTTGTGTGCTTTTTATAATGTTATTGAGTGTTAACTATTCTGTTAATGCGATTGATACATCCACACCAGGTTCTACTGCAACAGAAACAACTACATCATCTACTCCTGGTAGTACATCAGTAGTAGCTACTCCGACTCCAACTCCGACGACAACACCAAGTTCAGCGATTGATCTGAATGCGAAAGTTAGTTTTTCGTTAGAAGTGTTTGGACCGGCAATGATAAACCACCCTGTTATCATTCGTTTGTTTGCTAATGGCGTAGAAAAAAATTAATAAGGTTCATGATCCGTATACTTATCAAGAAGTAAATGGCTATATTAGTAGTTCGTCAAATGCATGGCAGGTCGATTTCAATAACTTACCTAAGTATGATTCTAATGGAAAGGAAATTGAATATACTGTAAAAACAAGATTTCTTTGAATCATATTTATATGGTTGGAGTAATTTTAAGTTTAAGACTGACCTCACAGGTGATATAGAATCAGGATTTATCTTTGAGAACAAGTCACTCATTGATATTGAAGTTGGAAAGATGTGGAATGAAATTCCAGCATTCGTTATTCCTGGAACTCCCTAGTCCAGCTAGTTTGAATCCAACAGAAAGTCTAGTAAATGCGACAAGAGAATATAGTGATAGTGAACTTGATACAATCTTAGCTGAATCAGATGCGCTAGATGCTGATAGTGATGTGCTTGCAGGTGCTCAGGATACTTCAGAAGGAACTCCATTGGAAGACATGTCTGAGGAAGATAGACGTGAAGCCAATCTAAAGAAATCTATCGTTGCTGTTCCAAATGCAATTACAGTGAATCTTTTAGCTGATGGTGTTGTTGTAGGAACAATGCAAATTACAAAGGAAGATGGATGGACTGGATATTTCCGTGATTACCTAAGATACGATGAAAATGATGGCCATGAAATTGTTTATACAGTTGAGGAAGTTCCTGTTCCTGGTTACAAGACAGAATATATTAATAAACTAATTAATAACCGTGTAATTAACGCAATTGTAAACCGCTCTGTCATTGACATCAATGTTAAAAAGAAGTGGGAAGGTAAGATTCAGGGACCTGTAAATGTAACGTTATATCGTAAATTTACAACTGTTTCTTTTGACTGGAGTTTCTATAAGAACGTTGCAACAGAACATGAAGAAGAAATCGCAACAGTTGAATTAAATGAAGCGAATAACTGGCAACATACATTCGAAGATTTATATGAATTCTATACAGTAGAAGGTGAAGATCCTGTTATCTATGAGTATTATGTAAAAGAAGATCCAGTTGCAGGATATAATACTGTAATTACTGGTAATCATAAGGATGGCTTTACGATTACAAATACAAACACTACTGATTTGATCGATATTCCAGTTGAAAAGAAATGGGATGGAGATATTGCAGATAGTGCTAAGGTTACATTACTAGCGAATGGTGAAGAAGTAGAAACAGTTGAATTAAATGAAGCGAACAGTTGGAAGCACTTATTTACAGGTTTACAGAAATACAACAATGATGGTTCGGAAGTTGCATATACTGTAAAAGAAGTAGGTGAAACTGCTAACGTAATTGAATTAGATGGTAAGCAGTTCAATGTAGAATATACAGGAAATGCTACGGATGGCTTTTACAGTTACAAATAAAAAGCCATTAGATCCACCTACACCAACCCCAACTCCAACACCAAAGACAAAATGATAATAGTCATGTGATGCCATATGCACTACTAACATTATTATCTGCGTTCTTTTGTTGTGATTGTTGCATCTAAACGAATGAAGTATTCAAATTAGTAAAATTAAAAACTCTTTACGAATAGGTAAAGAGTTTTTATTAGTACATTAACTTTTTCTCTTCCAATCGAACCTGAAGGAAACCTTCACGAATACCTGTTTTAGAGATGA
>BNJT01001290.1_pt1 | contig 102724 bp, 195 predicted proteins | sample 8540491 | NCBI WGS metagenome assembly BNJT01 (sample SAMD00202455, study PRJDB9452) | human saliva metagenome | host: Homo sapiens | reverse complement strand
TAGTGAAGAAGAGTGAGCTTGCAATGAAAAAAAACAGTTGATTTATTTGGAAGAATTAAAAGTACTGAGCAGGCTGAACTGATTGCTACTGTTTTGTATGCGTATGATGCGTTAACTTGTGAAAAGAAGAAATTAGCGACAAGGATGTATATGACTTTGTTATGTCGTGGAAACCCGTTGAGCAAGAAGAATTTTGAAGTTTGTGACTATTCTGATCTTGCTAATGCTTACCCTGATTTCAGTAACACAGTAAATTATTGTGGAATACAGCTATGTTTAATGTTACACCACCTATTATGGAGTGGTAGATGTATTTAATCAAGTTCAGTGACAATGCCTATAGGACAAAAAAACTGTTAAAAGATTGCAAAGCTTGATGGAAAAATAAAATAACTTCTAAATATTATATGGATGATTCATTCTAGAGACCACCACCGTATGAGAAATTGCTACAAAACAGTATAAATGTATTGCAAATAGAAATGATTTAGCATTACACAAAATAAAAAGATGGAAGCGAGGTGCTGAACATAAGCTGTAGTACAATTCAGGTCAGAGTAAGAAGACGGAAGGTTAAAAGGTAGGAAATCGGATGCTTTATTTAAGGGCTTAGGCACAGACCCAACAACTGCACCGTCAGAATGTTTTAACGCGAGGCTATAGCTGCAAATGGATTACCCTTTGAAAGCAAAAGACAGGTAGAATCAAACCCGTATGCCAATGACCACAAAAGGGAATACTTGCAAAGTTGAAAAAGTCGAGAGCGAGGAGATGTTCAAGGATGCAGATGATGTGATTTCAGATATGAGGTCAAAGTATGGATTATAAGAATGTTTTTGATGAGTGATGCGAAGGGAAAATCTGTATAGATTTATCAGATATCTTTTATTTGAAAGGAAAATGATGAGCAAGCTGCAAGAAATTTAAACAAATGATTTTGAAATGCAACAAACACAAGTCTGTCAAATGTGGCCGAGAGTCTGAAACTTTGTGACCTGTGACGATCCCAAACTAAGAAAGAAATTGGGATACCGAAGAAGAATCAATTTTGTCTCATCGATATTTTGTCTAGCATCGTATTGAGAAATGATGCTGTCTATGTAGACAATATTATTTTCCTCGAGTTACAAGACTATGAAAATAAAATGAATTAATGTGAAATATGTAAAACAGGCAGTGTTTTGAAAGATGACCTTAATATTATTGAAACTGCTCCAGAAAGTAGCATACTCTGCACGGTTGATTTAACGCTTACGTTCACAGAAACGCTTCTTGGTAAGAGAATAGCTGAGTGAAGAGAACTGAATGGTGGATCAAAAGAGCGAGATACAGTCACGCAAGTAATTAAGAAATTATCTATAAGGATTTAAACGCACTAGTATGGAAGGGATACACTAAAACAAATTTATATAATTTTTATTCTTTTTATAAGATGTATCCGGAGATTTTCCCACTCGAAAGGTGAGAAAATCTAATGTAAAATGTCCTAGACTCATTATCGGGTATTGTTGCAGGTTAAGGATGAGATTGCGAGAGAGTGGTACGAGAATATATTGTTTCAACAGAAGGAAAAGAATTACGCATGAGATTGAAACACAGAAGGAGCTGTTTAGTATTCAGGTGAAAGATAAGAAAAGTAGCATCAGCTTAATGATAGAGTAAGTAATGGAAGCCTATGGTTTTCTCGATCCAAGAACTTCTACAGAGGAATTTAATTGTGTGGTTGAACTAATGAAACTTTATCAGGCACTAGCAGAGAAAGTAGAAATAGAAGATGTATGGAAAAAGATGTGTTTATGATTGAAGAGTATACCAATGAGAAATCTGGTATTAATTTTCAGCACTATAGCTATACACATTTGAGGGCATTTCACATGCATCACAGACCATTAAAATTGAAAATTATTTGAAGATGAAATAAAACAGATTTATTATATGTCAGCATTACAGGATGCGAAAGACAAGTTGTCAATAATAACATATTTATTTGCAGAAGCAGTTGCGAAAGCAATGCAAATGGAATAAATTTGATGGTATGCACAAGAGAGTATGGTTGAAAGGTATTTGTCAAATTTAGTATTTGAAAAATAGGCTGTGATTAATGATATAGATAGGCTTTTGATTTACAAGAAAAGAGGAATGTATGAAATTAGAACTGGTTTTATAAGCCGAGAGAATGATGAGACTAGGATAAATGAAGTTGAGAGAACTAGTGAAGAATAAAATTAGTTTTATAAGTGATGGTATGTTCTCTTATAAAAAACGAATCTTATAGTTATGGATTAAGAAAATCTAAGAATAATCTAAATGTGTTTTTGGTATAATGCAGTAAAGAAACAAATACAGATGAAGAAGCTGAATTATTAAACTCTTTAAAATGATATTATTAAAGAGCAAGCATAGGGGAGAATATTATATTGTTGTAGTATATGATGGTTCATCAGAATATTATTATTGTGAATTAAGCATTGCATCTGTAGAAAGAAAACTAAGACAATTGATTTATTTAACAGTATTGGCGGTATATGGAAAAGATTGGGTTAAAGAACACAATAAATGAAGAAATTAAAAATAAAGTTGCTGCAGTAAGTAGAAAGCAATAATAATCCATAATTATATTGAAAAGGGCATTGGAGCATTTTACTTTTCCAAGATTATACTGATTATTTATTTGAAGAACGGATGGATAAAGTTGAGTTGTTGATTTGAGAAATACAATTTGCTTTTTATTGTGAGAAGAAAATCAAAATAAGATTCAAACAATATTTTCTCTGGGGAGAAAAGAGTCTCTGGGAAGAAACTTTTTCATCCATTTGATGTAGAAAATATAAAAGGTGATATTGAAGAAATACACCACTTAAAGAAATATTGTTATGCATAACAGGAAATCTCATAATAAGTATGTGGAAGCAGATATTATTTTGAATAAAAGTAGGTAATAGCCTTGATAAAGCATTAGAATTAGCAATGGAAGATAAGTATTCAGAAGAAGTATTTGTTACAGATATTATTTCATCGATGAAAAGACTTTTGCAATTGGGACTCAGATCGGTTTTGTGAAGGCAGCAAAAATTATAGAATCATTAAATTTAATTGAAAATCGCTTAAATAATATAAGTAGATTCCACTAATGTTATATCAAAGTTAGATTTTTAAAATAAATTGGATGCAATAAGTTTTAAATTCGAGTTTTGAGTATATTGCCAAAACAAAATGACATACTATCAAAAATACAAAAGCTGGTTGAGCCTATGGGAGGACTTAGAGTGTTAGAAAGTACTGAGACAGAATCATATGTTTTCAAAACTAAAAATTATGCTGGTTCAACACTTAAAAATACAGCATTGAATATGATAGAAAAACAAAATAATATTTTATCTATTGATACAAGTATTTTACCACCTTTTTCTGTAAATGAACATTATAATATGACACAAGAATACTTTTATAGTGAGTTATTGTTTTTGGTGATTAACACCAAAATAAATGCAAAAATTCAATTAGAATAATGAAATCAAAACTGTCACTGATAATAGATTGATGTACGCTATATTTGGGTGAAAAGGAGATGATGTCATGATTTCCAATTGAGTATAACAAAGGCAAGAGCGAACTTATATAAGACAGTTTCAGATGTAAATGAATACTCTGAGCCTATAACCATAACAAATAATAGAGGATGCAGTATTAGTATCAGAAGATGATGAGCTGGCGATTCAGGAAACCTTATCTTAATTCCATACCGGGTATGACACACAAAATATTTTTGGACTCCAGAGAAGAAGATGTTTCTGAGTGTACATCTTATAATCCGGAAGAGTGGTAGATGTATTTAATTAAGTTTTAGTAAACAGGCAGATAAGGATAAAACTATTAAAAAGGTGCCAGACTTGATGGAAAAGCAAAAGAACTTCTAAATATCATAGCAGATTATCCATTCAAAGAACCGCCACCATATGAGAGGCTGGTTGGTAATCTAAGTGGTTTCTATTCAAGAAGAATAAAATATACAGCACAGGATAGTTTACGAAGTCTATGTTCAGGAGACTTATAGAATATGAAGGAATAGTGAAGGTGGCACATATGTGGACATCTTATGATGGAATGAGGTAAATTACCACAAAACCTATACAAATACATCTAAACAGAAATGATTTGGCATTGTACTAAAATAAAAAGATGGAGTGAGGTTATAAATATGAAATACACACCAATAAAATTTTGAACTAAAAGATGGTAGAATTTGCAAAATTCGAGAGATTCAAGTAAAGGATACTAGAAACTATCTGAATATTTGAGAAAACAGTTTATGGGAGAATCTGATTTTTGTATTCTTATCGGAAGAAATAACCATCTGCAGAAGAGGAAGATAATAAAAGGCTTTAATGAATCTGATAATACCCTTATGCTTGTTGTCGAAAATGGATGAATACTAATTGCAAATGGCGATTACAAGGCTGAGTAAAAAGAAAATGTGCCATCGAGGGAATGTCGCTTTTCTGTTCTGAAAAGAATTCTGGAACTTAGGAATAGGAAAGAAGTTGCTTATATGTCTTGAAGACTATGCTAGGGAATGGGGGCTTTCCCAGCAGACTGGATTATTTCTCAGGCAATGAAAGAGGCAAAATTCTTTAGAAAAATTGGTTCATCAAGTGGGAGAAACTCTAATGCTTTTATTTTGGAGGATGGAACGAGATACAACAATATAAAAATGGTAAAAAGGTATTTAAAAGTTTTCGCTATACTAATTGGAAATTTAGAGAGGTACTGTGGATTTTGAAAAAGAATGGCTATTACATTTTACCCAAATAACCATATCAAAATCACTTTTGAGAAAAAAGAGTTGTAGGAGGGGTAATTTTCTTTGGCATACATTTTTCTTGGAATATTGTTGATGCAGATAAGTATTTTACAGGGGATAACACAAGAAAAATATTTGATGAACTAGATAAATCTGGAGCTAAGTATTTTTGACTTGTGAAACAATCCTTCTCTCAAACTTCTTGGAAAAGAAATGGATTCGAATATATAGATAAATTGCTGAAATATATGTAGTATATCTGATTGGTCATCGGACATATGAAGACACATAGGAAAGAATGCGGACCTTATTTTATAGACCTTGATGCTTACAACTTCAGTTTGTAAGCCTAATTAATATTGCTTTGTCGAAAGTTAAGCGAAGCAAGGAATTAGAAGTGTTATGTTTGATAACTGGAAAGTATCTCAACCAAATCTAACTACATTTTCATATAACTTTATGCAGATGGCAAAGCAAAATGCCATCTGTTTTCACGAGTAAAGCTTACAAAATTTGAAGTTATTTGGTGCAGAATAAAAAGCATTGGTTCATGCCTTATAACGATAACCCTAAATTTGAAACCCTTTAACGATTCTACCGTTAAAGGTGAGTGAGTCACCCCCTCGTTGACTACTATTTGACTACTATAATGACTATTACATTTTGCTACAATTTGCCTTATTTTGCAGATGGGCCAAAATATCTATAGGTTTAACCCCCATTTTAAGACTGGCAAAACCTTGCAAATTAGGGCAGTTAACTGCATTTTAGGAGGAAAATTTAATGACAAAAATACTTTTATCTGCCATAGCAACATCTGCCGCAGCCTATCGCTCACTTTGTATTCAAGACTATGATTAACAAAGCAGGTCTTGCGAGACGCAGGATTCCTCATTGACTCCAAAGCCACCAGTACGGAGGCACTTGGAGAATCCACCCACTATGGGACAGTGAAAAAGCTTAGGGAGTGGGGTGCCTGTTCTGCCACATACCTCTCCCAGATAACCAGAAAGATTACAGGATTTTTGACTACATTGTCGCCATGGATACAAATAACCTTAGAAATCTGGACAGAATTCTAAGTGGTGATCGAAAAAGAAGATAAAGCTGCTTTCTTTGCCCGTAAAAGATGGTGATATAGCCGATCCTTGGTACACAGGCGACTTTGACGCTACATATGGAGATGTACTGAAGGCTGCGAAAGGACTATTAAAAAGAATTAACAACAACATCATAATAAGTCAGCCATTTTATTTTCTTAACAGTGCTTTTCTCTGTAGAAGTATAATAATTTTTGTAGTGGGCCACAGGTGGCAGACAAGATTCAACGCAAGAATGCCGCCACAAAGCAGTATAACTACAGAATGAGTATCTTTCTTAAAGCATTTATTAAAATATCGCCTCAAAACTACAAGATCAGCGTTAGCTCTTTTGCTTACTGACATTATAATCGGAGAAATTCATCTCTCACTACTTTTTAGCAGTCATCTATTTAATTTTCACTTAAGCCTGGGGCTGCCTGACTCTCTCCTTGGTTCAGGCTGGCCCTAAGATGCGAGCAGTGTTTTTCGGTACCATCGTCTTATGCAGGCTGTGTATCGATGACTATATCATTTACTGACAATCATATCAGCACTTCTAAGTCCTCACTATGATAAAGCACTTCCATACAAAATGGATTACGATAGTGTCAATAGGGCTTACTATAGCCGGACTTTAGGATTTTCAATGTGCAGTGAGTATTGGATGCTGTTTATATTTGCTGTTCCTATGGACTTGGAGCGGGAGCTATAGATGATTTCGAGTAAACCACTATGTGGCAAATAATTATTCAGGCTCGAGTTATGAACTTTCTGCACTGCTTTTACGGTGTAGGAGCGGTGATAAGCCCGTATATTATGGCACTCGCACTTAAATACGCAAGGTGGAATGAGGGGCTACGGTTGGACATCCTATATCCAGATGTTTATTCTTTTCGTGTGCATTATTTCCCTTCCTTTGTGGAAAACTAATGGAAAAGAGGGAAGAAGACCACAGTGACAGTGTTGGAATTAAAGAAGCGCTTAAGGTGCCTGAGTTATTTTTCACTTTGATTGCTTTCTACGCTTACTGCGCAGGAGGGCTACCTGCTTCCTATGGACTCCGAGCTATTTTGCAGGCACAAAGAGTGGAGCTTGAGTGCAGAAACCATTGCTTCATTTTGGCTCGCTTATATTTGGTGGGCTTATGCTTGAAGGCTGATTTCAGGAGTTTATTTCAAATAAACGCTGGGGAGACAGAAGGACTGATTCATAGGCATTTCGTGGAATTATTAGGAATAATAATGGTCTTTTTACCTGTGAAAAGTTATATGGTGGCAGCCACAGGCTTTGTCGTCATTGGAACCGGTATGGGACCTGTCTATCCGGCTATCCAGCACATAGCACCTGCCAATTTTGGGAAGAAATACAGTGCAGCTGTTATAGAGCTTCAGATGGCAGCAGCCTAGTGTCGGAAAATACCTATGCCTATGATATTCGGACTTCTTCAACAGAAAATCGGCATAGCTCATCATCCTGCATATCTCTTGATTTTTGCCATTATCAATTTTGCAATGCTTGAGTTAACCTATAGTAAAATAAAGGTAAAATCAGCCTAAACTCACACCATTTAACATAATCTCTTGACAGTCACATGGCAATAATACAATGTCTGAAGATAGAATATTTGACGAAAGTTAAAGTTTAGCCAATGTATTTAATGCTAAATCTAGCAGGCATAGTTATTATTAAAAGCCATACGTCATAGAGATTTTTATTTTCGGAGGTAATTATGGAAAAAGCCAAATATAATTTTCATTTTTCTGACCAACAGAGGCTGATACTATGGGCTGTTATGGTCAGGAGCTTGATATAGCCCTAATCTTGACAGACTTGCGGATGAGAGTGCTTTTTAGAGAGGCATTTACAGCACAGCCGGTATGTGTGGGGCCTTGCAGGGCAATATTTCAAAGTGGCAAATATCCTACGGCAATAGGCTGCTACAGAAACTGGGCAGTCCCTCCCAAGAGATATCAAAACTCTTGCCAGCTATATGGAAGAGGCAGGATATGAAAATGCTTATGTGGGAAAATGGCATCTGGCAAGTGACAGGGCAAGCTATATAGTGCCTGCAAATCCTGACTATGAGACACAGGCGATACCTAAGGAGAGAAGAGGCGGATATAACGGCTTCTGGAGGGTGTCTGATGTGCTTGAAGCGACCTCCCATGGCTATGACGGCTATGTATTTGATGAAAATATGAACAGGATTGACTTTAAGGGCTACAGGGTTGACAGGATTAATGATTTTGCACTTGAATTCCTTGATAATATGATGGTAAAAGCCGTTTTTCCTTACTGTTTCACACATTGAGCCACATCATCAAAAATGACAGGGCTGACTATGAGGGGCCAGACGGCTCTAAGGAGAGGTTTAAGGATTGTAAGCTGCCTAAGGACTTAGAGGCACTTGGAGGAGATGCAAGACAGATGTACCCTGATTATTTGGGGTGCTGCAAGAGCTTAGACGATAATTTTGGAAAATTAGTTGATAAGCTAAAAGAAAAAGGCTTATATGACAACACGATAATAATATATTCCTCAGACCACGGCTCACATTTTAAGACAAGAAATAGAGACTTACCTGAAAGGCTCTGATGACTACAAAGAGAACCTGCCAAGCTCTGCACTTAAGGTACCTCTAATAATCGCAGGCGGCGCATTTAAGGGTGGAAAGGTAGTCCGGGGAGGTTGTTTCTACCTGCTCTCTTCCAAAGACAATCCTAGCTATGGCTGGAGTTGATGTGGGAGATGATATGATAGGTGAAAACCTTGAAACCCTATATAGATAAGCCTATAGACGAGGATAAATTCGTATATGCCCAGATTAGTGAAAAGCAGGCTTGGAAGATGTATAAGAAGCAAGGACTATCTTTACAGCGTATTTGCCCCTGAAAGTAACGGCTGGGATGAGGATAGGAGCGATGTCCCATGAGGAAGAGTTCTTCTACGATTTAGAAATGATCCTTATGAGTTAAACAACCTTGTAAATGACAAAGGCAACTGTGGATATAAGAAAGAAGCTGGCGAAAAAGCTGATAGAGAAGATAGAGGCAGCAGGCGAGGAAAGGCAGAGATAAAAATTAAAGAATAATTTTTAGGGCTAATATTCTAAATTGTAAAGCATAGGATATAGTCCTCTTCAAGGTTATTTATGCGTCAAAAGATAATTGAAATAACGGATATAAATATTTATAATGGAATAGTTAAAACCAATTTTTGTAAATAAACTCGAATTGCAAGACTAATTTTCAGAAATTGTAATAGGAGATATATATGCCCGCTATCAGTGTACTTATTAAGCCCGCTTCGGGGCTTTGCAATATGCATTGTGACTATTGTTTTTACAAGGATGAGATGGAGAACCGCACCGATGCATCCTTTGGCTTTATGACGGAGGAAACGCTTAAAAATGTAATAAGGAAGACTCTGCGCAGAGCCGAAGGGGTGGCAAGCTATGCATTTCAAGGTGGTGAGCCCTCTCTTCGTGGGCGTGATAAGAAGGCAGTAGAGTTTCAAAAACAGTACAATAAGAACAATGTTAGGGTGAACAATGCATTTCAAACAAATGGCACCCTCATTGATGAGGCTTGGTGTGTTTTTCTTTAAGGAAAATAATTTTTCTTGTCGGACTTTCAATTGACGAAATAGATGACTCACGATAAATATAGGCATTTGAATGGAAATCAGCCTATGATAAAACATGAAACCGCTAAACTATTTGATAAATTTGGAGTGGAATACAATATATTAACCGTTGTAACTGCTGATGTGGCAAAGGATATTGAAGAAATTTACAGGGATTATGCTAGGCTTTAGTACCAGCAGTATATTCCCTGCCTTGGAAGCATTTACAAAGGATGCTAAGAATGGTGAATTCAGCACTCCCCTGAAGTTTACGGAGAATTTCTCATAAAACTCTTTGACCTCTGGTTTGAGGACTGGAAAAAAGGAAGACAGCCCTACATAGAAGCTTTGAAAACTATGTAGGGATATTGATGGGCTACATCGCCAGAGGCTTGCGAACAGCGAGGAGTCTGTGGCGTACAGAACACGGTTGAGGCTGATGGAAGTGTCTATCCGTGCGATTTCTATGCCCTTGATGAATATAAAATAGGCAATTTCAATACGGATAACCTCGATGTAATAAAATGAAAACAGGCTTAAGAGTAAATTCATAGAACGCTCCATCCCCTTCCTGAATCACTGCAAGGTCTGTCAGTACATCCAAGTTTGCAGAGGAGGATGATGAGAAACAGGGTGAAGAACAAATTTACAGGGGATTATGAAAAACAGGTTTTGCTTTAAGCTATAAGATGTTTTTGAAAAATGTCTTGATAGTATGTGGGAGATAGTGTAGATGTATAAAACAATCACCCTAAGGAGGTTATAATGCAAAAAGAACAAGAAAGTACAGTGGTGTAAGGAGTGCAGAAGTATCAAGTCGTGAAATAAAGCATCAGAGAAATAGCCAGATATGCTGCTACACAAGGGTTTTGTGCTTCTATGATGAGTTACTGCCACTAACAAGTGATACAAGGGGTATTTTTAGCCGGTACGGGAGTGGTTCACTCCATAAAGGGTGGAACAGGCTCAGGTGGCGTTAATGAAAGAGAAGTAGTAAGCATTTTAACAGGATTTAAGAATGCAGGACTCACAGTTGTAAATGAAGAGGCTATCCTCTCTTCTACCACGGATTATGAGGATGCTACAGGCTGAATATGTAAATAAGATATTTAACAATATGTCAAACATATCAATGCCAGGATTTCTTTGAACTTTTTATGCGTGAGAAAAAGACGTGATTTTAAGAGGGTTCCTATAGATGAAGAAGCAGTGAAGGCTTCTGATGCCGCCTTCTATGTAGTTAGCAGGGTTGCGGGAGAAGGAAAGGACAGAGTCCTAGAGAAAGGCGATTATTACCTAAGCGACATAGAAAAAGAAGAGCTTAACAAACTGGGAAAATACACTGACAACATAGTGGTTCTAATCAATGCAGGAGGTCCTGTTGACCTAAGTGACATATTAAATAACAAGAGCGTAAAGGCTATAATGAATATATCACAGCCGGGTATGGAGCTAGGCAATGCTGTGGCTGATGTAGTACTAGGCAAGGAAGCTCCTTGTGGAAAGTTGTCTGCTACCTGGGCTCTTCTTTACAAGGATTATCCAAATGCATCGACATTTAGCCATAATAATGGAGATGTTGAAAATGAGAGATATACTGAAGGCATCTATGTTGGTTACAGATATTTTGACAGCTTTAATGTAAAACCTGCATTTTCCATTTTGGATTCGGTCTTTCTTATACAGACTTTGAGATTTTTGATGTGAAGATATCAGCAAGCAGTGGAGAAATCACAGTAGAGTCTAAAGTCACCAATGTTGGTAATAAATATAGTGGGACGTGAGGTGGTACAGATATATGCAGCCTGCCCTCAGACAGGTATTAAAAAGAATTTAAAGAGACTTGTTGGATTTAAGAAAACGAGAGAGCTTAAGCCCGGTGAAAGCGAAACCTTAAAGGTGACTATCCACTCTAAAGCGCTTGCTTCATTTGATGAAGAGAGAGCCGCTGGATACTTGAAAATGGGGAATACGGTATATTTTGTGGGCAATTCTTCTGACAACGTCGAGAGATAGCCGGAGTGGTATCAGTTAAAGAAGATTATGTAATAGAAAAAGGTTGAACACATTCTTCCGCTTCAGGAGAAACTTGGAAGAAATAGTAAAGGCCTGACAGTGTGATAAGTGAGCTTACAAAGAAATGGAAGGAAGAAGCAGAAAAAGAGGGATTAAAGCCATTACCTTGTTCCGTTACAGAAGAAAGAGCAAAGAAGGGGCGTACTGACCTTGATCTTATCTCGACGGAATTGGCAGCAAAGCTCTCAGATGAGGAGCTTACAGTTCTTTTAATGGGAGAAATAAGCAAGGGTCAGGACAACATAAAAGGATAATGAACTAATTGAAACGGGTATCTGTGTTCCGGGAGCAGCAGGGGAAACAAGCTGCGCGCTTGAAGAAAAAGTAGTATTCCCGGTATATCAATGGCAGATGGTCCTGCTGGCTTAAGAGTGCTTAGACACTATGATGTGGACAGAAAAGACCGGGAAAAATATATGGAGTTGGGCTTATAGGAAGCCTTGAAGGCAGTCTTTTTAGGAAGGACTATAAGAATGAGGATGTAGACAAGTACTACATGTATGCGACTGTTATTCCTATAGGCACTCATCTTGCACAGACCTTTGACCTTGATTTTGGTTTAGAAATTTAGGTAGGCTTGTAGCAGATGAAATGACAGAGTTTGGTGTGGCTTGGTGGCTGGCTCCGGGACTTAATATTCACAGAAATCCTCTTTGTGGAAGAAACTTTGAGTATTATTCAGAAGATCCGCTGCTTTCAGGGAAAATGGCGGCTGCAATTACACTGGGAGTCCAGTCTGTGCCAGGGGTTGGCACTACAATCAAGCACTTTGCCTGCAACAATCAGGAAGACAACAGAATGAGCTCGAACAGCATAGTATCTGAAAGAGCTTTAAGAGAGATATATCTTCGAGGGTTTGAAATAGCCGTTAAAACATCCCAGCCAATGTGCATTATGACCTCCTATAACCTCATCAACAGCATACATACAGCAAACAGCTATGACCTTTGTACAATAGTTGCAAGAGAAGAATGGGGATTTGAAGGAATAATTATGACAGACTGGACTCACGACAACTGCAGGCGGGAAGCAAATCATCAAGCTGTGCTATAGCGGAAATGATCTTATAATGCCGGCAAATCAGATGAGACATTGACAACATAATGGCTGCACTTAAGGATGGTTCTCTTCCAAGAAGCATAGCAAGAGACTGTGCAGCAAGACTTATAAAGGTCATCTTCCAGACAATTGGAATGGAGGATATAGAGGCTTATAATAAACAGTTTGGATTTTTAGAATGGATAAAAGATGATTAGACTACAGGTTTGTTGAAGATGAATAGAGTGAGCCTCTTTGCAGAAAAACTGCCATCCAGTGAGATATTGAGGCTAATGCAGGATTAGATTTTTAACCCCTGAGATATATCAACATAGTGCTGGCCTGGTGCTTTATTGTGACAATATGAATTATATAGCGCTTAGGAAGTATTATTCAGATACTCTTAAGCAGCCTGTGGTTGCAATTATATCCCTATGAAAATGGTGAAAGAAAGAACATCTGGACACAAGAACAGCTGTTGATTGCCGTCATGCTTAGATTTGAATTAATCGTATCAGGCAGAGAAAGCTATTTCAAATGGGGATATGAGGGCGAGGATACCAAGCCTATTGGACCTGTTTTTGCTACGGATAAGCTTTCGGATGAATATTGCAAATACGGTGAGTTTACGGGCACGATGGTAGGTATATTCGCAGTAGACAGTATGTTCCACAAGAAGGAAGCTGATTTTGATTATTTTAGTGTAACCAGTAAAGAAGAATAAAGCTATGGTTAAGTCCAACCTGAACCTCAAAAAGTATCTGTAGCAGTGTAATTTCATACATTTTGAGTTATACTGTCTACAGATGTTTTGTTTAACCTGATAAGGAGAACGATAATGGAAAATGAATTCTTGTATGGCTGTGCGTACTATCCTGAATATATGCCTTATGAGAGGATGAGACGAAGATTTTTGCCCTTATGCAAAAAGGCTGGGATGAATGTAGTAAGAATAGCGGAATCTACCTGGAGTACCCTAGAGCCAAAGGAGGGAGAGTATAATTTTTACCATATTGATGAGGTTCTAAAAAGAGCCGGGAAGTATGGTCTCAAGGTAATAATAGGCACACCAACTTATGCGGTACCATCTTGGCTTGCAAAGCTTGATGAAAATGTACTTGTCCATACCAAAAACGGCGATGTAAAAATATGGTAAAAAGGCAGATATTCAACCTTTTATCAGATACATATATATTCTATGGCAGTAGAATAATCAGAAAACTCTTTAGAGCATACAGCGAAGACATCCACAGGTTATAGGATTTCAGATAGACAATGAAAACCAAGCATTATGACAACTTCGGAGCAGAGATTCAGGAAGCGTTCATCCGTCTGCTTAAAAGCAGATATACAGACATAGAGGAGTTTAACAAAGATTTTGGACTTGCTTACTGGAGTAACAGTATCCACTCCTGGGAGGATTTTCCTGATATTTCGGGGACAATAAATGCAAGCCTTGCCTGTGAATTTGAAGAATTCCAGAGAGATATGGCAGTTAACTTCCTTAAAATGCAGGCAGAGATTGTAAATGAATATAAAAAACCAGAGCAGTTTATTACTCACAACTTTGACTTTGAATGGAGAAAGTTTGGAGCTGATATAGCTCAGGATGGCTATTCTTATGGTGTACAGGATGGTATCCACCACCTCAGAGCTTCTGATGCCCCTTTACACACGCGGGAACTGACATCTATCACCCTACAGGATTTCAGCTGACAGGTGCAGAGATAGCGTTTTGTGGGGATGAAATGAAGCCTCACAAATGACAACTACTTTGTGCTTGAATGCCAGTCACAGGCATTTAAGCACTGGTGCCCATTCCCAAAACAGCTCAGGGCTTCACGCTTTCAGCCATATTGCATCAGGGTGCTGATGGAGTGATGTACTGGAACTGGCATTCAATCCATCAAAGCTTTGAGACTTACTGGAAGGGCATTTTGAGTTTATGACTTAAAAGCCATCTAGAATATACAATGAGATTTCTGAGATTGGTAATGAAATCAAAGGTACTTACAAAGGAGAAGCTTTGCATAGAAAACAGGATTGCCCTTTTGGTTGATACACTGTCTTTAAGTGCGCTTAAGTGGTTCCCTATCGATAAAAGCTTAGTTATAATGATGTTGTAAGATATATGTATGACAGCCTCTATGAGGAAAACCTAGAATGTGATGTCATTTTCTCCGAATACGCAAATCTTGATAAGTATGAAGCCATCATCTGCCCTGCACTTTACTGCGTATCTAAAGAGCTTACTACAAAGCTTGACAGCTTTGTGAAAAACGGCGGGACATCCTAATAGGGAGCTTTCAGCTCCTTTGTAGCAGACAGAAGGGTTAGCGTATATACTGAAACTCTTCTGGGGCTTACTGACTGTTTTGGGTGCATTATGATGAATTTTACTCATACTCTTAACATAGGGAGCAGGCGGAAAAGAAGTAAAGTATGTGGCAGAGCTTGCAAACCGCTGATACAGCTAAAGAAATCCATCCTATGAGCATATATACTGGAATAATTATTCTGCAGTAACCTGCAATGAATACGGAAGCGGAAAGGCTTATTATATAGCTTCATATCTGGACAAAACTGTGCTAAAGGATGTCTTAAGAGAGGCATTGAAAGCTGTGTATGAGAGACAAAAATCTCCCTGTACAGACCGCTTTCCCGGTGATAACCAGAAGAGGTGTAAACGAACTGAACGAGGAGTTAACCTATGTATTTAACTACTCCTGTAAGCCTGTTGAAGTAGAGATATGTGTAAAGGATGAGAAGGGGTGCACGGATGCTATTACCGGGATAAGTTATGTAAAAGGGGATAAGCTAAGGCTTGAAGACTGGGGAGTGGCAGTGCTTGTGGGGTAGAATTATGCCACAAATAATACCAATTAAAGACCTGAAAAATACTTCTGAAATCTCTGATATGTATTAAAAATATTTACATTGAACATAAACTGTGCTATAATTTTTATTACCAAAATAGTAATGAAATCAAAGGGGACAAAAATTAAAATTGGGGATGAAGATACTGTATAAGAATGAAACTGCGAAGAAACAGTTTTGTTCTGAGTATAAGAAAAAATGGCGATATCCTGAGCAGGTAAAAAAGAAACTTGAGTCTACAGAAAACTTTATATTAAATGCAGAATCTTTATTGGATATTGCTAATTTTCCTCCTTTTCATTTTGAACACTTAAAAGGTGACAGAAAAGATGAATGGAGCATACGCTTAGGGAATACAGGATATAGAGTTACAATGATTCCTTGTGATGTCAGTGAAAACGAAATCACAGAAGGAGATATTTTCAGCACAGTGTAAAAATGATTAAAATTGTAAAAGGTGACGGAGGTGTCAAACCATTATGAGTAATGTAAATGAATACAAAGATATAGTGGCCCTTCACCCTGGGTATTATATTGCAGATGTTATTGAAGACATGGAAATTAGTCAGGCTGAGTTTGCAACAAGAATGGGAACAACGGCAAAGACATTAAGCCAGTTGATAAATGGGCAGGCTAATATATCTAATGACTTAGCGAAGAAGCTTTCTGTAATGCTTGGCACCAGTCTGGATGTTTGGCAGAACTTACAGAATACTTATGATCAGAAGCTTATTGAGATACAACTGGCTAAGGATATTGATGCAAGGCAGAACTTGTGAAAGAGATAGATTATAAAGTATTTTATTGATGTAGTTGGTTTGCCAACGACAAGAAGTAACAAGGAAAAAGTGGCAAATTTATGTAAGTTTTTCAAAGTTGCAGATTTAAGAATTATGCTGAAACAGGATTTTTAGTGAACTTTAGAACAAGTTCATCTTGCGATAAAGAGAAACACATTATTAATTCAGAGCTTGGATTCAAACAGCTATGAATTTTTCAAAAAAGCATTGAGACTAAGCCTTATAATGCTGTAAAATTAAAAGGATATTTACCGGAGCTTAGAGGTATGACACTTAAGGAACCTGAAGAGTTCTTGCCAAGAATAAATGAAATTTTTGCCGAATGTGGTATCGCATTTGTCCTATTTACCGCATTTGAAGAATTCAGGAGTGAATGGAGCAGTTAAGTGGGTGACAGAGGATAGAGTAGTGCTTGCGATGAATAATAGAGGACTTAATGCAGATAAGTTTTGGTTTTCATTATTTCATGAAATAAAGCATGTGCTTCAGCAGAAAATTAAAATGGTATTTATTAGTACTAAAGTTGAGGAGATGATGGATATTAATAATAACCTTGAATTAGAAGCGGATAAATTTGCTACAAATTATCTGATTTCTCCTGCGGACTATAAAGGTTTGCTCCATCTAAATATACTTCTGATGATGAAATAGTTGAATTTGCAACTACAATTGAATTCACCCTGGAATTGTAGTTGGAAGATTGCAGCACGAAGGAATAATTGCCCAGAACAGATGCTCAAAACTAAAAAGAAAAGTATGTGATTGAAATAAAACATACTGCTTAAAGCAAATGTTATATTTTCAAAGGTAATTGCATCGCTCTTTTTAGATTCATTTTATCTAAATTAAGTGCTTTGGAGATGTTTTAACAATAAAAACAGATGGGTTTTTACACTACCAATACCTACACGGAGATAGAATTATGCCGCAAATTATATCAATTAAAGATCTGAAAAACACTTCTGAAATCTCCGATACATTTCGAAAGACGATGAAACAGTTATCTATGTACAGAGATATAGAAATATCAGAACAACAGATAGAAAAAGGCCAGATAAAGGATGCAAAGGCAAGCATTAGGGAGCTGAGGACAAAGTATGGGCTATAAAATACAAGGTACAAAACAAGTAATAATTTCATCAACTGGGAAATTATAAAAAGATAATTTTAGTTTTTCGATTGCATTTGATAACCCTTCAAATATCCGCGAGGTTAGAGCTTTTTATCATCTTACATACCCAAATTAATCTAGTGTCAAGCATAAATGATTATGTCCCAAAAACTAATTAATTTATAAGCCCCACAAAGGGCTTTTTATTATCTGCACTTTATCAAGTCGTCTTCAATTCTGTGTGGCTGTGAATGTGCAAATTTATTAAAGGCCTCTAATCTCCAAGGATGGTTCATTGGAGGAATATAAGGCTTTCTAGGTTTAGGTTGTTTGTAGTCAGCGTCCAAAGTCCTTAGATTTGTGTTCTAGAGCCGAGTATTTCTTCCAGTGCATAAATATCCTTGTCATTTACGCACGCAAACATAGACCTATCAAATGCCTTGATAAGCATAACCTTGGTACCTTTTCTATAATGGATTTGGACTCCATTATGATCTATCATCTTATAAAATTTCTTCTTAAATTGAATCGTATGTCCAGCATCAACAGTTCCTCTCTCAGTCAAAAACTGCAAAGTAAGATTTATTTTTCTTTAGACGGTTGCGTTTCAAAAGACAGATTTGATACCATTAGAAGTGGAAGTGAGAACTTCTCATTGAATTCCTTTATGTAGGGTGAAGCGAATTCATTGGCATTATTGATGTCGGTTACGCCTGCGAGTCTAAACTCAATAGGCAGGCGTGACTGTAAGGTTTGATTCAATCGTTCTATGCGTCCTTTAGCCTGTGGTACGCTGCTTGATTCAAGTTGTGTACCAAGTTGCTTGCAGGCATAAGCGAACTGTGTATAGGTGTCATTGTCGTCAGATAAGGCACCTTTTTCTTGTAAGTAAAATACAGTCACGTTTATCGGTAAGAAACTTATAGGGGATACCATAATCGGTAAGAATCTGTTCAAACACATGGTGAGTAGCCGTTAAGGGTCTCCTGAGTATCAAACCATGCGCCAGTAACAGCACCTGAGAGCATCATCAATGGCTAAATGTAGAATGCCATATCTGTCCGGCACCCATTCATAAGGGGTTTGCATCCATCTGAAGCAATTCACCGAAATAAGCACATCTTGGACGACGACTGTGAGCATCTTCAACTGCTACTAAGTTAGCCTGTATCTGTGATAATTCTGACGTTTCAGATTCCTTCTTGGCCCTGAGTGCTTGCCCTAATGCGTCTACGTTTGGCTTTTGTAGCCTTTGGAGATAGAATGACTCAGACTCCAAAAATACTCATTACAGAGGAAGAAGAGATAGCTAGCCCCTCATGCTTTTTTAGAAAGCTCTGTATAGTGTTCAAAGTTAGCCTCGTAGTATTTAGTTCTGTATAGATCAAGAACCTGACTTCTGATGTCCAGGATGGATGGTGGTAACCGGCTTCTACCTCTGTTACCATGAATAAAGAATGCTTTACCATCTTTAATATAGCCTTGTATCATACGGTTTATATGCCTCTTGGATACATCCTAGGATAAGAGCAGCTCTATCCTTATTAGCTGTATCTGGGTGATCTATCAGACCTTTAATAACCTCGTACTTTCTTTGTTCATCCATTGATAAAAATAACCTTTCTGATAAGTCAGTCCCTCCTAGTGTTAGAATATACAAAATAGTATTTTTACCATAAGTGGGACATTTTTATTTGTGGTATACTAGGACTTTTATCATTTATGGCTTATAATCATGTTACATACCCAATTAATCTGGTTGACTACAATCATATAATATGTTAACATTTATCGGTTAGTTCTAACTAACAAATTTTGTAACCACATATCTGTTTAATTATGGGGGATACTATTATATTATGGGAGGTAGTTATGTCAAAACGTGTTTTATTGTTCTTTTTATTGCTGTTTTTATATTGTTTGGTAAACAGACAATTGCAAAAAGCAGAGGGTACTTGGGGCTATGAAGATTTTGTAATTGAAAAAGGGGTTGTTTATGGTTTTTCTAAGGCAGGTATAGAAAAACTTGCCTCAAATCATTCCGTTGAACTTCCGTCTAAGGATGCAGAGGGAAAGCCTGTTACAAAGGTAGGAAGCTTTGCCTTTGTCTATAATAAACATACTGCAATTGAGGAGTATGGTAGAAGAAAAATGATGTTGATGGAAACAAAATAGAAGACATAGGTGAGGAATTTGCAAAGACAGATATAACTTCATTGATTATACCGGAAGGTTATACTTATATGAGGTCAGGATGCCTTCATTTACAATGTAAAATTAAGTTCTATAAAATTCGCAGATACAATAACCTACATTAGTGAATATGCATTTGGTCATTGCAATATAGTCAATTTGACATTGCCTAAAAGACTTGAGCACATAGGGTGATACAGGATTTTTGATTCAAATATACAGGGCACATTGATATTACCTGAGAACCTTGCATCACTTGGAGAGCGTGCTTTTAAGGGGAATAGGCTTACAGATGTTATATTTAAGGGAAATAAGATAGAGTGTATAAGCGAGCAGGCATTTGAGGATAATAACTTAAAGACCGTAAATATCCCTGACAGTATAAACAGGATAGAAGAGGCGGCATTTAACGGTAACGATGGAGAGGCAGAGTATGCTTATTTTGTCGTGTTAAAGACGCCAAATGGTGAAAATACCAATAATCTACCTGACAAGGAAAAATTATTTTATAAATCCCTCTGCTGACAAAAAGGGTTTTCTAAGATAGAATTAAACTACAAGAAGTGGGATAACAGGGATTTTTAAGTTTGAAGGGACAGCGGTTACCGGATTTTCTGGAACGGGACTTCTAAAAAGTAAAGGTAAACAAGAAGGTAGTTATTCCGGGATTTAACAACAATAATGAACCTATAACTGAGATTTCAGATTCAGCATTTCGAAATGTTGACTTTTGAGGGACAAAGCCTAAATAAAGCTTGATATAGAGGCTGTAACACTGCCAAAAATCACTTAAAAACTATCGGGGATTTTGCATTTCAGTCAAATAATATAACGGATGTGGTACTTGGAGAGTGTGAAGAACTGGTAAAAATAGGCCAAGGTGCTTTTTATGAACAATAAAATAGACACTCTCGAGTTAAACAAAGGTCTGAAAGTTATAGACAATGCCGCATTTCATATCAATAAGTTAAATGCAATAATAATCCCGCAGAGCGTTGAAAAGATAGGTTCTTCAGCTTTTAGAGAATGTGAAGCAACAACTGTTATATTTGAGGAAGGGTCAAATCTTTCCTCTCTTGGAGAAATGGCATTTTTGTCAAATTCCTTAGAAAGCGTTACGATTCCGGATGGAATAACATTTATACTCTGTACAAGCATTTGCAGATAATAAACTAACAGAAGTTAACTTACCAAGAAACTTGAAAACAATTAAAAGAAGAAGCTTTTTCAAAAACAGATTAAATGAAATAAACTTGCCTGAAACAGTTGCCTATATTGCTTTCAACAGTTTTACAGGAAATCCTGATAAGGTAGTTATACATACGATAAAGGGCAAAAATCCAAGCAATCTTCCTGACGGTGACGGACACATATTGGATCCTCATAATTATACCGATAAAAGTGAAGATTTAATAAAGGTTAACAATGAAATCAAGGCACTTGATAAGACAGCACTAAGGGAAAGCACCGTGAAGCAGTATGAGGATATGCTCAAAGAAGGTGAAATCCTGATTGATATCTTAAATCAGGGGAAACTTACAGTGTCTAAGAAGCTTAAATTTATAAATGATGTTCGCTGGTTCTTTACAAGAATACCGCTTGATAAGGCATTAAAATATGCAACTAACACTTTACAATCACCAAAGACAGCCAACAAGTCAGATCTAAAAAAGTTAGAGGCTAAGATTAAATATGGAGAAACCGCTTATAATAATTCTGCAGTTGTCGGTAATAAATTAAAAGAGAATAGAGAAAAGAGCTATATTACTTTAGGGTGATTTGTGCAACAACATTGGTGAAATATCAAAGGGATACATAGTTTGAAGGCGTATATTTACTGCATACTCCACTTCCTATACCGGAATATTATATTGGCGTAAACCTATATTATGACAGGCAGGGAAAAATTATATATGTATTTGATATGAGTTACACCATAGGTGAGGGGCAGAAAAATGAATATGGTAAGGAAATTGAAAAATGTAGATGAGGGACAATCAAGGTTACCATGAAGGAGCATTAGCAACCTTAGCGATGTACGAAGGCTTAAATGTTAATGATATTGTTACCAAAAATATAGGTGATTTTAGTCAGATACAGTATGAAGACATATATAAATATCACGCAGAAGGCATATTTAATGCAGTAAAGGATGCAGCAAAAGATAGCGGTAAATAATTTGAATCCTAAATCAAATTCGGCTGTACCTCTTGTACCTATCATAACAACTGTTGCTAATGATAATTCGTCAAGAAAAAGAAAAGTAATGATACATTACCGGATAAAAAGGCAGATAGAGAAAACGATAATAAACTTGATATTGCTACTGAAAAGATACCGCTTTCATCTAAAGCAGCTATAAATGGTGTAAACAAGAGTATAAAAACTATCAGGCTATCAGGCTTTAACGGCATTATAAATTTAAAGAATCTAAGATTAATGATGTCGGTGTATTAAAAGATACATTCAAAGGTTTTGAAAAGAGCTACAATCAATAAAGCCAAGTATATAGTATTGCAATTTAAGGATTATAAGGTAAAACTTGCAGTAAGAGGATTAAGTAAGCTGACTAAAATGATAAGGTAATTATATTTAGGTTTAAGAAGAATCCTAAAAAAATAAAAATCAGACTAAGCATATCAAGTAAAAAGACAGGATAATAAAAGATATAAAGGTTAAGTAATTGTGCACTTGATAAAAGGAGCTGTTTAATTGATAACAGCTCTTTTTCTTTTAGTACCTGTACTTATTGACTATCCCCCAAACCAAGTTAAAATTACTGTAACATTTTTGAAATTACACATTAGAAGGTCGGTAAAACATGGATTTATATAAAAAATAATGTTAGTAGATGATGAAGAAGAGGTCAGAACAAGTATCATCAAGAAAATCAACTGGGAAGCAAACGGCTTTGAAGTGGTTGGAGATACGGAAAATGGAAGAGATGCCCTTGAAAAAGATTGAGAACTTAGAGGCCAAATGTGATAATTACTGATATCAGGATGCCATATATGGACGGATTGGCACTTACGGAAAAGCCTCAGGCAGAAATTTCCGTCTATTAAAGTTATCATTTTTCGGGATTTGATGACTTTACCTATGCAAAAAGAGGCAATTAGGCTGGGGGTGGCAGAGTATATTTTCAAAACCTGTAAATGTAGATGAACTTACTGAAATACTTAAAAATGTCAGAGCGAAACTTGATGAAGAAATTGAGTCTGCGAGAAATATAGACACACTTAGGGAAAGCTATAAGGCGAGCCTGCCTGTGCTTAGAGAACAGTTCTTAAATAAACTCATCATTAAAAAGAGGACTGTATGATGAAATTTCCATAGATGAATATCTTAAAAATATGGAATGAATATAGGAAATGCTAATAAATGGGTAGTATGTACTGTGAATATAGAACTTGAAAATGCAAATATTAATGGAGAACTTTTAAAAGAGCAGGAATTAATCCTATTTATGTAAAAATTTATAGAAGAAAAGCTTTCTCCACATTACAGAAATGTAGTATTTGATTCTGTGCAGGATGCAGAACCCTGTAATCATAGTGGCAATAGACGATGAAAACAGTCAGACAGGGCTTACCAATGTGATGAGGGATGTATGTAAAAAGTGCAAAAAGAGTTCTTGGAGTGGGAATAACTGTAGGAATAGGCAGAAGCAGCCAGACACTTTCAGAAATATCAGCTTCGTATAAGACAGCACTCGATGCAGTTGGTTACAAGAAGATAGTGGGTGCTGGGGATGTAGTATATATTCATGATGTGGAACCTGTAAGTACCGGAGTACTTAGATTTGAAGAGAAAGAAGAGGAAGAGCTTATTTCTGCTATCAAATTTGGCGGTGAGGAAAAGGATAGAAGAGATTGTAAGAAGTCTTGCAGTTAAACTTGATGAAGTAAAGGTACATTCAAGACAATATCAGGCATATATGCTAAGGATATTAACCTGTATTATGGATCTTATGCAGCAGTATGAAATAAGTCTTTCAGGTCTTGAGAATTATATGGAGATAGTGTACAAAATAAAAAGATGGAGATGGTCTTAAAGAATGGCTCTTAGGGATATGCAATAATATCAATCTTGGTATGCAGCAAAAAGAGAAACCACTTCAAAGCAGATAATTAAAAGAAGCTAAGAGTATATCTTAGAAAAACTATACAAAATGCAGAACTGTCACTTGAGGTTATTTGCAGAGCATCTGCACCTAAGTCCTGCTTATTTTTTTCGAGTCTTTTTAAGAAAGAAACAGGGCAGACTTATATCAATTACCTTACGGATATAAGGTTAAATAAGGCAGTAGAACTGATAAGCACGACAGATGAAAAACTTATATGATAGCTGAAAAAGTAGGCTATTTGGAGCAAAAATTATTTTAGTTATGTATTTAAGAAAAATTTGGGGTATCACCAACTAAGTACAGGACAGGAAATAAAATATGCAGGCTGAAAAAGAAAATTATCTATAATAGAAGTATCAGAAACTCGATATTTATTTATTTTACAATATCTTCGCTTATAGCAGTGCTGCTAATTGTAATCTCAATTTATTCAAGGCTTTCCTCTCAGCTTTCAGACACAGTGAAACAGGAGAATATAAGCCTTATTAATCAGTCAATTCTTCCATAGAGGTTTATCTTAGGAACATAATGAAATTGTCGGATACAATATATTATGGAATAATTAAAAATGTAAAACCTTTCTGAAGCTATCTATCAATGAAGAAATCACCTTACTATATAACAGTAATAAGGAGCAGGTGAAATATCGCCCTTATTTCCAAAGATGGAAAGCCAATTAGTGTGGTACCTGCAGCAAGGTTTAGAAAAATTTGATGTAAGCAGGGAGGAATGGTTTTGTTAATGCCTTAAACAAAAACAGAAAATATACATTTCACCCGCCCGCATATACAAAAACTTTTTGAAAAAGAAAATAATGGCTATAGATGGGTTATAAGTATGTCAAGGGCTGTAGAAATAACAATGGGCGGAAGTACGGAACAGGCAGTTTTACTTATTGATATAGCATATCAGGGGCTGAACAGGGTACTTGATGAGGTATCACTTGGAAACAGCGGATACATTTATCTTATTGATTCAGGTGGAGAAATAATTTGGCATCCAAAAATTTGAACTCATTGCATCCGGCAGGGATTAGGAGAATAATTTACTTGCAGCAACATATAGTGATGGAAGTGTAGAAGAAGAATTTAACAATTCTACGCAGACTGTAGTGATTAAGACAGTTGGTTACACAGGCTGGAAGTTAGTTGGAGTAATAAAAAAAGACGGGAATTTCATTAAATACAATTAAAAACAAGGTTATTCATTGTATTTGTAATCTTTCTGATTATTTTAATAGTAGTACTCATAAATTCACATATTTCTTTTAGGGTGACGGATCCTATTAGGGAACTTGAAAAAGTCTGTGAAGAAACTTGAAGAGGGAAACTTGGACGCAGACATATATATGGGCGGTTCTTATGAGATTCAACATTTGGGAAAGTCTGTGCAGGATATGAAATATAGAATAAAGGGGCTGATGCAGGACATTGTAACTGGAGCATGAGGAGAAGAGAAAAGAGCGAATTTGATTCACTTCAGGCACAGATAAATCCACACTTCCTTTACAATACCCTCGATATTATAGTCTGGCAGATAGAAAATGAAAAGCAGTCGGAGGCGGTACATACGGTTACTGCTCTTGCAAGGTTTTTCAGGCTTTCATTGGGGAAGGGTAAAAATATAGTTACGGTAGAGCTGAAATAGACTATGTGAAAAATTATCTGATGATTCAGCATATGCGTTTTAAGAATAAGTTTGACTATGAATTTGATATAGATGACTCTGTTTTAGAACTTTCTTCATTGAAACTTATGTTGCAGCCACTTGTTGAAAAATGCTATTTATCATGGAATGGAATTTATGGATGGAGACGGACTTATTAGAATTAAAGCCTGGAGTGAAGGTGATGAACTGTATCTGTCAGTATCTGACAATGGGCTTGGAATGACGGAAGATAAGGCGGCTATGGTGATTTTGGGTAAGGAAACTACGGAAATGGCAGAGGTTCAGGTATAGGAGTTAAAAATGTGAACGAGAGGATAAAGCTCTACTTCGGTGATAAATATGGACTTAGAATAGATTCTGAGCCGGATGTGGGAACTGCTATTATTATACATTTGCCTGTAAAGGAGTATAAGGAAGAAAATGTATGAATATAAGCAGGTTATTACAAAAGCTTATCTGCAATTGAATTAGACAGGCCAAGATGTTATAATATCTTGGGAGAGTTGTAATATGACTAGGAGGAAGATGAACCGTGATAGTATAGTAAAGATTATAGGGATTCTTTTTGGCCGGAGTGGTAGTAGGCGGTGGAGCGGCCTACACGGTTATACCCTAAGGGTGGAAAAACTACTGAAAAGATTGATTCCGAGTGGTTTCATCTATTAAAACGGATAAAACAGAAAAAAACAGAAAGTCTCGGAAGCATTAAATACAAAAAGCAATTCAGAGAATATAGACAATCAGACTGGGGAAGGATTATCAGTTGAAAAATGATGATGTAAAGGCAGTGGTTTTAAGTGGGAAAGCAGGAGAATTACAGAAAAAAATCTTGAGACTCAATCAGGATAATAAGGTACCAAGGCTGAATATTTATAAAAAAAGTTAAAGGTAAATAAAGGAAAAACACGATTGGTGGAGAGATGAACCATTTCTTCTTTCAGAAGGCTTGAAGGCGGAGATATTGCCTGAGGATGCAGAAGACGAATATGTATATAAAAATAAAAAATGATTGTAAATTAATCAGAAAACAATTTGTGAATTCAGAGTCAGACAATATTATTGAACTTGAAATTTACTATAACCCTGAGACAGAGATGGCAAATAAAATCACATCCATTGAATATCTGCAAAACGGTAAATTGGAAATCACAGAGTACTACTATTATAAGGCTAAAAAAAGGCTGGGATAAGAAAATTTCATTTATAGCAAGAAGGACTGTGGACGAATATGTGAACAGCTTTATTGCACAGAATAATCCAGGGAACCAGATATTATTTTTAGAAATAATAACTTGAATACTATAAGAGTAGTAGATAATAATGGTTCACAGAGCAAATTATATGTCTTCCAAATATAATGATAAAAAGAAACCTGGTCAACAAGCGTTCAGAGGAAGCCTATAGATCTACACAGGGTAAAACCTATAGGCAGGAAGAAAAGAGGATGTTGAACTGCTTACAATATTTATAAAGCAGCAATGAACGAGGGATGGATTCTCAATGGTTGAAGGTTTTGTCTATGATGAGAATAAGGATGGAATAGGAAATGCTGATTTAGAACTTGCACTATATAATGGCGATGTACTGTATAAGACAAAGACGGAAAATGATGGAAGATACAAAATTTATTTGCCAAGTGAAGATAAAACTTACAGCTTAAAGTTTTTAAAAGATGGAATGAAAGAAGTTAGTATTACAGAAGTTACAATTAATGATAATATACCCAATGCTTATCAGGATGCAGTTTATCTTTTTGCCAATACAGATGTTAAGTCTGATGTAAATATAAAATTAGGTGATGCAGTTGAAAAATGGATAACTCCGGTATGATACCGTTAGATGGGCGAAAATCATAATAAGAGAAGGCTTTAATAATATGGCTGGGGGATATTCTGACTTCGTTGAATGCTGATTATGATGGGAATATCAGAATAAATTTACTGCCGGTATTTATACGGCAGAAATAAATAAGGAAGGCTATGAAATTATGTATTATAATTTTATAGTGAAGACAAAGTCTTCTGAAAATACCTATTCATTTTTGCACCAAAAACTTTGAGAGAAGGAGAGGTTAAGGTTAGTGCTGACTTGGGGCAGTACTCCGTCTGACCTGGACTCACATCTGTTTACAGAAAGATATACCGGAACTTCAAGTTCTGCAAATGAAGTAAGCCATGTTTGGTATGCAGAAAGAGATGATTCATATCATAGTAATTTGGATGTGGATGATACAGATAGCTATGGTCCTGAAACGGTTTACTATTATGGATTTAAATTCTAATAAGTATTTTTAAATATGGGTTGTAGACTATACAAACTTTGCAGATGATAATTATGGAAGTTACGATATGTCGTATTCTGATGCAACGGTGAAGGTATATTCTAAAGATGGACTGGTTGGAAGTTTTCATGTGCCTGGAAGGCAGAAAGGGGAATTATCTGGGAGGTTTTTGAAATTCGAGGTGATAAACGGATTGTTCCGACACAAAGATATTATTCAGGTTATAATGAAGTAAATAACTGGCTTAGTAAGGATAAATAAATATTATGAAATAGATATAGGACATTTTGTTTTAGTAAATGTCCTATACCTATTTAAATCCTATGTTATACTATAATGGAACTCTTATGAGGAGGTATCCTATGAGCAAAAACAGCAATTTTCTGGATTTCATACGCAGCGGTTCTCATATTTTTATATATTCTTTCAGCAACAGACCTTATAATAAAAGAAAATGAGGCAAAGATTTATTCCATATCAATATTGATGGATGGTATTTTAGGGTGAAAATCTGGAAAAAATATGAAAAAGGCATGGATGCGGCTGCCTATGAGCATAATATAGATATGAGTTTTCCGGCAATTGCTGATAATATAACTATGGATGAAAAGCTTGAAACCGCCGAAGAAGAGATAGAGGCAGGGGCTAAAGCCATTATCATAGGGTAATAACCGGAAGGAAGAGATTGCAGAAAAAAATCAAGAAAAAACATTCGGAAATTCCGGTATTAATTGTTGGAGATACAGAAGATGAAAAAGAAAAGGGCGAGTGTTTTCTCTGAATTATTTAGAAATCGTTAAACTCTTATCAGAAAAATATAAGAGCCACTGTCAGTGTGAGTAATGAGATATGCATAGCCGCAGAGGACTTTTCAGATGAAGACACAGACAGCCTTGGTAAGGAGTTAAAATTAAAACTTGAAAATATGGGATATAAATTAAGCTTTGTTGAGGGAACAGGGACCGAAGTTGGAAAAAAACAGTTGAGAGGGCTCAGTAAAAAATCAGGTTATATTTATTTCTTTAGACAAGGATAGTACGACAAAGGCTTTGTTAAATATGCTGACGACAATAATTTTGTGAATAGCATCTATGCAGTAGGAGCAACTGATTACCTGCTTGGTAAACTTGAGGATGGAGAAATAGTGGGAATGATTGCTTGGAACGAATATGATATGGGGTATTTTACAGTAGAAAAGATATTGCAAATGCTCACAGACAAAGGTGAAAATACAAGGGATGAGATAGAAACATTTTTATATTACGGCAGAGGACTTAAAAATGAAGATTATATAAAAAACTTTATCCTATAAACGGTTGAGGAGATAGTTATGAAAAATTATTTTTAGCATCTCTTGCGGGCATAATGATGATGGTGGTAATTATTGTCGTTCTAATATTCAATAAAAAATGAAGAAGGAACAACGGATATATAAGAATTGGGGTAAAGCTTTATATCGTTTTAATGATACTTTTATCTCAAGTATAGAAAATGGAAAATTATGTTAGAGTATTATGAAAAGGGAAATGGAATTAAACTAAATCTGGAAATTGTGGATGCCGATGGAAGCCAGTTCACACAGAACAAACAGGTAGATAGGTTTATTTCGCTAAATTATGATGTTATTTGTATTAATCCGGTAGAGCGTGCAGATACATCTGTAATTATAGATAAGGCTCTGGCGGCAGATATACCGGTTGTGTTCTTCAATAGAGAACCTGTTGAAGATGATATGAAACAGCTCGGACAAATTTTTGCTGTGTGGGAGCAGATGCGAAAAGGAATCAGCGGTGCTTGAAGGAGATTTTGGTGAATGCATATAAGGAAGATAAATCTATCTTGAGACTTAAATGGGGATGGTGAGGTCAGATATATACTTCTGGAAGGAGAGGCGAGCCACCAGGATTCCATAGTGAGGACAGAGTGGTCCGTTAAAACATTAAAAGATGGTGGAGTTCCTATAAAGAAACTGACTGGAGACATAGCAAATTGGGATAGAAATCAGGCAGCAGCCCTCATGGAAGGCTGGGTGAAAAGAGTACGGTAGTGAAATAGAACTGGTTTTATCAAATAATGATGATATGGCACTTGGAGCAATAGATATAATAAAAATGAAAAACCTCTTAAAAATGTTAAGGTAGTAGGCGTGGATGCAGCAGCACCTGCACTTGAGGCAATCAAAAAAAGGGGAACTTTTTGGAAGTGTATCAAGTGATAAACCTGAGTATGCCAGGGCTATCATTGAATTTGCAATATCAAAGGCGACAGGAAGGCCTCTTCCGGAAGATATTAAACAAAAAAAGCGGTAGATGGTAAGTATTACAGTGTAAGCCAGTACATAGTTACTGTAGAGAGTCTGTCAAAAATTAACCACTAATGCCCTGTTTAATAGGGAAATACAGGCTTTTAATTTATAGAAAAATAAAAATAATTATTAGTTGGTTGTGGAAATAGCTAAAAATCTTATAAAAACAGAAAATTCTATATATTTACTTTATCTGCTTTTGCTATACTCGTTATTGTAAATTGTTAAGCCCCTAAATATATATAGGGTTTATTAAAAAAGGAGGAAAAATTTACTATGAAAAAGAGCATTATCACTTATGTTAGTTGCTGCTACAGCACTTTCATTATCAGCTTGCGGCGGTAATGGAGCTAAGACAACTTCAAGCACCAAGACTTCAAGCGCAGCAAAGAGCAGTGCGGCAGCTTCTATAGCAGCATCAGCTCAGAATACAGGTAGCAGTTGAGAACGCTAAGAAGCCTTTAGTTTGGTTCAATCGTCAGCCATCTAACAGTACTACAGGTGAGCTTGATATGGCAGCACTTAGCTTCAATGATAACACCTATTATGTAGGTTTTGATGCTATGCAGGGTGCTGAATTACAGGGCAAGATGATTAAAAGAATATATTGAGAAGAATGCAGATAAGATTGACCGTAATGGTGATGGTATTATCGGCTATGTACTTGCTATCGGTGATGTAGGCCACAATGATTCAATCGCCCGTACAAGAGGGTGTCCGCAGCGCACTTGGTACTGCAGTAGAAAAGGATGGTAATGTAGTAAGTGATCCTGTTGGAACCAATGCTGACGGTAAGGCTGCAGTGGTTAAAGACGGTGAGATTGAGGCAGGCGGAAAGAAATATAAGGTTCGTGAACTTGCTTCTCAGGAAATGAAGACAGCAGCAGGTGCTACCTGGGATGCTCCTACAGCAGGTAACACAATTGGTACATGGTCATCTTCTTTCGGCGATCAGATTGATGTTGTAGCTTCTAACAATGATGGTATGGGTATGGCAATGTTCAATGCTTGGTCAAAAGAGAACAAGGTTCCTACATTCGGTTATGATGCTAACAGTGATGCAGTTGCTGCAATCGCAGACGGTTACGGCGGAACTATCAGCCAACATCACAGATGTTCAGGCTTATTTAACACTTCGTGTACTTCGTAACGCATTAGACGGCGTAGATGTTAATACAGGTATTGCTACTGCTGATGAGGGCAGGAAATGTACTTAAAGAAGGTGAGGATTATGTATACAAAAGCAGATCAGAGATCTTACTATGCATTAAACCTTGCTGTTACAGCTGATAACTACAAGAACTTCCCTTGATGCTACAGTTCCTTTTCCCAGCTGTTGCTAACCAGCTTGATGCTGCTAAGAGCCCAGAGAAGAGGTATGGCTCAATATCTACAACTCAGCTGATAACTTCTTAGGGTGCTACATATCAGCCACTTCTTCAGAAGTATGACAAGTTATTAAACCTTAATGTTGAGTATATCGCAGGTGATGGACAGACAGAGTCTAATATCACAAACAGACTTGGTAACCCAAGTGAGTATGATGCATTCACCAATCAATATGGTTAAGACAGATAATGCAGCTTCTTATACCGCACTTCTTAAGTAATCAAAGTCATATAAAAAAGCTTAAAAAGCATTTGGTGGCGGCTTATGCCGCCGCCATTTTTACTACCTGTAGGCTTTTACGGTTTTCAGTATAATAAAAAAAGCAATTAAGTTATTGTAATAAAAAAATATATAATCAATTTACTTTTTGGATGGCAAAAGAGTGGATAATACAGATAATTTTAAACAAGTATTTGAATAAGATATAACAGGGGGTATGAATATGGAAGATAAAAAAACAATGAAACTATCTTATCGATCGTGGCATGAGTAAGTCTTTTGGTAGAAACAGGGTTTTGCAGCATATTAATCTGGATGTAAAAGCGTGGTACAGTTATGGGACTTATGGGCGAGAATGGAGCCGGTAAGTCAACTATGATGAAGTGCCTTTTTGGTACTTACCAAAAGGATGATGGAGTAGTTATTTTAGATGGGAAAAGAAGTTAATTTTTCAGGGCCAAAGGATGCACTTGAAAATGGAATAGCAATGGTTCATCAGGAACTTAATCAGTGTCTGGAAAGAAGTGTTGTAGATAACTTATTTTTTAGGCGGATGCCCTGTAAATTCGTTAGGAATAGTAGATGAAACAAGGATGAAGAAAGAGGCTTCCGAACTCTTTCGTAAATTAGAGTATGACAATAAACCTGACTCAGCCAATGGGGAAAATGTCAGTTTCACAGCGTCAGATGTGTGAAATTGCAAAGGCAATTTCTTATAATTCAAAAGGTAATTGTACTTGACGAACCTACTTCTTCGCTGAATGTTCAGGAAGTAAATAAATTGTTTGAAATGATGAGAATGCTTAAAGAAAAAGGTATTGCTCTCATTTATATTTCTCACAAGATGGATGAAATCTTTGAAATCTGTGATGAAATTTCCGTACTTAGAGATGGTAATCTGGTTATGACTAAAGCCATCTTCAGAGACCAATGATGAATGAGCTTATTACTGCGATGGTAGGACGAGTTCTTGAGAACCGCTTTCCACCTGTGGACAATGAGCCGGGAGAACCTGTACTTTCTATCAAAAAATCTTTCCACAAAGTTTAAGCCTCAGCTGCAGGACATAAGTTTTTGATGTTAGAAAAAGGTGAAATATTCGGGCTATATGGACTTGTTGGTGCAGGAAGAACAGAACTGCTGGAAACTATTTTCGGTGTAAGGACCAGAGCCTCAGGAAGGGTTTATTTTAAAATAAACTATGAATTTTAACAGTCCAATAGAGGCTATGGAGCGGCTTTGCTATGATAACTGAGGAGAGAAAGGCGAATGGTTTATTTTTAAAAGGAGACTTGACTTTTAACACAACCATAGCAAATTTACATCAGTATAAGGCAGGAGCAATTCTTTCCGATCAGAAGATGGTAAAGGCAACCTCCAAGGAAATTAAGATAATGAGTACCAAGTGCATAGGGAGCCGGCAGATCTTATTTCAAGCCTTTCGGGGAAACCAGCAGAAGGTTATTTTTGGAAAAATGGCTTGAGCGCCAGCCACAGGTATTTATGATGGATGAGCCTACCAGAGGTATCGATGTTGGTGCAAAATATGAGATATATGAGCTTATTATAAAAAAATGGCTAAAGAGGGTAAAACTGTAATAGTTGTTTCTTCGAAATGCCGGAAAATCCTAGGTATTACTAACCGCATCAGAGTTATGTCTAACGGCAGGCTTTCAGGTATAGTAAATACTAAGGAAACTAATCAGGAAGAACTGCTTAGACTAAGTGCAAAATACCTATAATGAGGAGATAAAGGTTATGAGTAAAATATTAACAGTGGAAGAAGAGAATAAGCTGCGTAAGCCAATAGATGATTATGTGGGTAAGATTCAGGAAAAAATCGATGCACTGAGGGCTGATGGAACAGATAAGGTTATTTCTCTTCAGAGCTTGATTGAAAAGTATCAAAAGGGATAAAACTCTGTCGGTAGAAGAAAAGAAACAAGGGAATTGGTGAACTTCAGACGGAACTTAAAAAAAGCTGAGGCAATTGAGAATGCCAATAAAGACCAGATTGCTAAATACATAAGTGAGGCTGAGTCTTATATAGAAAGCACATTTTGACAAAGAATATTATGCTCCTGTGGCTGCCTCCTGCGAAGAGGCCAAGAAGAAAGCTAAGGATGAATATCAGGCAAAACTTAGCAAACTTGCTGTAGACCACAAAGGCAAATCTTTCAGGTCTTTCAGATCATCAGGAAATTAAAGATGAAAACTATGTTTATAAAAACCGTCTTTTTGATGCGAAACTTGAATATGAGGAAAGAATATTCAGGATATAAAGGATAGAAAAGCAGGAGGCATTCAGCCACAAGTATCATCTTATTGACCTGCTCAGAATGTCAAAGTTCACCTTTATGCAGAATCAGAAGATTAAGTGGGAGAATTATAAATACAGTTTCAATGTTAAGAAGTTCCTTTTACAGAATGGTCTGTATCTGGCAATTATCTTAATATTTATAGGGACTCAGTATAATAACTCCTATTATTAAGGGTTCACCTCTTCTTACCTATAACAATGTACTTAACATTTTACAGCAGGCATCTCCAAAGATGTATCTTGCACTCGGTGTGGCTGGCCTTATCCTTCTTACAGGTACCGACCTTTCCATTGGTCGTATGATAGGTATGGGTTATGACAGTTGCAACCATAATTATGCACCAGGGTGTAAATACAGGTCAGGTATTTGGGCACGCATTTGACTTTACAGGTATGCCGGTTGTGGCGAGAGTAATACTTGCACTTGTTGTATGTATAGTGCTTTGTACCTTCTTCACAGCTATAGCAGGTTTCTTCACAGCTAAATTTAAGATGCATCCTTTCATTTCAACAATGGCAAATATGCTTGTTATCTTTGAGCTTAGCTACATATGCGACAAAGGGTGTATCCTTTGGTGCGATTGAGTCAAATATTCCTGATATGATAATTCCTAAGCCAATGGCTTCCCAACCATCATTCTTTGGGCTGTTGCAGCAATTGCAGTAGTTTGGTTTATTTGGAATAAGACTCCGTTTGGAAAGAATCTTTACGCTGTAGGGTGGAAATCCTGAGGCAGCTTCTGCATCCGGTATTTCCATGTTTGCAGTTACTTTAGGAGCATTTATACTTGCAGGTATTCTCTATGGCTTCGGTGCCTGGCTTGGGTGTGCGAGAATGGTAGGTTCAGGTTCAGCGGCTTATGGTCAGGGCTGGGAAATGGACGCTATGTGCAGCCTGCGTAGTTGGTGGTATTTCCTTTACCGGTGGTATCGGTAAGATTTCAGGTGTAGTTGTGGGTGTACTTATCTTTACAGCACTTACTTATTCCCTCACAATCCTTGGTATCGACACTAACTTACAGTTCGTATTTGAAGGTATCATCATTCTTGTAGCTGTAACTCTTGACTGCTTGAAGTATGTACAGAAGAAGTAAATAAAAAATATTGGGATATATATGCAGAAAGTTTGCAATATCCTATGAATATTGTAATCCCCAGCTAAGCTGAGGGGATTTGATGTTAAAGTATTTTTATGGTACTAACCTTATTTAAAAATAATTAATATATGGTACTATATTGTGATTGACATTAAGAATTTTGGAGGGAAAAATGAAAAATTTATCTAAAAGATGTTATTATTTTGCCTTATAATGATAAGCCTGTCATTTGTACCGGATAATGCAGAATATGCAAATGTGAATATAGTTAGGGCTGCCGCCATGCAAGAAGAAGTAAGAGAGCAGATAACAGCCTGGAGATAGTTAATACAAGAAAAACAGTTAAAAAGGCAGTTATCAGACAGGTTATTAAACTTAATCCGAAAAATAAGGCTTTTGATAAACAGAAGGGCGATGAAGTATTCCTTTAACGAATACAAGAAACTGCTATATGATTTGTCAGAAAAATCAGAAATATAACGAGATAATGGAACATATCTCGTACTGGGACTATAGACAGCTACAATTACAATAATAACTACTATATGTAGGGAATTTAAGCCCAAGTATACCATATCGAAGGCTGCTGCTAAAAAGGCTGTTAGTAAAGATTAAACCGGTAATAAAGACAAGGAAGGAGCTTATAAAACAGGTAACAAAACATATTAAGAATCTTGATGAGGAATATGTAATAAATGTTAACAAAAAGGTTTTTGGCAATAGATAATAAAAAGGCTTATACAAAGTTTTGGGATGATTTATATGCGGTGCCTGAGAGTTAGTGATATAAGCAATTATAGATTAAAATTTGATGATAGATATATGAAGTATAAAAATTATTATAAATTAAGAATTAAGGTAAAATATAATATCACAAAAAGCTGAAATCAAAGAGTTAAACAGTTTTTGTTGCACAATGGGTATCAGAGAATATAAGGCCTGACATGACAGAGGAACAAAAGGTGAGGGCAATCAATGATTTTATGGTAAACGAGTACAGATATACATTTGGAGATAATGCACCGGCGAATGTAAGCAGTAAGACACCATACCCTGACGGAAAGCTTGGGAAATATTCCGTGTATACCTGTTTTTCCCTTTTACATAGTAAAGGAGGAGTGTGCGATACTAAGGCCAAGATGTTTTACAGACTTGCAAAGAAGGCAGGAATTAAGGTTATATATATAACAGGGTTTGCAGGAGGAATACTCCATCTTGGAACATGGTAAAGGTGGATGGAAACTGGTATCATGTTGATGTTACCTGGAACAGGGGACATTATGATGGAACAGGTGAGTACGAATATTTCGCAAGAAGGGACTATTATCTTAAGAGTGATGCAACACTTAGGCAAAAACCATACTTGGGATGCTAAGAAATATCCGGAAGCAAATAGCGATTATCCGTCTGTGGAGTAGTATGAGATTCTAAGTGTCTATAGATTATTAGTTGAAATTGTGATATTATTATAGATTAGTAGTATATTAAAAATAATTAAAGCATAGATTCAACCTCGGAGGAAGACATGGGGAGAGTAATTGCGGTAGCAAATCAAAAAGGCGGAGTGGGCAAGACAACAACTGTAATAAATCTGTCAGCCTGCCTTGCGGAAAAGGGCAAAAAAGTTCTGGTTATAGACATGGATCCGCAGGGGAATACTTCAAGCGGGCTGGGAGTAGATAAAAAAACAATGTTGAAAATACAGTGTACGAGCTGCTCTTAGGAGAATGTGAACTTAACGGTTGTATTATTGAGAATGTATATGATGGATTGTCAATTGTGCCTGCAAATGTAAATCTTGCCGGAGCTGAGATAGAACTTATAGGAATACCTGATCAGCATTATATTCTTAAAAAGCATATTGAGGTGGTTAGAGGAAAATATGATTTTATCATTGTGAGACTGTCCGCCATCGTTGAATACCCTTACCGTAAAATGCTATGTCAGCGGCAGATTCAGTGCTTGTACCTATTCAATGCGAATACTATGCACTTGAGGGTCTTAGCCAGCTCATACATACTATATAGAACTTGTAAGGGGCTAGAATGAATGAGAAACTTTACATAGAAGGCGTGGTTTTCTACATATGTACGATGCACGTACCAACCTTTCACTTCAAGTAGTTGAAAAATGTAAAGGATACACTGAGGCAGAATATTTACAAAACGATAATTCCCAGAAATGTAAGACTGGCAGAATCTCCAAGCCTATGGTGTGCCAATCAATATCTATGACTCCAAATCAGCAGGTGCAGAGGGCTATAGGGCATTGGCTGACGAGGTTATAGAGAGTGATGTAACGGGATATTAGCAGAAAGAGGATGGAAATGGCAATGAAAAAGGATTAGGTAAGGGACTTGATTCAATGATTCCCGAAAAAGACTAAGGCAGAACTGAAAGAAGCTGACGATAGATCTTTTTAGAAATAAAAAAATATCTGAAATAGATCCTAATATAGGGGCAGCCAAAGAAAAAAGGTTTGACGAAGATGAACTTTTTGGAACTTTCAGAATCGATTAAGTTACATGGAGTTATTCAACCAATCATTCTTGCCAAAAGGGGAAAGAGATATGAGATAATAGCGGGGAGAAAGACGGTGGAGAGCTTCAAAACTTGCAGGCCTAACGAAGATTCCTGCGGTAATCAGAGAATATACCAATAAAGGAAATAATGGAGGTATCTCTCATTGAAAAACATCCAGCGTCAGGATTTAAATCCTGTAGAAGAGGCTGAAGCATTTAAGAATCTGATAGATGAGTATAAGATGAAACAGGATGACCTGGCAGAGAGGTGTCAAAAGAGCCGTTCAGCAATTACAAAATGCATTAAGGCTTCTAAAAACTGGATGACAGGGTTAAGTCAATGCTTGCAGAAGGTCTTATATCACCAGGACACGCAAGGGGCGCTTCTTACAGTTGAAGACAAGAACAAGCAGCATATCCTGGCAACTAAGATATTTGACGAAAAGCTCAGTGTGAGAGAAACTGAAAAAACTTGTTAAACAAATTTTTAGAGAATAAAAGAGCCTGAACAGGATAGGGAAACTTCTGAAAAACTCGTTTATAAAAAGCTGGAAGAGAGTTTGAAAGGCATTTTAGGAAGCAAGGTAGTTATTAAGGGACGGAATAATGGCAAGGGAAAGATAGAAATAGACTATTATTCCATAGAAGAGTTGGACAGGATAGCAGAGCTGCTTTCCACTATAAAGAAATAAATCACAAGAGGTAGGGATATGAATTTATTTGGCTTTGATTTTATAACAGAGTATATAATTTGCGGTTTGGCAGGCTTTTATACTGTTATTATTAATATTTGACATAATTCAATTTGTAAAGATAGCTAATCTTAAAAAGAAGGATTGCAGACCTGACAGAAGGAAGTGAAGGAAGCCTTGAAGATAAGATAGCAGAGAAGTTCGCACAGATTACTGAACTTAAAGAGATACAGAGTAAGAATAGTGGTGATATCGAGATGATATTTAGAAAGCTTAAGAAGACTTATCAAAAATCCGCAGTCTACAGATATGACTCTATGGCAGATATGGGCGGCCAGCTTAGCTCTGTTATTGTTATGCTTGATGAGAAGAATAACGGTTTCCTTATTAACTCTGTGCATAGTACCACAGCAGGCACCTATACATATGTATAACGGATGGACTGGCAGATGTGGAACTTGCAGAAGAAGAAAGAAGCTGCAATTGCAGAAGCAACAGGAAATAAAAATAAATTGATGAATAGACTGATCACATAGAAACAAAACCCTTGTGTGCAATATTGATAAATAGGAGAAAAAAATATGCAGCCATTATTTTTAAAAACCAGTATTTAAGGAAATGATATGGGAATTGGTACTGCTTTAGAGAGCTGTTTCATTATGATATTCAAGTGATAAAACGAGGAGAATGCTGGGCAATTAGTGCACATAAAAAAATGGTGACTGTATAGTAGAAACGAGAGAGAAGTCTGAATATTCCGGTAAGAGGCTTAGTGAACTCTGGAAGAATAACAAGGAACTCTGGGGAAAAGTCCGGAAAGGCAGAGGTGTTTCCTCTTTTTAACCAAGCTTATTTCGGCTGAGACAGACCTGTCTATTCAGGTTCATCCGGATGATGAGTACGCTAAAAGCAAAGGAGGGAGGTTCTCTTGGCAAGACTGAGTGCTGGTATGTGGCTGCGGCTAAAGAGGGTGCAACGATAGTCATTGGACATAATGCTAAAAATAAAGAAGAACTCCATAAATATATGGATGAAAAAGAACTTTAGGGGATTAATCAGGAAATTCCGGTAAGGAAGGGTGATTTCTTCTTTATAGAGCCGGGGACAGTACACGCTATAAAAGGTGGAACTGTAATCCTCGAAACTCAGCAGAATAGTGACATTACTTATAGATTATATGATTATGACAGGCTTTCAGGACGGTAAACCCCGTGAACTTCACATTGATAAGTGCTTTGATGTGATAACCTGCCCGTTTGAAGAAAAAGAGCCTGTACACAGAGCTGAGAAGAGATTTGCAGATGGTTCAGTAGATAGAAATCTTGTTGTTTGTGATTTATTTGAAGTAAGCTGTATTAAAGTAGAGAAACAGGTAAAAACTTCAACAGGAGACAGACTTCACACTTGTGAGTGTACTTGAGGGAGAAGGAATGCTTATTAGTGGGGTGGAGATAAGTATGAAATCAAAAAGGGAGAACATTTCATCCTCCCTAATGGATTTGGCGGCTATGAACTTGTTGGAAGTATGGAACTTATAATTTCAGGCTGTACTAACGATTAAAAATGTTCTCAAGAACCGGCTGTAAAAGTAAGATACCGTCACCGTCAGAATTGGTAAATCGTCCTGTAGTGGGGCTGTCTATATCGAGAACTGCAATTACCCTGCCTGACTTATCATCGTAAAGGCATGACGAGTTCTGAGCGTGATGAGGAGTCGCAGGGCGATATGTCCCGGGAAATCGTGAACATCTTTTTACTAACTGAAGACTGTCGGTAGATACAGCAGTTCCGCACACCCCTTCCCTATTGGTATAGTTACGCAGGCAGGTTTACCCTGAAACGGACCAAGTACCAATTCATTTTCATTAAGCAGATAAAAACCAACCCAGTTGATATTATCAAGTTCCATGCTTAATAGTGCTGATACATTAGAAAGATTGGAAATCAGGTTGGCAACATCCGATGTTAAAGCTTCTATTTCTTTTAGATATGAGTGAATAGTTTGTCATATATTCTCCTTTAAATAAAATTAATTTATTTCAGGATATCACAAATAGTTCTTCATAACAAAGCAGATGTATGAGCAGTCTGATAAGTCTTAAAGTAAATGTAAGAAAAGATTAAATATATATTACTTGTAATTTATAGATATAATGTTATATAATAAACCGTGTATTTTTGTAGTGCAGTAAAGGAAAATTAATATGAGTAATGAAGAAGATTTTTAAAAAGAAATAAGTAATTCACTTGCAGAGCAGGTGAAAAGAAGAAATGGAAGAGAAACAAAAAGGATGATGAACATAAGATGACAGACAAAAAAATAAAAAGAAGAAAAAGAAAGAAAAAAGCAAAAGTTTTTTTGTAAAAATATTAGTATTTCTATTGATTATTATTCTTGCAGGAGGATCCTTTCTGGTATTTACAAGGCCCGGCAGGAAGATAATATCAAATCTTGCAGTAGAATGGGCATACTGGAGAATGGGTAAAAATACGAAAAATGCCGATAAGCTGGCTAAAAATGCATCTGGTTCAGCTGTAGCGGCAGAGGAAGAGGAAGAAGGACTTAAAGTCGGTGAAATCACTGAGAATATAGACCTCTCCAAGATGTCAGATACCTTCAAGAATGCCCTTCATGAAGATGGAGTGTACAACATTCTGCTGGTCGGAGTAGAGGCTATAGGAAACAACAGTGTAGCTTCAGGCCGCACAGACTCTATTATGATAGCAACAATAAACACAAAGCAGAAAAACACTTGGACTGACTTCTATTATGAGGGACAGTTATGTAACTATCCCCGGCTATTATGATACTAAAAATAAATGCAGCCTTTGGACATGGTGGAATTGAGCTTTTGTATGAAACTATAGCTTATAATTACAATCTAAGACTTGACGGTTTCCGCAATAGTAAGCTTTAAGACTTTCCAAAAGATAATAGATGAACTTGGTGGAATTGACATAGAAATTACACCGGCTGAGGCTCAGTACTTAAATACTACAAACTATGTTTCTAAGAAATCTAACCGTACCTTAAAACCGGGAATGAATCATATGAATGGCAATCAGGCACTTGGTTATGCAAGGGTAAGATATAGAGACTACTTTGGATGGTTCTGTTGATGATTTCGGAAGGACTTCAAGACATAGAAGGGTAATGGGAGCCATGATTTAAAAGAGGTAAAGAAGAGCAATCCTATAACCCTTGTGAAACTGCTTGATACAGTATTCTCTCAGGTTCAGACTGATATCAAGAAAAAAGCAATGCAAGTTCATATCTTGCAGAAGTGATGGAGCTTAGCTTAGATGGAGTGCCTCTTGATAATTTGCGGCTTCCAATAGACGGCTCATACCAAGGTGTTAAGATAAACCAGGGCTGCCGTAGTTACTTTTTGATGCAGCTGCAAACAAGGAGGCTCTTGCTAATTTTGTATTCGGCAGCCATAAAAAAAGCCTGCTACAGAATCAGCCATAGAAAGTGGTAAGAAGCCAAACAATAAGTAAAATATAAATTTAACCGATACAGGGTAAAGCCTGTGTCGGTTTTGCTATAAGAAAGGGGGACTTATGGGAAATCTGTTGTTGATGTTTTCGATAATAATTTTTGCCTGCGTCCTCCTTAACAGAATTTCAGCAAAGATAGGTATGCCGGTGCTTCTTGCGTTTATTATTCTTGGAATGCTTCTTGGCTCAGACGGAATATTGAGGATTCCTTTTGAGGACTATGGGTTTGCGGAAAATATCTGCTCGATTGCACTTATATTTATTATATTTTACGGTGGCTTTGGTACTGGGACTGGGACGAGGCTAGGCCGGTGGCTCTTAAATCAGGACTTTTTGTCCACTTTTGGAGTAGCCCTCACGGCCTTTATAACAGGAGTATTTTGCCACTATGTGCTTGAACTTAGTTGGACTGTATCCCTTATATCGGGTTCGATTTTAGGCTCTACAGATGCGGCTTCGGTATTTTCAATACTTCGTTCCAGAAAAATTAAACTTAAGATATAATACTGCATCCATCTTGGAGCTTGAGAGTGGAAGTAATGATCCCTATTGCCTATATGCTTACAATACTCTTCATTCAGCTGCTGCAAAGTAACGATAAGGCATCAAATCCTGTGTTTCTAATACTTGGACAGCTGGGATTTGGCGTTATCGTGGGAATATTTGCAGCCGTTATTGCTATTTGGATTCTGCACAACATACTTACAGAGGCAGATGGTTTTGATACAATATTTGTATTTGGAGTGGCCCTGCTTTTCCTACGCAGGAGCAGGTGCAATAGGTGGAAACGGCTATTTAAGTGCATATATAACCAGGGATTATAATGGGAAACAGCCGTATCAGGGATAAGAAGAATCTCGTACATTTCTTTGACGGAACTACAAGCCTTATGCAGATGGTCATCTTCTTTTCTCCTGGGACTCTTATCAAGCCCGTCAAAACTGCCCGGGAGTGGCAGTTCCTGCTATATTTATATTCTTGTTTATGACATTTGTTGCAAGGCCTCTTGCAGTAATTGCGATACTTGGGCCTTTTAAGAGTAAGGCAAACCAGATAGCTCTTGTGTCATTTGCAGGGCTTAGAGGAGCAGCATCAATAGTGTTTGCCATTATGGCTGTGCTTGGTTCAGAACTTGACGAAAATCTCTTCCACATTACATTTTTTTATAGTACTGCTTTCAATCATCTTCCAGGGAGCATTTTTGCCAAGGTAGCTAAGCATTTTGACATGATGAGACCATCAGGGAGATGTTATGAAGACATTTACCGACTATACGGAAGAGGTTCCTGTTCAGTTTATTCAGTTTACCATACCTGAAGGCCATTCTTGGGCGGGAAGGACACTTATGGATATAGAAACCCCTCCCGAAACCATAGTAGTTTCAGTACAAAATGAGTCAGGGGACAGAAGGTTCCAAATGGTCGAGACAGTTCTAAATATAGGGGATAAGGTCATACTCTCGGCTGTTGTTCCGGAGCATATGAGCAGGCACAATGCTAAGTGAAATACATATCAATAAAACAAGCAGCTACATAGGAAAGGCTATTTCAGAGATACCTACAGACGAGGATACATTGATTATACTTATAAAGAGAGGTGATGATGTTATAATTCCAAATGGAAATATAGTTTTTAAATGAGGGGGATATGCTTGTAATGAATAGATGTTGTTAGATAAATCAGAAAGGGAAAAAGTTATGTTTAAGATGGGTTTTTGACAATGATAAGTATCTGAAAATGCAGTCAGAAAAAGATAATGGAGCGTATCGAGAGTTTTGGCGGCAAGCTATATATGGAATTTGAGGGGCAAGCTTTTTGATGACCACCATGCCTCAAGGGTACTTCCAGGGTTTAAGCCTGACAGTAAGATAAGGATGCTTACACAGATTAGGGGAAGATGTGGAGGTAGTAGTAGTTATTAACTCTGCTGACATAGAGAAGAATAAGGTGCGTGGAGACCTTGGCATAACCTATGACCTCGATGTACTGAGGGCTTATAGACGCCTTTAGAAGCTATGGCCTCTATGTCGGAAGCGTAGTTCTTACAAGATTTGAAGGACAGGAATGTGCTGTTCAGTATCAGAAAAAGCTTGAAGCACTGGGAATAAAGGTGTATAGACATTACCCCTATAGCAGGTTATCCAAATGATGTGCCTACAATCATAAGTGATGAAGGCTACGGTAAAAATGATTATATAGAGACAAAGCACTCCCTTGTAGTGGTTACAGCACCTGGACCTGGAAGCGGCAAGATGGCAGTCTGCCTCTCACAGCTCTACCATGAGCATAAACACGGAATTAAAAGCAGGCTATGCAAAGTTTGAGACCTTCCCTGTATGGAATCTATCCCTGTCACACCCTGTAAACCTTGCCTATGAGGCGGCTACAGCTGACTTAAATGACATAAATATGATAGATCCTTACCACCTTGAGGCTTATGGCCTTACTACAGTTAATTACAATAGGGATGTAGCAATCTTCCCCGTGCTCAATGCGATGTTTGAAAAAGATATACGGTTCATCCCCATACAAATCTCCTACAGACATGGGTGTAAATATGGCTGGAAACTGCATATTTGATGATGAGGCAGTAAGAGCTGCGGCAAGCCAAGAGATAATAAGGCGTTATTTTAAGGAAAAATGTGAGTTAAGAAGGGAAACAGCAGAGAAGAGATTGTAGAGAAACTCGAACTGCTGATGAAGAAAAGCAGGAACCGGAGTACAGGATAGAAAGTGTGTGGCAGCAGCCAATACCAAGGCTGGAAGTTACAGGAGAGCCGGCCAGTGCAATAGAACTTGAGGATGGGAGCGTGATCACAGGTAAGACCTCTGAACTTATGGGAGCTACTTCCAGCTATGCTTCTTAATGCACTTAAGTATTTAGCAGGCATACCTGGAAGAACTCAGGCTCATCTCACCAAGTGTAATCGAGCCTATCCAACAGCTCAAGGTAAAACATCTTGGAAATCATAATCCAAACTTACATATAGCAGAAATGCTGATTGCCCTAACTATTTGTGCAGGTACAGATGAAAATGCGGCCAAGGTAGTGGCAAAGCTGGATGAACTAAAGGGTTGTGAGGCACATTCATCCGTTATTTTATCTAGTGAAGATCAGCGTACACTGGCAAAACTTGGAGTAAATTTGACCTGTGAACCAAAGTATCAGACACTTTTTCATAATTAGATGATACAAAAAATACTTATACTTGTAATATCTTTGACATAAGTGTATGCTAGAATAGTAATGTTAATAATTTTAGGAGGATATTAGTTATGGCTAGAGAAATAGGGAGCAGAGAGTTTTTGAATTAGATTTGGAATTTCTTATAGGAGAATATGAGAAGAAACTTGCAGAGGAGGATACAGAGGCTGGTAAAAAAGCGTATTACTGAACTTCTTGAAGCTTGTAAGGCTATGAACGGCAAGAGCCTGTCAGATTTACTTAACCTTGTAGATACAGGGGCTTTTAACAATATAATGTCAGCATACTGTATGAAAGCTATGCAGGAGCTTAATAAGTCTGAGGAAGAGCGTGAGGAGGTGCTCAACAAATTGGCGGAACTTTATGATTATGATGCAGATAGCGTTGTGCTTCCGATGCTTACAGTAGAAACTGAAGAAGACGCAGAATAATAATCAATGGATGAGATGAGGGGCTAAGGTGTTCATTAATCAGTTAATTGAAGGCTGTGAGCTGACTCTTACAGCTAGTTTTGGCTCAAGTTCTGCTACTTTTATGTCAAAGACAGCAGGAATATACTATCCTAGTGATAAAGAAGAAATTTCTGCTTTTTAGAAAAATAAAATCAGATTTTTCACATTACATAGTAGCAGAAATGTTTACCTTTGATGGAAGGCCGCTTAGTTTTGATAATGATGAAATTACCTGTAATATTATGGGAATCTATGAGTCAAAAACCTTATGAATGGTTAAAAGTGCAGGTATATAGAATAAATTTGGGTAAGTATGGTCCAGCACATATAATTATTTCTGATGATGATGTACAGCCATTTAACAGAAGGAATAGTTTTAGGGTATCCTTATCGAACGAGTGTTATCTTAAACTTAGGAATGAGGATTCATTGAACAAGGCTGTTCTTAAGGATTTAAGTTCCGTCGGAATTGGAATTGTTATCCCTAAACATCTGTTAGTAGAACCCGGAGATTCTGTATTGATAACCTTTTTCTGATTATTTAAGAATGTTTAAGGTTAAGTCCGGCAGCAATTTGCTGGGAAACAAGATGGAAAAAGGATATTGCGAGATTCAAGAAACAGATATCTTTTATTAGAGGCTATGAACGGCAAATACATTGACAGGACGGAAAAGGTCAATCAGAAAGTAGAGTTTATCATAAAGGCAGTAGTGGTAGAGTGGTAGACACTATAAATAAAAGGACTATAGGCTGTAAGTTTCTTGCCATCAATGAAGAACTCAGTAAATATGTAAATGAAAAACAGATTGAAAAGCGGAGAGCAAAAGAACAGGCAGATTTAAGTCTGATTCTAACCGGTCGGGATAGAAACCGACCGGTCTTTTAATTGCTGTTAATGTCTTATATCAAATGAGATCATTGGTGGAGGAATAAATGAAAGGGAAAAAGGTGGTGATAAAAAAATAGTGTTAATTATGATTAGTATTCTGATTATTGGCGTTATTGCATTTTGCCATTTTGGCTTCCCTCGTTTATTATGACAGGCAAAAGACAGACTTTGGAGGAGGCTTTTAGTTGGCAGAGTGAACGCTATGACACATCATTTTATAAGAAGTTAGATAAGACAGAATACATAATAAAGGGCTTTGAAGACTATGAACTTCATGTTGAATTACTTAAAAATCCGGTTCAAACTGATAAATATATTATACTTTCACATAGTTTATACAGATAATCGTATGGGTTCCTTGAAATATATATCAATGTATTTGGATTTTGGATTTAACTGCATAATATATGATTTAAGAGGACATGGAGAAAAATGAGCCAACCTTTACCACATATGGAATAAGGGAAGGAAAAAGACCTTAAATGCCTTATAGAAGATACCAGATCCAGATATGAAAGAATTGATGTTTTGGGACTGCATGGAGAGTCATTAGGAGCAGCTACAACAATAACAACTTTTAAAAATATAAGCCAGAAGTTGACTTTGTTGTAGCAGACTGTGGTTTTTCAGATATTGAAAATGTCTTAAGAACCGGATATAAGAGTGCAGGATTGCCGGAATTTTTTTATTTGACATAGCTGATTTTATGGGTAGGCTTCGTTATCATTATTCACTCAGGGAAATGCGTCCAATTGAATCATTGAATGAAAACATAATACCAATTATTTTTATACATGGTAAAGAGGATGGGTTTATTGTTCCAAAAGAACTCAGAGGATATGGCTGGAAGGACAAAGGGAGAAAAAGGAATTATATTTTATACCCAAGGCTGGTCATCTTGAATCAATTTTAGTTAATCCTACTGAGTACAGAGAAAGAGTTGGGAAATTTCTAGCGAATAAGATAAAAGAGCTTCTGAAGGTTTTAAAAATTTACTGTCAAGCATAAATGATTATGTCCCAAAATAATTAATTTATAAGCCCCACAAAGGGGGCTTTTATTATGCACTTTTTAAGTCGTCTTCAATTCTGTGTGGCTGTGAATGTGCAAATTTATTAAAGACCTCTAATCTCCAAGGATGGTTCATTGGAGGAATATAAAGGCTTTCTAGGTTTTAGGTTGTTTTGTAGTCAGCGTCCAAGTCCTAGATTTGTGTTCTATGAGCCGAGTATTTCTTCCAGTGCATAAATATCCTTGTCATTTACGCACGCAAACATAGACCTATCAAATGCCTTGATAAGCATAACCTGGTACCTTTTCTATAATGGATTTGGACTCCATTATGATCTATCATCTTATAAAATTTCTTCTTAAATTGAATCGCATGTCCGGCATCAACAGTTCTCTCAGTCAAAACTGCTAAAGTAAGATTTATTTTTTCTTTAGACGGTTGCGTTTCAAAGACAGATTTGATACCATGAAGTGGAAGTGAGAACTTCTCATTGAATTCCTTTATGTAGGGTGAAGGAATTCATTGGCATTATTGATGTCGAGTTACGCCTGCGAGTCTAAACTCAATAGGCAGGCGTGACTGTAAGGTTTGATTCAATCGTTCTATGCGTCCTTTAGCCTGTGGTACGCTGCTTGATTCAAGTTGTGTACCAAGTTGCTTGCAGGCATAAGCGAACTGTGTATAGGTGTCATTGTCGTCAGATAAGGCACCTTTTTTCTTGTAAGTAAATACAGTACGTTTATCGGTAAGAAACTTATAGGGGATACCATAATCGGTAAGAATCTGTTCAAACACATGGTAGTAGCCGTTAAGGGTCTCCTGAGTATCAAACCATCGCCAGTAACAGCACCTGAGGCATCATCAATGGCTAAATGTAGAATGCCATATCTGTCCCGGCACCCATTCATAAAGGGGTTGCATCCATCTCAAACAATTCACCGAAAATAAGCACATCTTGGACGACGACTGTGAGACATCTTCAACTGCTACTAAGTTAGCCTGTATCTGTGATAATTCTTTTTTTGACGTTTCAGATTCCTTCTTGGCTCTGAGTGCTTGCCTAATGCGTCTACGTTTGGCTTTTGTAGCCTTTGGAGATAGAATGTACTCAGACTCCAAAATACTCATTACAGAGGAAGAAGAGATAGCTTATGCCCTCATCTTTTTAGAAGCTCTGTATAGTGTTCAAAAGTTAGCCTCGTAGTATTTAGTTCTGTATAGATCAAGAACCTGACTTCTGATGTCAGGATGGATGGTGGTAACCGGCTTCTTACCTCTGTTACCATGAATAAAGAATGCTTTACCATCTTTAATATAGCCTTGTATCATACGGTTTATATGCCTCTTGGTGCATCCTGGAGATAAGAGCAGCTCTATCCTTATTAGCTGTATCTGGGTGATCTATCAGACCTTTAATAACCTCGTACTTTCTTTGTTCATCCATTGATAAAATAACCTTTCTGATAAGTCAGTCCCTCCTAGTGTTAGAATATACAAAAATAGTATTTTACCATAAGTGGGACATTTTTATTTGTGGTATACTAGGACTTTTATCATTTATGGCTTATAAGAGCTTCTGAGAGGTTTTAAAAATTTACTTGACACATCAGGATAAAGGTGATAAACTAATAAAGCTGTAGATAAAGTAAGTACAGCAGAAACAAGTGAAGTATCCGCTTCCACCTAAGTGCAACAGTGTACCCAGTGGTCTTTAGAATGAATTATTACAGCTTTTGTGCTGTCTGTCTGGAGTGGATACTATATGTATTCACTCTATTTTTAATATAAAGTTTGGAGGTGTTTTTCTATTAGCGAATTAATGATCAATGAGCAGATTAGGGATAAAAGAAATCCGTCTGATTGGAGAAAATGGTGAACAGTTAGGAATTATGTCATCAAGGGATGCAATGAAAATGGCTGTTGAAGCAGAGCTTGATTTGGTAAAAATTGCACCGACTGCAAAAACCGCCGGTTTGTAAGATTATCGACTACAGAAAGTATCGTTATGAACAGGCTAAGAGAGAAAAAGAAGCGAAGAAGAAACAGAAGGTTACTGAAGTAAAGGAAATTCGTCTTTCACCAAATATTGATGACAACGACCTTAACACTAAAGCTAATCAGGCGAGGAAATTCCTTGATAAGGAGACAAGGTTAAGGTAACCCTCCGTTTTCAGAGGAGGAAATGGCACACATTTCTTCAAATAAAGCAGATTTTAGATGTATTCCTAGAGAAGCTTGGAGACGCAGCGTCGGTAGAAAAAAACAGGCTAAGCTTGAGGGGCAGAAACATGTCCATAGTTTGTAACAGGCAGGAAGTAATGCTATTTTCACATACTTGGTGAGAATAATACTTAGATTATAGGAGGAAAGAATTATGCCAAAGATGAAGACAAAGAGCGCAGCTAAGAAGCGCTTTAAGGTAACAGGAACAGGTAAGTTAATGAAGATGAAAAGCTTACAAGAGCCATATCCTTACCAAGAAGACTACAAAGAGAAAGAGAAATCTTCGTAAAGCAACTGAAATCGATAAGTCAAATTTAGCTCCAATGAAGAGAATACTTCCATATAGCTAAATAAAAGTTAAATTGTTAAGGAGGAAATAAAATGGCAAGAATTAAAGGTGGCTTAGGTGCCAAGAAGAGACATAATAGAGTATTGAAACTCGCTAAGGGTTATAGAGGAGCAAGAAGTAAGCAGTATAGAATTGCTAAGCAGTCAGTTATGCGTGCTCTTGCATCTGCATATGCAGGCAGAAGAAAGAGAAAGGGCGACTTCAGAAAGCTCTGGATAGTAAGAATCAACAGCAGCAGCAAGACTTAACGGACTTTCATACAGCAGGTTCATCTGCACGGTCTTAAGCTTGCTAACATCGACATCAACCGTAAGATACTCGCTGAGCTCGCTGTAAATGATGCAGCAGGCTTCACAGCTCTTGCAGATGCAGCTAAGGCTAAGCTTGCTTAATTTGAATTTGTTAATATTGATTTTATAACTGCCATCAATTCAATGTTACTTGGGTTTGATGGCAGTTTTATTGTGTAATCAGGGGTTTGTATGATTTTATGGCATAAGAAAAGTTTGCTTCAGGAAACTTCTCTGTAAGCCTTTTCTCCAGATATTTCTTCAGCTACTTTAGGAAGCCTCAGTTCATTGTATTGGAAAGACACAGACTTATTGGTATTTAAGTAAGATTGATATATAATGTTCATATATAATCATAATAAGTAAGGTGGGATTGAAAATGGTATAAAAAGTATACAATCATTGGAAATACCTGCTATATTAAGCATAAAAACTTTATGCTTGATAAGTCGTTAAATGTGAGAAAACATCTGAGATATAACACAAGAGAATTTGTCACTAAAAAAAGCCTGTAATTTTGACTTCAGAAAAAGGAGATATAAGCATAATAGCAAATAAAAATTTGACTTTAACGGTATAATATATGCTCCAAATGGCACAGTTACAATAACAGGTTATGATGTTAAATTCAACGGCATAATAATAGCCAATAAAAATATTTATAACAGGAACCAATACTGAAATTACTAATACCGTTGATTTAAGTAAGTTGGAGGGTAAGTATGAAATTTATAACTAAGATAGGTATGAATGTTGGAGCTTGCTACCTTTTGATGATATTGTGTGCAGGTATAACAAGAGAACTTTTAGTTAGTGGAATGTTTGGTGTTTTTCTTATATGCTATTTTAAATTTTGTTTTGCTATATATAGTTAATTTGTTTTTATAAAAATAGCATTTTTGAAGTTATCAACTGATAAAAATTTATGGAGCATTACATTAGGTGTTTTTAATTTTAGGTTTATATTTTTGGTGCAAGGTAATATTTTTCGGATTATTTTTATCATAATGGCATTGTAGCCAGTGTTATTGAAAAGGATATTGATAATCTTTTGGCGGTTGACTGCTTAATAATGTTTATATTAAGTATACCGTTAAACATTATACTTAGAAAATATAAGGTCAAATTTTTACAATATTGAAAGTAAGAAGTGTTTAGAAGCTAGAATCTACCTATAGAAATGTACTTAGGGGAATGGCAAAGCTGCTGTTCCCCTTTAAATAAGAAAGAGATGAAAAGCAAAACTTTGTTTGATAATTTTTGATTTATGGTATAATCGGCTGTAATAGTTAAAATAACAAGTTATGATGTTAAATTTGGCGGATAATAATAGCTAATAAAATATTTATAACAGGAACCAATACTGAAATTACTAATACCGTTGATTTAAGTAAGCTGGAGGGGTGAGTATGAGATTTGTAGCAAGGACAGTAATTAATCGCAATAATTTGTTATTTAATATTGTTTATATGTTTATTTATAGTAATGGCACAGATGCTGATGTCCAATGTACTGGTCATTTACTGCAATCAGTTATAACCCTTATTTTGCTATATATTGTTAATAAGGGGATTAAATAAGGCGAAAATTCAAAAACTGTCAGTAGGTGGAAGCTTATGGAGTATTACATCAGGGATATTAATTTTTGGGTATATATCTTTTAGGCAGGGAACTACTGGTTGAACATATCTTTAGTGAATATAGTATTTTGGGTGGATTTAGTTTATCTTTTGCAATTAATTGTTTAATAATGCTTATACTGAGCATACCATTAAATATGATTTTTTTGAACATAGAAGAATTTTAGAAAAATTAAAAGGTAAGAGATATAACTTCCAAAATATAAGAGTTCCTGTAGAACAACTTTCTATAGGAACTCTTATTATTTGACAGTAAATATATAAACTTTTTCTAATAAAACAATGTGGATACCGGAAATATACGCATCCACAATTCTAACATTGTAACGGTAATTTACGGTTTTTCTTTTTGAATACACTTATCAGCATACATTCTCTCGTCAGCCAACTTAATTACATCGCTGGAATCAATAGAACCTTGTTCTCCGCCGGCTAGTTCACTATAATTAGCTAATTCCTAAAGAAATGCTTACAGGGAATGGAGGTTTCTCATGTTCCCTTGCCAGTATAAGATTATCCTTGATAGCAATGGAGTCAGCATCAATTGAAGGAATGACAACGCAGATGAATTCATCACCGCCATTTCTACCGACAAATCCGTCCGAACTATCCTCCATAGCATCTTTTTATTGATGAAGCAACCATTTTTGATAAGCTGGTCGCCGGCTTCATGTCCGAAGGTGTCATTTGCATATTTTAAGTCGTTGATATCAATAAAGATTACTGCGTAATTCTTGTTATTCTTTGAGTCTAAGATATTCAGCTTTCTCTGTAGGTACTGTCTGTTGCCGAGGGGTTGTGAGATTATCGGTATAAGCCAGTATTTCAAGATAACTTCTCTCTTAAGTTCTTCTGTAAAATATATTTTACCTTTATAAAATAAGAAGAATATAAGGTCACAACCATTGCCAGAATAAGTGCTATTGAAAAATGCATCTTAATAAACATCTGCATAAAAAGCAGGCCAAGTTTCAGTAACCTGTGCTGAGATTATGATTCGAATCTGCTCTAAAAAGCCCGAAAAAGAGCTACCGTAGTAAGTCCTATCCTCATAACATAATCTTCCAGGTTCATATGTTTCTTGCCTGGGAAAAAGAAGGCTCACAAGGGAAGAGAATACCATCACAATCTGTAAAGTCTGCACCTGCCTAAGAGCCCACACATAGGTGAAGCCTGTTGGAAGAATGTATAAAAACGAAGCATAGGAAGGAAAAATCCTAAAAGTATGCTTCCCGAAATCTTAAGGTATTTCTTTAATAAAAGGACGCTCTGTTTCAAAGCTTGCATAGAGCGGAGCTGTGGTAAACAAACAGATACATTCCGATATATTCGCTTGGAGCATTCAAATCTTCATTGGCAGTCAATAAGTATATCATGCCTGACTTGCCTACAAACCAAAGGGTAATGGCGAAAATAAGAGCCATTAGCCAGGTACCTCTCTTGCAAAAATCAAAAGTCCTATAAAAAAATGTGAAAACTACAATTCCAAGGAAGGAAAAATATCAGTATTACAATAAATAATGCATAACTGGCTTCTAACCCAATGATGGGATAAAACAGAAGCATCTGCCTCTGACATTAGTAAAAGGCGGTTTGAAAGTATCTTCAAGAATATCAAGTGTAGGGTGGATTACAATGCGGATTTCATCACCAAAAGGCATCTGGAAGGAATAGGGATAGATATCTTAAGTTTTTCCAATCATATGTCTTTTGAGATTCTCTCCATAAGAAGCCAAAAAGCCTGTCTTTGTAATAAGCCTTAACAACGCTGTTATAGAAAAAGAAATTTACGGACTGGTGTTTTTTTGCTTCGATTCTTCATCTAAATGCAAATGAATGGTAATTACATCATCTTTAGATGTAAAGTTAAATAGATGGCTGTTAAAATAATCAACAGTCCCATCCTTATGTGCAACATCCACGGTAATATTTGTAAGCGGCCTATAACTGTTGGGAGAAACCTTTCCGAGTATATCAAAGATGAAGTAAAGTATTAAAAAGCCCTGTTATAAGTCCGGCAAATAAAAAGCAGAGAAGCCTGATGCTTTTTAATTTCCATTAACTTAGTTTTCATATAACCTCCCGGTATTTCACAATAATCCCCGAAAAATAGCTGAGCTATATTTCATCCCTTGTGTAAAAGTGCCTTATAAGGGCACTCTAAGAATTTTTAGGGGGTAGGGGCATAATCTACCTATGATTGTAGCATATTTTAGAGGTCGAAAAACAAGTGTTTAAAGTGATAAAAATACAGTTAGAAAATTGCAAGAAAAGTCTTAAAATAGGGCAATATTTACAAAAATTTGAAATATAAATAAGCAATTAGGAAAATTTGAAAGACGAGGGGATTTACATTAAAAACAGCTAATAAGAAAAAATTATAAATAATAATATATAAAATTAATATAAATTTCCATAGACTATTTTGTTAGAATGGGTTACAATTAAGATACATTTTAAGAAAAAATAAAACAGAGATTTATTTTAGCAAAGAGGTATAGTTATAGAAAGGATCAGGAGGTAAGAATGGATTTTAACGAAAAATGCAGAAAAGATTTGGCTGGAAGATGAAGCAGGCAGGGTAACCGCTTATGTAGAGTTCCCGGAGATAAACGGAGTGGCAAATGTCATGCATACAGTTGTAGACGATTCACTTCGAGGGACAGGGAATTGCTGGAAAGCTTATGACGGCACTGGTGGAAAAGATGAAAAGGGAAAATAGAAAGCTGGAACTCACCTGTTCCTATGCAGTAAGCTGGTTTAATAAGAATAGGGAACATGGAGATGTGCTTGTAAATCCGGATAAGGAATATAGTAAGGCAGTGAATAAATAGCGGCATATGACATAAAAAAATTAATAAAATTTTAAGACTTTCTATTAATCAGGTTAACTACAGGTTGGATTTGTCCGATAATATTAATGGTTTTTGCATATACAGATTATCAGTTGTCAGGCTCTAAATATCTTAAATTATTATATTAAATTTGAGGAGGATGTTGAGGCTATGAAAAAAGATGGGATTTAGGAGCATAAAGAACCTTATGTTAGTTGGCGGATTTGCTATGATAAAGCTAATCTGTGCCATAATTTTAATAATGAGTTCTATGTTTTCTAAACAGGCGTTTAGAGTGCAGGTTGAGGAGGACATGCAGGTGCTAGCTGGAAGAAACCTCGGAAAAAAACTTGTACAGGAAATTGTAAATGCGGAAGGGCTTGTGAAGGAGCTTGCGGCCAATCCTTTACTGCCGGATAAGAAATATGATAAGAAAAAAGCTTGCGGCATTTTTGAAAAAGAGCTGCCGAGACAGGATTCAACCTGTTTTTCAAGGTAGATAAAAAGGGTAAAGGTTTGAACTTTACTCAAAAGGGAGAGACTTTTGATGTGTCATCTACAGAGTATTTTAAAGAGGCAATACAGGGAAAAGACATATACAAGTTCTATTATTGATGATGTGGTAACCGGTGGTAAAATCATAGTTATTGCGACACCATACTATGATCCTAAAACTAATGAGATTTTTAGGAGTATTTGCAGGTATTAAAAATACTGATTTCATTTCAAAAGCTATGTGCTGAATTTAAATAGGGGTGAAACAGGAAATGTTGCCGTATATGACAAACAAACCAATATAGTAGGACACACTAAACCGGAAATTGTGGAAAGCGGACTCAACCTTATAGAAAAAAAGCAGCCAGTGATCCGGAATACCAGTCTGTAGCAGATTTTCTTTAAAAGAGAATATTGATAAGGGTACAAACGGTATAGGTACTTACAAGTGGTCTGGCAAGGATAGGCTTGGAGCTATCAACAATATAGAAGGCAGGGATTTTGTTACTCTCATTGCAATAAATGAAGAAGAGATATTTGCACATAAATGAACTTCAGGCTAAACTCATTTTTGCAATAATAAGCCTGATTGTAGTTGGAATTATAATCCTTTACTTTGCCTTTGCCGTACCTTTATCCAGAGTGTTCAACCATTTCAAGACAGATTTATTGCATATAGCTAACTATGACTTGACAAAAGAGCCTGTGAAAGACTATTCAAGGAGAGCAGACGAGGTAGGGGATATATACAGGGCAATTACTACACTCAAGGGAAATATTGTCCAGATAATTACAGGAATATCAGCCAATGCACAAAAACACGGCTGCGACAGCAGAAGAATTATCAGCAACTGCACAGTCTACCTCAGCAACAGCTAACGAGGTTGCAACAGCGGTAAGCAATATAGCCCAGGGTGCTACAAGCCAGGCTGAAGATACTCAGAATGCTACAAAAGAATGTAGAAAATACAAAACAGAATGTTAAATAAGATGGTATCAGTATTGGATGAATTAAACAGTTCAACTGAGGATATCAATAAGACTAAGGAAGAGGGCAGCAGAAGCCTTAGAGAACTGTCAAATGCCACAGATAAGGTAACAGCTATCTTCACAGAAGATAGCGGATATAATAGCTCAGACAGATGAAAGTGCGGATAAGATATCATCTGCAAGTGATATGATTCAGTCAATCTCCGATCAGACCAACCTGCTTGCATTAAATGCGGCTATAGAGGCTGCCAGAGCAGGTGAAGCAGGCAAGGGATTTGCGGTTGTGGCAGAAGAAATAAGGAAACTTGCAGAACAGTCAGCCGGATTTACAGGCGAGATTAAGGAGACAATTAACGGCTTGCAGGAGCAGACCAAGAATGCCGTAGAAACTATGGATGTTGCTAAAAGTGGCTGTATCTGAACAGGAGCAGAAGTTAAAAAGAGACAGGAGATAAGTTCAGTCAGATATCTGATGCAGTGGAGAAGAGTAAGGGAATAGTTGGAGAACTTTCAGAAGAAGTTAAGACTATTGTAAAAAGATAATGAAACCATAACGAGGGTTGTGGAGAATCTTTCGGCTATAGCAGAAGAAAAATGCGGCAACTACAGAGGAAGTATCAGCTTCAGTGGATACACAGGTACAGTCTATACAGGATATATCCGAAGCGAGTGAAAACTTAGCTGAAATCGCTACAGAGTTGCAAAAGCGAGATTGCGAAGTTCATCATATAAAAAGTGAATTTTAATTTTTGGAAGGAGTATCACAATGAACTCAAAGAAAAGCAAAAAGTTAAACAGTTTGGGGGTTAAAGTAGGGCCTTTTAATCTCAGTCATACTGCTGGTAGTATTGGGAGGTAAATCAGCATATGATATCTACAGTCAGTATAATGAAACAACTTCAATGGCAAGAGAACTTAAATTAGAAGAGTCAAAGAAATTTGCAAAGTAAATTAGAAACTTTGTTTGCTTCTGCCTACCAGATTGGATATGATTTGCAGGTGATTATTCAGAATACAATTGCAAACATACCTACAGAGAACAGAAATAGAGACTTAATTATCAGTAATGCTTCAGATTATTATGGATCATAATGATAATATATCCGGCATTGGAGTGTATTTTTGAACCTAACAAATTTGACAATAAAGACGCTGAAAAAGGGAAGATTTTGCTAAATATATAACAAAGAAAGATGGAAAAAAATTTCAGTTGCTGAAGAAAGTGATACCGATGTTGAGTGGTATACCAAACCTTTACAGGAAAAAGGTTATGTTGTTAAATCCATATATAGATAGCGGATAACAAGATGAAAACTTCATATTGTTTTCCTTTGATGTCAAAATCAGATGCCATTGGAGTTCTTGTCATAGACCTCTTAGTCGATGGAGTACAGCAGGAATTAAAGGACAACTCTACGGGCACTGATGATTTTAAAAGCCTTCTGACAGATACAGGTGTCTATGTGGCTAATGCAATGGATGACAAGATACTGTTAACCAATCTTTTTGAACTTGTGCCTTCGGCTAAAGAGGGTATTGACAAAAGCAATACAGAATGGATATGACATATCAACGGGATATATCGCGGGTTCAGGTGAAGCAGGGCAGTTTATACATATTTCCTGTTAATCTTAAAGGAGTAGATAATAAGTGGTGTTTTTGAGTCTGTGACATCAATTAACTATCTGCTTAAGGATGTAAGAACAACAACAATAATCAATATTCTATTCAGTATAGCAGTTATATTGGGTATGGGAATTGTAATCATCTATATGCTTATCAAAGAGGGTTGGAAGGCCGCTTTCTGTAATTGAAAAGGCTATGTATAAGATGTCCAACTTCAACCTTGCTGTGCAGGAAGAAGCAGGACTTGTAGCTAAGTACAGGGATAATAAGGATGAAGTTGGCGGTCTTATACGCTCAATTGATGCTCTGGTAGGGAATCTTACAGGAATAGTTGAAGATATATCATCACACGCACAGAATACAGCGGCTATGGCAGAGGAGCTTACTGCAACCTCACAGTCGGCGGCTGAGTCTTCAGGAGAGGTATCACAGGCGGTAAATAATATAGCGGAAGGTGCTACAAGCCAGGCAAACGATACGCAGAGTGCAGCGGGTTCCGTAGAAGAATCTGGCAATCTCCTAGACAATATGATAACTGAAATTGAATCACTTTCTAAGTCTATGGAAAGCATAGACAGCCTGAAGAATGACAGTAATCAGATTATGGACGAACTTGTTAAGATAACTAACGAGAATAAGGATATATCTGAAAAAGTTGAGGATGTAATACTTGAAACAAACAGCGCTACTGAAACTATAGCAAAGGCAAGTGAGATGATACAGTCAATCTCAGACCAGACAAACCTCCTCTCGCTTAATGCGGCTATTGAGGCTGCCAGAGCTGGTGAGATGGGTAAGGGCTTTGCGGTAGTTGCAGATGAGGTAAGGTCACTTGCTGAAGAATCAGCTAAGTTTACAGGCGAAATAAGAGCTATTATAGATGAACTTAGAAGAAAGTCCAAAGAAGCTGTTGACATAGATAAAGATGTCAAATGAAATGATAAACAAACAGGAAGACAAGGTAAAGGAGACAGGAGAAAAGTTTGTAGAGATATCAAAGGAGCTTGAAGACAGTAAGAGAATTGTAGTTGGTATTAATGAATCCTCAATAAAAGATACAGAAAGAAAACAGCAATGTAATAAGGGTAGTTGAGGATCTCTCAGCAATAGCAGAGGAGAATGCGGCAACAACTGAGGAGGCTGCAACATCTGTAGATACACAGGTTCAGGCAATAAATGATATTTCTCGAGCATCTGAGAACCTTGCAGATATCGCTACTCAATTGCAGTCAGAGGTATCTAAATTTACTCTTTAGAAGATAAGCAATCAAGGAAGATTGAAATGAAGGCAGGTAGAAATAAAACAATTGACATATCGGTGGAAGAAGGCAGGAATACCTGCAAAAATGCATAGTTTTAGAAAAAGTGCAGAAATTTCGGAAATCCTTGATAAGACTATAATTGGAAATACGATGGATGTACTTAGGGTTTTTGCCTGAAAACAGCGTGGATTTACTAATAGTGGATCCACCCTATAATCTGGACGAAGGGATTTTTAATGGAAATAAATTTAAGAAAAACAAGCGATGAGGTGTATATGAAGAATATACTGAAAAATTGGATAAAAGCTTGTAAAAACCGCTGTACTTAAAGAAAAATGCAACTATTTACATATGTTGTGATTGGATTTCAAAGCCAGACAATTTTTGCGGTGCTTAAAAATATTTTCATGTACAAAACCGTATAACCTGGCAGAGAGAAAAGGGAAGAGGTGCTCTTACCAACTGGAAAAATGGAATGGAAGATATGGTTTGCAACCAATTCAAGCATACACATTTAATGTGGGAAGCAGTAAAAGTAAGGCGGAGTGTAATTGCTCCTTACAAAGAAGAGGGTAAACCAAAAGATTGGGAAGAAACTGGAAACGGAAGATTCCGCAATACCTACCATCTAATTTCTGGGATGATATTTCCATACCTTATTGGTCGATGCTCGAAAATACAGCATCCTACACAAAAAGCCAGAGAAGCTTTTTGGCTAAGCTCATCCTGCGAAGTTCAAACGAAGGAGATGTTGTGCTTGATCCTTTCTTAGGCTCAGGTTCCACATCTGTAACCGCAAAGAAACTTGGCAGACATTATATAGGAATTGAACAAAACAAACAATACTGTGTATGGGCTGAAAAACGCCTGCATATGGCTGAGTATGATGGGACTATTCAGGGATACACAGATGGGGTATTTTCGGGAGAAATACCGGAAGATTGCAGAAAAAGTACAAAAATAAGAACAAGGCTTCTTTGCAAAGTGCAGAGGAGCCTTAATATTTACCAGGCAATGAAGATGCTCAGTAACTTCACTGCCGGCAATCTTTCTATTTTTATCTTTATCGGCCTTAAAACGCTTATATGCTTTTTGTAAAAACGCTGTATTTCCCATAGCCTGACATAATATCACCGATTACATCGGCAGGAATAAACCCTTCATTATTGTAGCTTAAAAATGTATTTAAAATCAGCATTTTTAATTAAATCGTTAAAAGTTTCACGGACTATGCGGCTTGAACAGAAGGCACTTTTTGATTTCTGTAATCACGAAGTCCAGTTATGCCACCAGTCTCAGGACTGTCATACCTGGCTATGGTTTCAAGTATATGGTAGTTTGCGGAATACTGTCTTGTGTTGTAGGGAGGGTCCAGGTAGAGTACATCACCACTGATTTTTATCAAAACATTTAGCATCTTCATTAAATACTTTGCCTTTTTGTCCGGGAATAATAGGCAAGAGTGAAAGTTCAAATTTCTTTGCAGCAGTTTTGATATGCTTTAAGAAGGCAGCGTAGACTGAGGCGGTATTTGCATATTTATCAATTGAATTGATAAGACTTGCCAGATAGTAAAAATAGTCATTGTCGGTTATCTTGCAGGTATTACGAGGTTTTCGAGATAAGTCCTTATTGCATCGCATTTTTACCATTTTTCATCTGTAAAAATAGTTTCTGCCTGAATTTGAACCTGGGCAAAAGCTATTAAAAATAAAGCCGTCAATAGGTTTAAGAGAATTTAACTCCCTAAGCAGATCAGAACTGAGAGGAGGGATATTTTCGATGTAATGTTTATTCAGCACATAGCTGTAGTATTGAATATCGTTTGCTATAACGAAGCAGCCCTTAGCCTTATAAGTACTTCCGACTACTCCTGTTCCTGCAAAAAGGTCTGCAAAAATATAGCTGTCTCCATCTTTATAGCCGCTTATCCTAGATATACCATAATCTATAAAATCAATTAAAGAATATTTTTTGAACCGATATAATTCATTTCCCAATTTCCTCTCTTGTAAGTCCTCTCTTAATAAAAAGATTATCATACTTTTTAAGATAAACTAAAAATAAGACAAATGACCTTTAATTATTATAAAAAGGTGAAAGGATGTCTATAAAGCTGGTAAAGACTGTATGAATAACTGTGGAAAGCAGGCAAAAAACTATGGAATAGGAGTCTACAGAGAGTATGGAAGTTAGAGATAATGTATATAAGATCGATAAAAATAATTATGTAAAGTTAATAAAAGAGCTGTAACACTATTTTTAGTGAAACAGCTCTTTATTGTAATAACAAATTTTTCCTAAATAATATTATCCAACTCTTAACTTAAATTTCATCAATTCTTTTTCATCATCTACAGGTATTTTGGCAATATCTGCACCAAGTTCCCGAAGCTTTTCTTCAAAAATGTTCATAGCCTCTTTCGATAAACTCTATCTGGTCCACTTCGCTGACATCTTCTGAACAAAGACCGGCTATTACGAGAGCCGCACCTGCTCTAAGGTCAGGAGAACTGAGCTTCGCACCTGAAAGCTTATCAACACCGTCTATAATGGCATTATTTCCTTCAACTTTGATAGAAGCACCCATTTTGGCAAGTTCATCTGTGAATTTAAAAGCGGTTTTCAAATATACTCTCAGTAACTACACTGGTACCACTTGCATATGGCAAGGGAGGGTAGTTATCTGAGGCTGCATATCAGTAGGAAATCCAGGATATGGCAAGGTTTTAACATGGGTATGTGTAAGCCTGTCTTTTGCACAGACTCTGATAGAATCGTCAAACTCATAGATTTCTGCACCTGTTTCTATAAGTTTTTGCACTGATTGCCTCCATAGTGCTTTTGGGATGAGATTTTTAACAAGTACATCACCTCTGGTAGCAGCGGCAGCAACCATATAAGTTCCTGCTTCTATCATATCGGGGATGATGGAATACTCGCTTCCATGAAGCTTTTCTACTCCAACTATCCTTATTACATCAGTACCGGCTCCTTTATGTCAGCACCCATACTATTGAGGAAGTTAGCCACATCTACCACATGAGGGCTCCTTAGCCACATTTTCCATTATGGTCTTACCCTTTGCAAGGGTAGCGGCAAGCATGGTATTGATAGTAGCACCTACACTGGACACATCAAAGTAGATATGATTACCGGCCAATTCATCAGCTCTTACAGCTATAAGGCTGTGTTTAATGTCAATTTCTGCACCAAGAGCTTCAAAACCTTTGATATGCTGGTCTATAGGGACGACTGCCTATATTACAGCCGCCAGGAAAGGCAACCTTAGCATCTTTATTCTTGCCAAGGAGTGCTCCGAGTAAGTAGTAAGAGGCCCTTATTTTCCTGATATATTCATTGTCGACACAGAAATTGGTAATAGTACCGCCATTTATCCTAACGGTATGATGGTCAATTCTTTCAACTATGGCGCCTATCTCTTCAATGGCACTTAAAAGTACCTGTATATCACTTACATAAGGAAGGTTCTCTATTTTTACAGGCTCATTACACATAACTGCCGCGGCCAAAATTCCAAGAGCCGCATTTTTAGCACCGCTTATAGAAACCTCACCAACGAGCGGTTTGCCGCCCTTAATTACAAATTCATTCATCTTAACCCCTTTGCTAGGTCTTTTAAGGTATAGGATAGGAAAAACTACCCTTGTATCACTTCATTATAGCGATTTAGCATATGGGTGTCAATATTAGGGTGAATAGTTTGACAAAAATTCAGGCTCTGTATTAAAAATTAAAAAGTTAAAGAATTACTAAAAATATCTGCGTTTATAGGGCATTTCACTAGCTACTTTATTTAGATAATGGTAAAAATGATAATATTTGTCTGTGAATAGTTATGGTATTTGATAAATAAAAACATATGGAAAGAGGGAACAAAATGGCAAAAGATAAGAAAATGGTAGAAGAAATCACTTCTATGAACGAGGATTTTCGCACAGTGGTACACCGATGTAGTTAAGAAGGCTGAACTTGCAGATTATTCAAGTGTGAAAAGGCTTTGTAGTGTTGAAGCCTTATGGCTTTGGTATTTGGGAGAATATACAGAGAATCCTTGACAAGAAGTTTAAGGAGACAGGTGTAGAAAATGTATGTATGCCGCTTTTGATTCCCGAAAGTCTTATAAATAAGGAGAAGGATCATGTTGAAGGTTTTGCCCTGAGGCAGCCTGGGTAACCTCATGGAGGCTCTGAAAAGCTTCCAGGAACGCCTTTGTGTGCGTCCCTACCTCGGAGACTCTTTTTCTGTGATTTTTTTATTCAAAGGACATCCGTTCGTATAGAGATTTTACCAAGGGTGTACAATCAGTGGTGTTCAGTTGTAAGATGGGAAAAAGGAGACAAGGCCCTTCCTTCGTACAAGGGAGTTCCTCTGGCAGGAAGGACATACAGCCCATGCTACTGAAGAGGAAGCACAGGAAAGAACAATTCAGATGTTGAATGTATATGTGGATTTTCTTTGAAAATGAACTTGCAATTCCTGTAATTAAGGGACAGAAGACAGAGAAGGAGAAGTTTGCGGGAGCAGTCTCTACCTATACTATCGAGGCTATGATGCACGATGGTAAGGCTCTTCAGTCAGGTACAAGCCACAACTTCGGTGACGGATTTGCAAGGGCATATGATGTAACATTTACAGATAAGGATAATAGTATAAAAATATGCACATCAGACATCCTGGGGTGTTAGTACAAGAATGATAGGTGCTCTTATAATGGTGCACGGAGATGATAATGGCTTGTACTTCCGCCAAGAATCGCTCCTACTCAGGTAATGATAGTACCAATCATGCAGAATAAGGAAGGCGTGCTTGAAAAGGCTAATGAACTTAAAAAGGCTTGCGGCAGACTTTAGAGTGAAGCTTGATGATAGTGACAAGACACCGGGATTTAAGTTCGCAGACCAGGAAATGCGTGGTATTCCTGTACGAGTGGAAATAGGACCTAAGGATATTGAAGCAAATAAGTGCATAGTTGTAAGAAGAGATAATAGAGAAAAAGATAGAAGTATCTTTAGATGAGCTTGAGGATAAAGATAACTGAAATTCTGGCCGCTATGCAGAAAGATATGCTTGAAAGAGCAAGAAACCACAGGGACAGTCATACATACAGTGCAGTAACTTATGATGAATTTAAGGAAATAATTGCCGGTAAACCGGGCTTTATCAAAGGCACATATTGTGAAAAACAGAGAATGTGAAGATAAGATTAAGGAAGATACTTCAACTACAGCAAAGGGTGTATCCCTTTTGAAGACGGAAATTCAGAAGGTGTATGCGTATGCTGTGGTAAAGCCTGCCAAGAAGCTTGTTTTTACTGGGGAAAGGCATATTAATGCAGATTGAACTGCCTGCAAAGGTAAAATATATAATATCAAAAACTTGAAGATAATGGATATGAAGCTTATGCAGTAGGTGGCTGTGTGAGAGATTCGGTTCTTAACAGGATTCCGGAGGACTGGGGACATAACCACATCTGCAAAACCGGAGGAAGTAAAGAGACTCTTTCAGGCTACAATAGACACAGGCTTACAGCATGGAACAGTAACAGTTATAGTTGATAAAGAAGGCTGTGAGGTGACTACTTTCAGGCTGGATGGAGATTATACAGATGGAAGGCATCCCGATAGGGTTGCCTTTACATCATCTTTTAACAGAGGACTTAAAACGGCGTGATTTCACTATAAATGCCATAAACTACAGCGTAAAAACAGGGACTGGTAGATAGATTTGACGGGTTACAAGACCTTGAAAAATGGTATAATAAGAGCAGTAGGGAATGCAGAAGAAAAGATTCACCGAAGATGCCTTAGAATGCTTAGGGGCGATTCGTTTTGAGGACAGTTAAACTTGGAAATAGAGGAAGGGACATTTGATGCCATAAAGAAGCTGTCTTCTAATATCTCAAAGGTGAGTGTCAGAAAGAATTGCAAAAGAACTCGAAAAATTGTTATTATCCTCTAATCCTGAATATATAGTTCTCGTATATGAGGCAGGGGATATTTGAAGTTATTGCACTGGAGATATCGGAACTTTTTAAGGGGCATTTATTTATAAGCAGATAAAAGCTATGACTGAAGTTTACTTTTCCTGAAAAAAGGCGCTCTATCAGATGAGAATGGCTCTTTTTGCTAGAGGGACTGGGAGAGGTTAAGGCAGCTAATCTTCTTAAACATCTTAAACTTGATAATGACACAATAAATACAGTGAAGAAACTCATAATTTTACTGCAAAGAGATGTGGAAAATTCGGGGCTTGAGATGAGGAAGGACGGTCAAGGATACGGACATATGAATAATGCCGCTCCTTCTTGAGATAAGAAGGGCAAAGGGGTTGAAGGATAATTCGCAGCTTTATAGGGGAGTTTTGGAAAGAGGTGAATGTACTGCAATTTCTGAACTTAAAAATAAATGGCAGGGATTTAATAGAAGCAGGAATACCCAAGGGGGTTGAAATAGGCGATACCCTGCTTAGGCTTTTTGGAATTAGTAATAGAACATCCTGAATTAAATACTAAGGAGAGCCTTCTTTTGGAGGTAGAGAGGAATGAAAAGTAACAGATGGCTGCCTATAATTATAATGTTATCCTTAACAGGCTTAGGTGTGTTTGTAGGTATGAGTACAATTTTTAAATACCAAAACACACTAAGCCTTTTGTCAGTCTAAGCCAAATAATGTTATAACAACACAGGAGGCTGTGAATGGCGAAATAAAAACGACTGCAGTGCTAAGGGGATAGACAAAGAAGGTGGAAGGATAGGCGTGTATCTGGTAAATGAAATGAAGGAAACCAACTTTGCATATGACCTTGCAACTTCGAGTTAAGAGCGTGAATGACCAAGAACTGGTTATGCCTGAGCTTAAACTTAGAAGTATATTAAATCTTGAACTTAGAGAGGGGAGATATATTATCTAAGGTTTATGTAAATAAAGAAGCTTGGGACTATCAGGGAGTGAGAAATCTGGTTATAGATGAAGTGATGTCAAGGATGGAAATCGGTGACAGCAAATACAGATATGATGCAGGGGCTCACAGTCATAAGCGGAAAAGATAATGTGAGCCTAAGTAATATAGATGTTTCCAAAGATACCTTGGAGGTGCGTGGAATAGGTGATACTTTCCATCGACATTACAACAGAGACATGGAATGTTGATTTTGACGGATATGATGACTTCATTGGAGGAACCATAGAAATTGGCTATGATGTATTTGATGATATTACGGATAACTTAAAAATATGTACTTCTGTGAGGGTGAGTACAAGGTAATCATGAAAAATGGCAATCTTTCAGTTAATAAGGTTGTGAATATAAAAGAGATAGGACAGAAGTCTTGAGAATTTCTGATTTTACTAAGGAGATGGACAAAAGTTCTAAGGTTATTTTCAGCCTTTCACCAAAGCAACGCAGCCATTTACATAGATGGAAAGGAAGTGGATGCGGGAGCAAAACTCACGCTTGACTATGGAGAATACCTTGTGAAGGTAATGGCAGATGGATATGTGGACTGGGGAGAGAGTAGTGTCTATATCAAAGCCTAAGACAGTTTATGAGCATTGCTCTGGGCTTTAAAGAACGAGAAACAGGAAGAGGAAGAAAAGACGATGGAATGGCTGAGCCTTCTACAAAAGTAGAAAAAGACAACAATGATGAAGATGATAATGAAGAGACAGGAATTGCGAATACTCCGTCAGAAGATGACGAAGATAAGGAGGATAAGGAAATAAAGGTGCGTACTGACAGCACAAAGAATATTTCGTTTAGAAAACCAGAGGGAGCAACTGTTTCTTTTTGATGGCAAAGTAATAGGGGATGTTCCTGCGAAATGGTAAAGGTCACAGGTGAGCACGATATTACTCTTAGGAAGGATGGATACGAAACTCAGACCTATACAGTGGATATTGAGGATGATGGAGAAGATGTGGTATTTAGCTTTCCGGAAATGGTGAAGGAAAAAGTAATAAATATGTGAGAGATAAATATAGAAAAATCAAATCATTGTTGTAAAAAATTGCTTTAAAAATAGTTATAATATCTAGATAAAATTAATAAAAAATAACAAAAGAGAGGAAGAAAAATGGGACTGTTTCATAGTGATAATGTTAAAGAAAAAACAGCATAAGGGCATATTAGGTGCGTTTGCTAATGATGTCATTAAATGGGAGCCTGAAGATGATGAACAGGCATCCTAATTGTTCATAAGTTTGAGTACGAGGATTTCCCAAATGGCTCATCTCTTTATTGTGGCAGCCAGCCAAATGGCGGTTTTTACCAATAATATGTCAGCCGGAGTTCAAGGGAAGAAGGAGGCGGAAACTCTCAGGTTTCAGTGTTTTGTAGGCCCTTGCAAGATAAAGCTGAAACCGGTGATTCCAGATTTGCTCCATTTAGGAATATATCCCATCTTTTAACCGGTGGAGAATCAGAGTTTCATTCAACAGTATACTTCGTAAATACCAATTATATGAATGAACTGAAGTGGGGCACACAGAATCCCATAAAAACTCCAGGATCCTGAAGAAGAAGTGAACATCATATGAGGGCAATGGGAATGTTTGGTGTTCATATAGAACAAATGGATACAAGCATAGCAGCGGCCTGGACAAGAAAGTTTTTACAAAAAGTTGTCGGTACAAGGGCAGATTATTCAAGAAATGAACTTATAGCCTATATGAGGGCAAAGATACTTGAATTTGTTCCGGACTTATTAGCTAAAACAATGATAGATAAAAATGTAGGAATACTTAAAAATAAGCAGGTATCTATCAGAATTTTTCCGACATTATGCTGGATAAATTAAAAGCCATATTTTGAAGAATTCGGTCTGGTACTGGATAATTTTTTTCATTTCATTCCATAGATGCTCCGGATGAAGATTTGGAAGCAATCAATGAAATGAAAATCAAGAGAAAAAGAGATCAGCTGGATGCTGAAGGCAATGCTAAGAGAATGGATATTGAATCAGAAGCAAGGGCAAGGATGAGAGAGAGGGGAAGGATATTCATATCAGCAGGAAGAAGCTTTTAAGGTTATGAAATCAGCGGCTGAAAATGAAGGTATGTCATCTACATTCATGGGTGCCGGCATATGGGACTTGGGACATGGGTACTATGTTGGGTACAGGCTTCGGTGCCGGTATGGGAACCATAGCCAGAGATACTCTTCAAAGCGGCAATATGATGGAGCCTACAGTTAAAAAGAAGAGGGTGTTGTCTGCAAAGCTTGTAACAATGTCAATAAGGCAGGAGCAAAGTTCTGTCTGAATTGTGGAGAAAAAAACTCGGTGGAAGTAAAAGAGTCTGCCCGGACTGTGGTGCGGAGATTGCCGAAGGAGCAAAAGTTCTGTGTTGAATGTGGAAGAAAAATTATTGCTTTAATTGTCCTAATTGTAATCATCCGCTTTCAGACGGAGCAAAAATTCTGTGTTGAATGTGGATATAAATTATAGGAGGAGATATGGTTAATCTAAGAGATAAAGGGAGCGGCTATAGTTTCAGGCTTGCTATTTGTTATATGGCTTGCGGCTATGTTTGCTTTTGGGAAAAATTACTTCGTTTCCGGCACGTTTTTCATGGCATCTGGCATTTGGAACTCTGGCTTTCGTAGTAAATATAATTCTATTATTTACTTTAGGAAAAGAGAGTTCAGAGAGAAATGAAAATAAAAGCATATTCCATCACTTATAAGTACAGCTTATCTTGTGGTTGCATTGGCTGCGAATTTTTGCTTTTTAGTTTTTCCTATAGCTAAACTTGGTATGATAGTATTTTTAATATATTCTGTATATGTATAGCTGTTGGTGGGAATATTTTTCAAATAATTATGTGAGGAAGGAACTGAGAGAGCAGTCAACATTATTGAAAATAAGCAAAAGCATGCACAGACTTATATCTCAGAAAATAGGAAAAGCTTTGGCTCTATCTAATGACGAGTGAGGTTAAAAGCCAAACTTTTAAAACTAAAAGAATTATCTGATTATAGCAATGCTCTTACGACCAATATGAGTGAAGATGTTGAGGATGTATTGTACAACAAATTAAGCTCTTTGGAAAATATGTTGATACAGGGTGAAGATAAGGATAAGATTTTTAGAAAGGATAGAAGATATTATAGTAGATGTCAAATACAGGAATACTATAAAATCAATATAAAAAGATGGAATTCAGTGGTTTGAACTGTTCAGGCTGTGGCAGCAGTGATGTGGAATTTATACCGCAGACTAGAAGAATTAATCTGCCATCAATGTGGAAAGGAAGAATATTATTCCAGAGCTACACTTAACAAAAATGGTAAGGTAATACTTGCAAAAAGATAATGAAAAAGTTTTTATGAGTGGAGATATGGATAATGCCAAACATTATGCTCTGGAAGTATTAAACATATTTTTGGATAATGTTCCGGCTAAATACATAGTGAGTTATTATGATGAAGTGAAAAATGCCAGAAACTCAAGCATATTTCTTCGATTCTATAAAGAGATAGCACTGGAATATGATGAAATAAGAGATTTGCAGGAATTATTCATTGCAAGTGCAAGGGTTTTGCACATGATTATGAAAAGGAAGTCATTGAGGTATCAGCTAAGAATATGCAGTCTGTAGATGATATAAAAAGAACTGGAAAGTTTCATAGATAAGATTTGTCCATATTTTATACAGGCTGTCTTCAGACTTCTTAAAGGGTGAAGGTGCGTCTTATTATGCAGAACTGGCAAACAGGTTAAATATACCCAAGACCTGTTTTGCACTCGTAAAGTCTATAGATGAAAATCCGGATTCTCCATATGCGAGAAATACATCTCTCAATCTAAGACAACATATTTTTATGAGAACTTTGTTTTAGCCGTAGGCAGTATTTTAAATAGTATGAAGGAATCAGACTACAAAGGGAAATTAATTATGAGCTTACGAGCAAAAGGTTAATAAATTCAAGATGGATGCAGGCTATTAAAAGGGAGGGGCATTATGGCTGAGGAAGTTGTTAGGTATGTGGATATTAGGCCGTTGATAAATACGGTGGACAACATTAGAAGGGATGTTGATGTACTAGGTGTAAAAGATGATTCAGGTTGGCGAGGATGTGGCCAAAAGTAAATCAGGAACTGGCAAGTTCGAATAAGAGATTTATGGAACTGAGTGGAAGACAGGAAGAGGCTGGAAAGCTTTATCTCAGGCTACAACCGAACTTGTCAGAGTAAGACAGGAAAATCGAAAAAGAATTTGGAAGTTCACGGACTTGTAAGAGAAACCATGTTAGGTATTTTACAGGCTACAGATTTGGCTCTGGTTAAGAAGACAACGATATCTTCAGTATCAGAAGAGCTGATGATTTCACTCCTAAATACTGGCTGTCACCTTGTCTTATTGCAGTTTCGGGTTGGATTAATAATGATAGGGATCTCGCAGAGAGAGCTATTAAAGAAGCCTTGAGACGAGATGAAGAAAGAACAGCCCTTACAATGGCACTTATCTGCAGGAGAAATGGAAGAACTACAGCTTGTTATGGTGGTTGAACATATATTTTTCTCATCTAAATGCAGGCAACTTCTCTGAAGGAGGCTATACCTTTGTGAGATGCATATATAAACGGAGTATTTGGACCGGATGAAAACATGTATGCAGTGAGTTACATAGCCAGATGGTTAAGCCAGATCAAAGAAGAAGATAAGAATTTGAAACAAAAGCAGGAACAGCAGTGGAAGGAATACTGTGTCCAGAGAACAGAGTTCCTGTCAGGGATATGTATCCTACACTGAAAGGACACTCAGCAGATTTTGATAATATTATGGCTTATACAGACAGAGTCTATAGTGTAGATGACCTTATGCAGGAGTTTGAAGAGATACGCCAGAGTGATGTTGATATTGATAAAATCAAAGCAAGGGTAGATGAGAATCTTGTAGAGGTTATTAGTAACTATGCAGTAGAGGAAATAAAGCTTAGAGACGAAGAAATTTGTTTCCAAAGAGTGAAGGAAAAGTAACGGCAGGAATTAGATTTGAAGAAGTAATGAAGGACCTCCTGCAGCAAAGAGCAAAGAAACAGCAGGAAAAAGATAAACTTTGTAGAGCAAATGATGAAGGCTATAACAGATAAAAGAGTTCATCACCTTCTGAAAGAAGGACTGCCATATCTATTTTTGTATCCATATATAAATAAAGGATATAATGATTATATCACTGAACATAAATCATTATTCCCGGAAGAAATAAGTATAGATGTGAATGGATATGAGATGAAGGCTAATACAAATTCAGATGTGAATGCTTTGAAGAATGAGTACAAGAATTATCTGGTTAATAAGAGAAATCAAGAAGTTAGTGTTTATCAGGCTGAACAGACTAAGAAAAAAATCTTACATATGCTTTTAGTTCTTGGTGCAGTAGGACTGTTGACGGTATGGTTCTATATGGATGGTTCTTCCTTGCAGGAGCCGCTTACTTTGGATATCAATGGTATCAAATCAAGAATAACCCCTGCTAAATATCTGAATGGTATCAATGAGATGTACAACAATCAACTCAATGAAGGTTATAATATTATAGATAATTGTCTTGGAGAGTGGAAGCATATCAACTCTAAGGTAAGTGAATTTGATAGTAAGCAGAAATATCTTGTAGCATAGGAGGAAAATAATGGAAGATAATTTAATGGATGAGCTTGAAGAATTATTTGGTGAAGAAGATGAAAGCATAGCACAGAGCGAAAAAGTGGTATTGAAGCAGAATCTTGACGGCTTTTGCCAGCTGTTTTTCCGGAATAGGATTTACATCCGCCTAAGAATTAAAAAGGGCAGAGTGGTTATAAGTGCTGTTGTAAAGGCATAACTACATCAAATTTGACTTTTACCTACAAAACATGGTATGATTAATAGATGGGTATGCAAGTACACTTGTATACAAAGTATGTTGCATATCGATATATCGAGGGTTAGGGTTGATAACTTAATAGTTTGGAGGCTTAGTCATGGGAAAAGTTGATGTAAAAGGCAGTCCGTAATGCAGTATACCGTGCCATTGGAAGTAGGGTTTTAGTAAAAGCCAACAGAGGAAGACGTATCGATTTGATGAATGAGGGAGTGATTAAGGAGGTTTACCCTCATGTGTTTATGATTGAAATAAATGACAGCGAAGATGATAGAGCGAAGACAGTTTCTTATACTTATACAGACATTCTTACAAAGGATGTCCAGCTTAAATTTTGTACTGAATAAGAAAATAAAATGCCCCTTAGTGCAGGTATTTACTCAAAATATAGAGTAATACAATGTCACTAAAGGGGGCATTTTGTATAGGAAAAATTCTACAAATTTCTATTAGATGATAACTCTCCGAAACTACACTGCGGCAAATGAGCAGATATTGATTGACTGCCTGCCGCAGGCGATGAGTCAGGAAAAAGCAGGGTTTATGCTTATTAATGTGTTTTATAGGTATCTTTCTCTTATTATATATCCATCCCTGTCCCTCGTGAGGGCATTTAGGCATTTCCCAGGCGAGAATGGTCGGTGTGAAGTACCTGATGAGCCTTATGAGGAGTTAGGTGTGTTAAAATAGTTTCTCATAAAGTGTTTTAATATCAGGATTTTCGTGTGAATAACGAATTTTGGCATTTTTATCAAGGAAGTAGAGATTCTTTCCTCTGGCAAATGCAAGCTCCTCACCATCATGTATGAGGCTGGCCGCCGCCGCCAACACAACCGCCGGGGCAGAATATAGCTTCTACGAAATCCATATTTCTTTTTCTCCGCTGTCTATCTCTTCTGATGAGCTTCCTTGTATTGGTCAAGACCATTTACAGGCAACTACTGAAGATTTGTGTCTTTAAGACTAAATGTTGCCTCTGTAAGACCGGTTTTTTGCGACTCCGCCCTAATAACCTTAAAAGCATCCGGAGGACAGTTTTCACCCATAAGAGAGTGGTAAGCAGTTCTAAGAGCGGCCTCCATAACACCTCCGGTAGCACCGAAGATGATACCTGCTCCGGTGACATCGTGGAAGAGGTGATCCGTTCAACATCGTTAAGAGTTTCAGGCAGGATGTGGAAAGATTTAATCATTCTTACAAGCTCTCTTGAAGTAAGTACGCAGTCTGTGTCATGGCCGGCATATTCTTCATGGAAAAATTCCATGTTGCGCTCGCCCTTCTTAGCAACACAAGGCATTATAGCAACTAGATATATATTTTCAGGATCAACTCCTATTTCCTTGGCAAAATGTGTCTTCATCACTGCACGAAACATCTGCATAGGAGACTTGAGCTGATGAAAGCTGGCTTGTAAGATGAGGGTAGTTGCTCTTAAGGAAGCGTACCCAGCCAGGGCAGCAGGAGAGGTGAAAACATAAGCTTCTGTCAGCAAGTTCACCATTTGAAAAACCTTGCGATAAATTCGCTTGCTTCTTCCATTATAGTAAGGTCAGCTGAAAATGCAGTATCAAATACATAGTCTGCGCCTATTCTTTTCAGTGAGTCAAATATCTTGCCAACAGTTGCTTCATTAAGATCTAAGCCAAGTCCTTCACCCCAGGCTGCTCTTACTGCGGGAGCAACTTGAACAACAACAACCTTGGATCAGCTATAGCCCTTAAAAATTCTTCGGTATCGTCTCTTTCTTTAGAGAGCACTCTACAGGGCAATGTGTTATACACTGACCACAGAGTGAACAGATCAGCCTCTGTGATTTTTCTCTTGAACCGAAACATTTATTGGTGACCTTGCACGGTTCCTTCAAGAGTCCAAATCCCAAGACCTGCTATCTTGTCGCAAACCTGTACACAGCGCATACATTTTATACATTTTTTGGAATCCCTAATGAGAGGGAAGGTTTTGTCCCATTCCTGAACTTCAAGACGCTCTTCATAAAGAGTATTCTGTTATATTTAAATCATTTGCGAGGGTTTGAAGGAACAATTCCCTGCTTGCAGCACAGGTGTAGCACACTTACAGTCATGCTGCGAGAAAGTATCATCTGAACTGTTCTTCTTCTTGCAAGCCTTACCTTTGGACTATTGGTATAGACTACCATGCCCCTTCAACTTCATTGTTGCAGGCTGTTATAAACTTATCCTTGCCCTCTATTTTCGACTATACAGACACGACAGGCAGCTATTTCGTTGATTTCCTTTAAGAAACAAAGGTGTGGAACAGGAATGCCTGCACTGTAAGCTGCGTCCATTATGGAAGTGCCTTCAGGTACAAGTTATATTTCGTCCGTCTATTATTAAATTTACCATATCTTCTCACGACCTCCCTTAAATATTCCAAAGCCGAAGTGATCACATCTGAGACAGCGTCCGGATTCTGACAGGCTTCTTTTCTTGTTCTATGCAGTTTTCTACGCCGTCAAAATCCTTAACTCTTTCAGAGGCTTCTCTTTCAGTAAGCTCAACCCTTCCACAGGCAGAATGGTCATCCTTGCTTGGAATAGGAATACTTACATCGCAGGTTATATCATGCTTGTAGCCTAAGAATTCATCAATGTTGGCAGCCATTACCTTAGCAGCAGCTATAGCCTTTATTACTGTAGCAGGGCCTGAGGCACAGTCGCCTCCTGCAAATATACCGGGAAGTCCTGTAAATCCGCCGTTGAGCATGGTAAAACATCTTGCTCCCTTCTGTACCGGAATACCTTCTTCTTCACTAATATTTGGTTTCGATATTCTGGCCAATGGCTACGATGAGAGTCTCACAAGGGATGAATTCATCAGGCTCACCGGTACGGAATTACGGAGGCTCTTCCATCCTTTATTCTGGATATCATTTGAGGGTTACCCAAAATAGCATGATATGGCCATTTTTCTATCTCAAGCCTCAGAGGACTATAAAGAGTAACCATTTCCATCCCTCAGCAAGAGCTCCTTCTATTTCCGCCAGTAGAGCAGTCATATCAGCTATTCTACGCCTGTAGACACAGCTAACCTTTTTGGCTCCGAGTCTTACAGCTGTTCTTACGGCATCCATAGCTACATTACCACCACCGATAGTGGCTACATTCTGTCCTGCAGGTCGTCATACTGCTCAACACCTACATTTCTAAGGAACTTAACTGCAGACATAACTCCTTCCAGCATCTTCGCCTTCAAGCCCAAGCTTTTTATCGGTGAGGGGCACCTATAGTTATAAGGGCTGCATCGTATTCTTTCTTTAAAGTCAGGAAGAAGGAGGTCAACACCAGAGTTTAAGACCGTATTTTACTTCTACACCTGTAGCAAGGATAGCGTCTGTATCCTCCTCAAGTCGTCCTTTGGCAGACAGTAATTAGGGATACCGTATCTAAGCATACCTCCAAGTTTAGGAAGCATTTCAAATACAGTGGTTTGATGTCCCATAAGCTGTAAATAGTGGGCTGCAGAGAGTCCTGGAAGGGCCTCCACCTATAACAGCTATGCCTGTAGAAGGAGCACAAGGAGGAGGAGGAACCTGTCCCGCCATATCGGCAGCAACACGCTTGATACCTCTGATATTTGTAGCATCGTCTACCATGTTCTCCCTACATTTTTCTTCTACAAGGATGCTCGCAGATAAATCCACAGGTGAGTTGGGAATGGATTGTCCTTCCTTATAAGTCTTATGGCATCTGCATAGCGTTCTTCTTTCACAAGGGCAAGATATCCCGGCACATCTACATGGGCCGGACAGAGAGCAACACAAGGAACAGGCTGACGAGGTCATCACAGTTGCAGCGGCCGTTTCTTATATGTTCTTCAAAATCATCACGACAGGTTGTTACAGCCCTTGTATACCATGTTGCAGCTACAGCCTATGGCACAGTCGGCTGTTTCAGATATGGACTTGGCAGTTTCTTCTATGAGATTAATAATGTCCATGGTTGCATTTCCATTTAGAACTGAAGTCATCATATGCTTCAAATGGAAGCCCACGCGGCAGGTACACATTTTCCACAGGTCTGAGAGTGACACATTTTCAATAAAGGCTCTGGTGATATCAACCGGGCGAGAGTCCGGAGGGCTCGCCTCTATCCTTTTGTCCAAAGAGTTCTGACTGAGTCTTCAATTACAAGTGTAGCTCTGTCCGGTGTAAAAATTTCAAACGGCTCATTTTAATTTACCTCCTGGTTTTACCATCATATTTTTAGGGCAGATAATTATACTTTTGTAAAAATGTGCAAAAACATAGTTGAAAAACTTCATTTCACAAATGTATGTTTAATGCGTTTAAATTGTGTACAAAATAGCTAAAGAAAAATCAATAATAGTTAAAAATAGACAAATAGAGGCAAAAATTGATAGTTATTATTGATAATAACTATCAATAATAACTAACGTTTATGTAAAAATTATTTCCGTTTAGTTGTAAAACTAAAGAAGTCCGATTATATGGTTTTTCATTGTCTAAAAAGATTTAAAAATGTGATATTATCAAGTAAAGAATAGTCACATAAAATGTGGGGTTTCTCTAGGTGATTGTAAGTTCTAAAAGGGCAGCAAATATGTTAAAAATGGTTTTTATAGGGCTGCTCGTATTTTTATGGCAAGCCTGCACGGGCATTGGGTTCTTATGTATCGCCGGATGAAGAAAACTTTGGTTAATGGGGAGCCACTGATGAACCAGCCTGTAAATGAACAGACAAGAACGGACAAAATGGGGCAGGAGAATTATTGGTATATGGCTCCATAATTATTGTTGCGGCTTTGATTGCAGTGCTTGTTATACAGGAACAAGCAGGAGGAGAGGTCTACTATCCTTGCAAAGGCAATTCTTCTGCCACCGGTTGTAAGCACTTTTAATGCAAGAAAGCGTACCGGTAGAAATACCATCTTGCTCTGGTAATAGCATTCATGGTCTCATTGTTTTTGATGTTGGCCAATGCGCTATAGGTCTTCCTCAGCACCTTTACTGGTGGTGGATCACATTCCTATTACAGCAGCAGAGGACGACTGCCAAAGATTTAATTGATAGCGGTTGTGATATCTACATTAGGAGGTCAGGTGCAGGAGCACAGACTATAATGAACTTCTTTCCTCAGGGGAGTTATGTAAAAATATCCTGCCAACCAAAGCGTAAGAGGGTAGAAAAGGATTTCACCTGGTTAATGACTCTGTAGAGAATGCTAAGTATATTCTTGTAAAGAGGAGCTGTTCTTGGAAGCATAGGAATTATATGGTGGTGAGACAGAGGATACGGTGTTGGAAGATAGTAAAATTATAGGCTTTAAGACTGATGAGGACTGTATAGCGGCAGCAAAGAAAAGTCTCTCTCATACAAATTAAACGGTATGGAATTGCTTACTGCTTTGAAAAAGAAAAGGTAAAAAGACATTTGATAGGAGATATATGGTCGATGACAGACAAGGATACTAGATGTTACTCAGTTGTTCTATGGATTGAAATAGGGGAACGAACAGCGACCATCTGTTTTGGAATGAATATTATGCAACAATCAGCTTTGACAAAGAGAATAAAATGACATCCTTTGAATTGTTTGCTTAGAGTTGCAGGGAGTAAGAATTAAAAATATCAAAGAAACCCCAAATTTATAGTGATTATAAGTTTAAAAGGGGACAATGGACCTAATCCGCTAAATGAAAAGTGTGAAGAGGTTAATCACGTGAAAGAGATATTTTATACAAGGTGGTGTACAAGATAAATATTACCTGTACACCACTTATTGCTATATAATAGTGTAAAATTACATACCAATATTAACCCTTTTTAAACAAAGCTATATGTATATATGAACTGATCAGGAGTATAATTATCAACCTTTACTCCGTCTACTTCCAGCATAAGGATAGCCGAAAGTCATTAAGTGGCTCACCATCCTGTGCCGGGAGTGAGGGTGAGGTCCCTGCCGTCTGAAAGTATGATTCTTTCTGCATCGCAGTTGCCCCAGTAGTATTCCTGCTTCTCCTTTTGTTTCCTTCTGGTCTTTAGTCCAGCCATTCTTAAGAACTGCCTTTAATACATCTGCAGGATCAGCAGATACCCAGCCTGTACCCTTTAAGTAGAACTCTGCCCAGCAATGCTGATTCTTGGTAATGTCATCTGCATTGATACGGATACCAAAATGCTCTCTTGCAGGGATGCCTGATGCGGCAAAGTGCTACAAACATTGAGTTGATATCAGTACACTTTCCTGACATTGTTGTATCTAAGAGGCACATCATCTCCTTCTCCACAGCCCTTTACATCCTCGTTACGGTTCATATTGGCAATAACCCAGTCATGAGATGGCTCTTGCCTTTTTCAAGGTCAGTGGTCTTTCCTTCGGTAACTTCTTTAGCCTTATTCTTTACCTGGTCATTAAGAGGAAGGTTCTTAGAGGCTCAAAGATATTTCTTTATTTCAGCTGTAGGTTCTTCTTTATCATCTTCTAACTCAGGACGAAGGACTTCATCTCTTTTACATCAAACATAAGTTTAATTACTCTGTGATTAGGCACTATATCTTTATCCATTCAACATGAGAGTATCTGGTTGCCCGTTTGAATCTGTATTCATCTGAGCCTTTTACCATACCTGCTTCACACTACATTTTCAACTGTCTGATATTCACTGTTATGCGGAACAGGAAGCATGACACGAACCTTCTTGCCTTTGTTTTCATACTTTGGACATAATAATTATGTTTGTTACACTACCTGCGACAGACTGCTTCTCCTCAGTCTTTGCCTTACTTGAAATACGTGAAGTCATACTTGCAGTTGAATTTGCTGAGGGTTGTGGTAGAGGCAGTGAGATGCAGCGCTCTTAGTCTCACTTACTGTACTCTTTGCAGAACTAGCGGCATTATCACTAGCCTTGTTTCCACAGCTCACAGTAACACAGGCTGCCATATGCCTAGTGCTAACAACATTTTCAGCTTCTTCTTCATTTTCTCCTCCCGGATTTGTAATAGTTATATATCAAAGGATTGTCACTGACAGTTTTTGCCTTGTGCAATAACCGAAAATATAATATTTTAAGGATAACGATTGTGCGGCGTTTAGTAAAAATTGTTTTTAGGTATAAATGAGGGTGTTTATTGGGAAATAAATAATGGAGTTGTTAATAAGTAATGGTAGTAGTGATAGGATGATGCTAGGGGCAGCTTGGAATGAGAAAGATTAGGTTTCTACCACACTGCAAGAATCTCTAAGAATTAAAAATTAATATTTGCAAAAATTATTAATGTGCTAGAATAACCTCAATCGATAAATGTTAAATATTTAACTATACTTTTACCGAAAACTTTTGTTAACATTCAATATTATGGAGTTTTGTTCATGGAACCTTTTAAGAATGATGCGTACACCACTTAAGTATGTTCAGGAAAAGGGAGCTCTGCTTCAGTTTCACGAAAAGAAATGGGATATATGGGGCAAGAGATGGCTGTTTGTCTGTTCCAACAGCGGTTACTAAATGCTGCCACGATGATTTGGAAAAAGAGTTTTGAGGTAAGGATGATTACCGCAGGTATGATACAGTTCGGAGGAATATCCAGTGTAGCAGATAAAAGAAGATACAGGATATAGTTGAGGCTGATAAAAATAGATGTAGTAGTTGCAGTGAGGTGGTGGCTCAGCAGTTGATGCAGCCAAGGCGGCAGCTTACTATGAAGGTAAGAGAGTTGTTATTATTCCTACTGTTGCAGCAACTGATGCACCTGTGCAGGACTTTCAGTAATATATAATGATGACGGAAGTTTCAATAAATATCTTTTCTACCCACAGAATCTGATGCGGTTTTGGTAGACAGCGATGTAATAGCTAAAGGCTCCTGTTGAAGTTTTTGATTGCAGGTATGGAGGATGCTTTGGGTACATATTATTTTGAGGGAAGGGGCTTCACTTCGTACTGAGTCTCCTAGCCTTGGGGTGGCGGTATCACAAGAGCCGGTATGGCTATTGCAAAGGCTTGTTATGAGACTTTAAGAACACATGGAAGGCAGCAGTTACAGCCTGTGAGAATAATGTTGTAACCCCTGCTTTAGACGCTGTTATTGAGGCGGCAGTTTACCTTTCAGGCGTAGGTGCGGATAATGTTAACTGTGCTGCGGCACATTCATTCTACAATGGCCTTACATCTTTGGGCGGACATTCTGCATACCATGGCAGCTGTGTAGCCTTCGGTACCTTGAGTACAGCTTACTCTTGAGGGAGCTGATAAAGGCTGAATTTGAGGATATTCAGGATTTCTGTCTTGAGGGTGGGACTTCCTATCACACTTTCTGAACTTGGTGATTTCACGGATGAAGAAATCCATACTATGTCTAAAAATGCCTGCGTGGAAGGTGAAACTATTCACAATCTCGCAGGAGATGTAACACCTGAAGAACTCTACTGTGCTATTATTGCTACAGATGCACTGGGAAAGAAGAGACTTGGCAAATAATTTGATATAATTTAAGCACGGCTTTTATGGGATTTACAGTTAGTGTAATCCATAGGGGCGTGCTTATTTACTATGTAGATAAGCGAAGATACAGCTGTTAGCTAAAAGAGTTATTATAGCCGTCAACATTTTATTGATTATTCCTCCAAAGAGGTATATACTCCAAAGTTAGAAATGAAAAACAAAACAGATAGTTTTGATGCTACCTGCTAAAGGAAGGGATTCAGACTATGGGATTAATGGATGAAAAAGATAACGAGCTCTGTGTCAAAAATCAGAGGAGTTGAGGCAGAGATTTAGGGAGTATTGCTGCGAAAGAGAAGGCAGAGATTCTTAAAGATCTAAGCTGCTAGTGATAGGGAATAAGTGATAGATGAAAGGGAAGAAAGGCTTGAAAAATACGGATACAACGACTTATCCGCAAATCAAAAGCACAGCTGGCTTTATTTTATAGTTCACAGCTTCACTGATGCGTTTTATTTTGGTGTTGCTTGTATTGTCGTTAGTTACCTTCGTCATTGAGAAGGATGTTGTTTCCGGAGTAATTATACTTGCTCTTGCCTGCATAAGCTGCAGTCATAAGGTTTGTGCAGGACTACGGTTCTTACCTTGATATGCAAAAGCTTAAGGAAATGGAACATAATTACAGTCAGGATACAGGTTCCGGGGTGAAAATGGCTCTGAAGTACGAGGGTACCTGTTGAAGAGGTAGTTCGGGAGATATACAGATAATTGGCTCAGGAGACATTGTCTGCGGTGACTTATATCTTCTTGAAAGCAGAGGAGTTTATTTGTATCCGTTTCAGCATTTACAGGAGAATCAATTCCGTGGAAAAGACCGTTGGCGCAGATTCACGAAATGTAAATGCTGCTGAGTTAAACAATATATGTCTTGGTGGCTCTACTGTTAACTCAGGAACAGGCCTTGGTGTCATGGTACGCACCGGTAAGAGTTCATATCTTGGTGGAATTTCTTCTACAATACATACAAAGAAGAAAGAGACGGACTTTGACCGCAGCCTTGCAAAGATTACCAGGATACTTATTACATACATATGGTAGTTGTAGTTTTATTTGTGCTCCTAATTAATAAAGCTGGTTAAGAAGAACTGACTTGAGAGCCTTCCTCTTTGCAATTTCAGTTGCAGTAGGCATTACGCCCTGGTATGCTCCCAATGATTGTAAATGGTACTCTGGCAAAGGGTGCGAAAGTTTCTTGCAAAGAAGAAAACGATTGTTAAAAATATGTCAGCCATTCAGAATCTTGGTGCAATGATGTCCTTTGCACAGATAAAACCGGTACTCTGACAATGGACAATGTAATCTTGCAAAATTACTATGATATAAATGGTAGAAGAATCGCATCTGGTACTTAATTATGCGTGGATGAATGCGTATTATTCTACAGGAGTTAAGAACCTGATTGATAGGGCGATTTTATCCTACGGACAGGAAAATGATGTAAATAAGTATGCGGGAGGCTATGTAAAAGACTGACGAGATTCCTTACGACTTTGAACGCCGTAGAATGAGCGTGCTTGTATCTAATCCTGGAGGAATGCACTTAGACGGAGGTGTTGAGGAATTGCTTCCTAGGCCAAATGAAGAGGTGCTTATTACAAAGGGAGCCCTAGAGTCTGTACTTGAGTGCTGCAACCGTATTAGAGTGAAGAGGGAGTATAACAATATCAGTGAGGCCGATTTGGATAGGGATAAAAGCCCTTGCTGACAGGCTAAATCAAGAGGGTATGACATGTATTGGGGTTGCAGCAAAGAAAAGAAGTATTGACGCTCCAACTATCTTTTCATCACAGAGGATGAAAATGATTTGACATTCTTAGGGAATTGTCGCATTTCTTGACCCTCCTAAGCCTGATGCAAAGGAAGCAATACACGGTCTCTACGGTGCAGGAGTTCACTGAAAGGTAATCTCCGGGAGACGCGCCTGTAGTTGTAGAACACGTATGTAAGCTGGTTGGAATGAGGACAGACGGACAGAAGGCCATAACAGGCTCTGATATTGAAAATATGAGTGATGAGGCTCTGTCATCTGTTGTTGAAAACAATGACATATTTGCACGGCTGTCTCCAATGCAGAAGAAGCGTGGTAGTGAATGCCATAAGGAAGAACAGCCATGTTGTAGGATATATGGGAGACGGTGTAAATGATAGTGAAAGCCTTCACGATAGCGGATGTAGGGTATATCAGTAGATAATGCAACAGATGTAGCAAAGGCAAGTGCAGATATCATTCTCCTAGAGAAGAGTCTGACTGTCATATTAAACGGTATTTATGAGGGAAGACGAATCTATGGCAATATACTTAAGTATATGAAAATGGCTCTCTCAGGCAATTTCGAAATGTATTTTCAGTGCTATTGCCTCCATTTTCCTGCCGTTTTTACCAATACTGCCTCTGTAGATTCTGATTCAGAACCTAATATACGATTTCACTCAGATTGCGATACCTTGGGACAATGTTGATGATGAGTTCCTGCAGGACCTCTGCAAGTGGAACAGTGCCCTCACTTGTGTCATTTTATGAATGTTATGGGTGGTGTATCGTCCGTATTTGATGTAATGACATTCTTAGTTCTTTTGGTTCGTTCTGGAGTTTACAACACACTTGGAATGCAGAACTATTTCCAGACAGGATGGTTTGTTGAAGGACTCATCTCACAGATACTGATAGTTCAGTTTATACGTACTGCCAAGAGACCTATTATTGAATCAAGATGTGATGCAAGGCTTGGACTGGCATCTGCACTCGGCACTCTTGGCAGCTATCTCAATTCCTTTCATATTTGACAGGACTTCAAATACCGTATTTACCAAGATGACTGGCAGAATTCTTTGTGTTCCTGATACTAATTTTTAGTGCTATACAGTGTTACAATTGAGATTGTAAAAGAAGTTTTATACCAAAAATACGGAGCTTGGCTGTAATTTCAATACTAAGGGAGGGTAGCAATGTTTTGGGATAAGATAGCGGGATTTTTATGATTTTTGAAAATGCTTCAATGGGGAAGTGAACAAAAAGCTATGGAAGTTGCAGGCCTGATTGATAAAAATGATACAGTTTTAGAGTGTGCCTGTGGAACGAGGGATGATAACAAGGGTATTGCGCCTGAATGCAAAGAGGTTGTGGCAACAGATTTTTCTGAAGGCACATGTTAGGGGCAGGCACGAAAGAACTGCGTTCACTTAAAGAATGTAAAGATAGAAAAAGCTGATATTATGCACCTTTGGGTATGAGGATAAAGCATTTGATAAGGTTGTCGCAGGGAAATGTTATACATTTGCTTGATGAACCCTATAAGGCTCTTTGAGGAGCTTATGCGGGTATGTAAAAAGGCGGATATGTCATAATTCCAACATATGTAAACAATAAAACTGAGGGTAAAGCCAAAACTTGTTGTTAAATGCTTAGAAAAACTGAGGGCAGATTTTAAGAAGGAGTTTAATTTTGACTCTTACAAGCAGTTCTTTGCCAAGGCAGGCTTTGAAGAGGTTCAATATAAAGCTTTGTAAAGGGAAGCTGCCTTGTGCTATAGCGGTAATTAGGGAAATGCTGATTATAGGTTTTAATTTCTTAAAATTTTCAATATCAGGATATAAGCTAATATTAAACATATAAAAATAACTGGGAATATTAGAATTCTATGATTTTTAGATTAGAAATTATCAAAATAAAGAACCCACAGAAATTATATCCTATGGGTTCTTGCTATATAAAAATTTATGTAAGTCAGCAGGGCAATTTAATATTTACTTAATTTTTCTTCTGAAAATTGCTCCAAGTCCAAGAAGTGAAAAACCAAGAAGAACAAGTCCGTTTTTCGCTGCTTCCCGCCTGTAGTTGGGAGAGTTCCCTTAGGAGTTTTCCCATCAAATACCTTAATTACTTCAAGGGAGTTGTCTTTGTTAATTTTTGCAATTCCCTGAGGTGTTCTGCCATCATCAACGAAAAGGTATAAGTACCGTCATCTTTATTCACCTCTGCTGTACCAATAGATTTACCATTGTTATCTACTATATTGAAGACAGGATTGCCTTCAGGAATGAGATCTGAGTTGATAATTCTCTCAGGAGTAAATGGCACATTAGTAGGTGGATTTACTGTAGGGTATTGTAGTATTTGGTGTAACCGGTACACTAGGAGTGGAAGGAGTACTTGGTGTAGTGTTACCAGCTGTTGAAGGAGTACTAGGAGTACTTGGTGCGGTGTTACTTGGTATGCTAGGAGTTACAGGCTCACTAGGTTTAGTAGGTTTAGCAGGTTCTGCTGGGTTTTACAGGCTCTGCAGGTTTTACAGGCTCAGAAGGCTTGATAGCTTCCGGGTAGCCGGGTGCTAGGGTTTCTCAGGCTGTATAGCCACAGGAGTAGCCGGAGTGCTAGGTTTCTCAGGCTGTATAGCCACAGGAGTAGCCGAGTACTAGGGTTTTTCAGGGTTTTTACCTCTCAGGCTTTGGAGGTTCTGGAGCAAGATTCTTGTATCCTATCTCAATCACCGTCTCCTTATATCCAACCTTGTAACCATCACCATAGAGTGGCTTCTCTAACAACTTCAGCGTTTGTAGGATCTAGGGTTAGCTCATACATACCGTCTGCTGTCTTTTGTAATAGCACTGCTTGTAACAGGTGTTTCAACTGCTTCATAGCCCTCTGGGGCAGCAGGAATGGTAAATTTAATCTTATCTCCTAACTTAAAGTCAGCCAGGTTAACAGCCGTAGAAGTAACATTTTTGCCTCAGAAGCTCCCTTTATTGTTCTGGTTCTTTTAACTTCAATGCTTCCCTAGGGTAACTGCATTTCCGTACTGGTCTTTTTGCTACAAACTTAACTAAGACAGGAGTTTACAACAAAAGTACTTACATCTTTGTCTATAAAAAGCATTGTCGGTTACATAAGCAGCGCCATCGGAAGCCACTCTGTATAAAAGCAACCTTTTCTGTTCCTTCTACCCAGCCTTTATTTCCCTTTAATGCAGCGTCTTCATATTTTTAGCAGCAGTTCCGTCTGCAACATTCTTTATGTATGCAGGCAAGTTAAAAGCTCTTAAGAAGACCATTCTTAAATACGCCATGAGCTCAATACTCTTAAAAGGTAGGGTGTGGAGTTGCGTAGTCAAAGTTTATATTTTTAAGTGCCTTTGTATTCTGGAAAGCATAATCTTCAAACTGCCAGGTATCAAGGGCCTTGTATAGTCTCTAAAGGGTTATTCATGAATGAATAACCACCGATGAGTGGATTATTATTAGGGCTATCCTTTCCAAAAGAAACGCTTGTTATCTTGTTGTTAGCAAAGATAAAACACCCATCTGATTAACCTTGTCGAGAATTCCAAATGTCCTTCTATGGCAGAGTTCTGGAAGGCGCTTCTATCAATCTGTCCTATTCCAATCTTGTTACCATTACCATCGTCCTTTGTTAAGAAAGTAAGATTCTTAAGACCTGTGTGTTCTAAAACCACCTAAATAAATGTTGGTAAACTGTGCAGGTAACCGGAGTGAAGTAAGTTTGTTTTCCTGCAAAATGCAGATTCTCCTATTCCCCAAACATCTGCAGGATTTTTATATCTTCAAATTTACTTATGTTGTTAAAAGCAAACATTCCATGAGAACAACATTTTGCATATTTGCTTTAACATCTACTCTAGGTTTAGTATGTAAATCTTTGCTCAAATCCTTACATTAACATCCTTGAATTTTTCCTAAATCAGCAGTATATTTTGTTATAAGAAAATACCCGTCCCAAAAACTTCCTTGATATTGTCAGGCAGTTTAACAGAAGTTAGTTCATTTCTTGCGAGAACAATCATCCTTTTAAGGTCTCTAAACCATCAGGGAACTGTATATTTTCAGAAAGTCCTGCGTTATAGAAAGCTTTTTGCTCCGATTGTCTTTAACTTGCTGTTCGCTGGTGTAGTACCAAACTTAACAGCCGTAATTGCTGAGTTTGTTGCAAATGCAGCTTCGCCAATTTCTACAATGTTGTCAGGAATCTTAACTTCAACAGTTTTATTATTAAATTTGCTGCTGAAAGCCTCCTTCTAATGGTTTTTATACCATCAACTAGCAGGAATCTTTAAGATTATCTTGTCAGCACTATTTACCTTATCAAGACCTGTTTGGCTTAAGCCGGTGATTTCAGTTCCGGATGTAGTAAAATCAGTTTTGTCACCAATAGTAACAGAAGTTGCTGCTTTTACAATTATACTAAAATTTGATGTATCGGAAAATAAATTTTGCACCATCTGAATTTGATGTGAGGGGTGAGCATAGAAAACAGCACTAGTTGCAACTAAGAGCAACCGTTAAGACGCCAGCGTAGTGTTTCTTGTGTTTTCTCATTTATGTTCAGCTCCTTGTGTGTTTTTCGTGATATATTGCGAATCATGATGTTGCGAGTTGCTAATATGCAATTTTATTCTACTAAAAAGGTCGAATGTTGTCAATTAAAAATAACAACCAAATTATAGCACATAAAAAATATTTAAACTCACATATATAGTTAAATAGTAACAGAGTCCACAAAAAGCGTAGCGACATTATCAGTGGTTTATGATTGCAAAATGAATATTAACTGAAAAATTAATCTGTCTGGCTAAAAAGATATAATAAAATTTGGTAAAAGAGAATAAATTTTTCACTATCATATGGCAATTGAAAGCTTATTTTTATCTTTCTTAATTATGATTATTCCTGGTACAAAGCACAGCTAATGGGATGTTTTTGCAAATGAAAAACTAATCATAGGGATTTTTGATGTGAGGAACTCTCGGAAATGAGGGTTACTTTTATATTAAAACTATTTGTATTTACAATTTTATGGTATAATATTACAGATTTTCAAGTTTTATAAAAAGCAACAGAAGTTTTGGGAGGTTTTAAATGTCTGCGTATATTCCATACATTATAACAGCGGTTATCATTATAGCATTATTGACAGGTCTGTACTTTTGTCCAGATATGCAAAAAGCTTCAGGAAAAAGCAGGCTATAGCAAATGAGCAGATGAGGGGAAATGGAGCAGGCTGTGTCTTTGTTGGTCATAGATAAGAAAAATGATGAAACTTACAGAAGCAGGATTTCCACAGATAGTGGTTGACCAGGCACCGAAGCTTTCAAACTTTCCAAAGTACCTGTAGTAAAGGCAAAGGTTGGACCTAAGGTGATGAGTCTGATGTGTGACCCTAAGGTATTTAATACCATTCCTGTAAAGGAAGTAAAAGGCTATGGTTTCAGGAATTTATATCACAGGTGTTAAGGGTCTTAGAACAGGACTTGAAAAAGCTCCTGAAAAGAAAAATTCATAGATAAGGTGAAGGGCATATTTCAAAAGTAAACAATGTGCACCTGATGAGAGGGCACCTCAGTTTAGAGTGTCCTATTTTATAGTAAGAAAGAAAAATTATGGATAGAGTTGAAGAAAAGCTTATGGAAAGATAAACCTAAGCCTCGATGTGCTTGGACGCAGAGAAGATGGATATCACGATGTCAACATGGTTATGCAGACAGTGGACATATATGATGTGATTTCACTTGGCAAAAGTGAAAATAAAGATGAAATAATTCTCACTACAGATGTAGAAGAATTGCCGGTGGATGAAAAGAAACATTGTATATAAGGCAATTAAGTTAATTAAAGAGAAATATGGGATTGATACAGGTGTAAATGCTCATATTGAAAAAGCATCTTCCGATTGCGAGCAGGTATGGGCGGTGGAAGTGCAGATGCGGCGGCGGCTCTTAGGGGAATGAACATCTTTTTGAACTTGGACTTGGAAGTAAGGGAACTTGAAGAACTTGGGAGTAAGGCTTGGGGCGGATGTTCCATTTCTTATAAAAGGAGGAATAGCCCTTGCAGAAGGCATAGGAGAAAAAAGCTGGAGCATCCTGCCTGCCTTCCCTGATTGCAGCCTTGTTATAGTAAAACCTTGTATTTCAGTTTCTACAAAGGAAACCTATGAGGACTTTGACAGTCTTACCAATGTAAGTCATCCTGATATTGAGAAACTAACAGATACTTGGACAGGGAGGACTTAGGATATATAGTTAAACTTTTGGGAAATGTACTTGAAGAGGTTACTATTAAGAAACATAAGGTAATAGAAGACATAAAGGAATTGCTGCTTGTGAATGGGGCGGTATTTTCTATGATGACAGGGAAGCGGACCGACAGTATTTGGTATCTTTGAAACTAATGAGAAGGCGGTAATAGCAGCTGAAAGATTAAAAAAAGAACTTAGGCTTTGAGATGGTGAAAACCGCAAAATGTAAAAGGTTTACAGTAAAGGAGATTTATGGATAAGTATATGCTGAATGAATCTGAGCTTCCTTTAAGAGATGTGGTTTTTCGTACCCTTAGAAGACAGATACTTATGGGGAATTGAAACCGGGTGAAAGACTTATGGAGGTAAAGCTAACAAAAAACTCAGAGTGAGCAGAACTCCGGTGAGAGAAAGCTATACATATGCTTGAAACAGAAGGGCTTGCAAAGGTGGTTCCAAGACGAGGAGCGTCTGTAAGTAATATAACGGAAGAGGATTTACAGGATGTGCTTGAGGTGAGATGTGCACTTGAAGAGCTGGCTGTAGAACTTGCCTGTGCAAGAAGAAGTGAAGAAGATATTTTTAAATATAAAGAAGGCAGCTAAAGCCTTTGTAGAGGCCACAAAGTCAGGGAATATTTCTGAAATGGCAGAGAGGGATGTAGAATTTCACAACTATATTTTCGCTGCTGACAGAAACAAAAAGGCTAATACAGTTGGTAGGCAACCTGTCTGAGAGAATGTATAGATATAGGATAGAATATCTCAAAAAAATAAGGCGGTATATGAAGGGCTTATTAAAGAACATAATGATATCATCCGTTATTTGGAAGTAATGCTCCATCTGAGGCAAGAGGGGCTATAAGAAAACATATTACAAATCAGGTAGAAAAGGTAAGTTCAGAAATAAAGGCCGGGAAGGAAAGAAGCAGTTATGAAGAAAAAGCTGGCAGTAATAATAGGTGGACGCTCAAGTGAGCATGAGGGTTTCTCTTGTAAGTGGAGCAAGCGTAATAGAAGCTATTGATACAGATAAATATGATGTTAAGATTATTGTTATAAGTAAAGAGGGTGAGTGGCTCCTTGTGCCGGATGTAGAGACGGTCAAAAGCGGTGCTTGGAAGGAAAGTAAGGTAAAGGCAGTTATCTCTCCTGATACAAAGGACAAGGCTTTACTTGTATTTAATGAAGATGGTAAGGTAGAAAAACTCGCTCTGGATGTAGTTTTTCCTGTTCTTCCATGGACTTTATGGAGGATGGCACGATACAGGGACTTTTTGAAATGGCAGGCATCCCTTATGTGAGGCTGTGGTGTAATTGCCTCAGCTGTAGGCATGGATAAATGGTATACTAAAGAAGTAGTACATACTACAGGAGTAAGACAGGCTCGCTTTTGTGCCTGTGTACAGGAAATGAACTCTCCGATATGGATAAGGTAGTAGAAAAAAATAGAAGGCATATCCATATCCTTACTTTGTAAAGCCTTCAAATGCAGGCTCTTCAAAGGGAGTTAGCAAGGCCTCTGACAGGGAGGGGTCTCAAGAAGGCTCTGACCTTGGCGGCAGAACATGACAGAAAAATCCTTGTTAGAAGAGACTATAGTGGGAAGAGAGCTTGAATGTGCAGTCCTTGGGGGCTATGATGCAAAAGGCAAGCGGGATAGGGTGAGATACTGGCGGCTGCTGAGTTCTATGACTTTGATGCAAAAAGTACAACAATGCCGAGTCAAAAACAGTGATTTCTCCAAGTCTTCATAAGGGGAAAGACAGAGGAGATAAGAAGAGCAGCAGTTAAAATATTTAAGGCACTTGACGGATACGGACTTTCAAGGTAGATTTCTTCCTTGAAAAGGATACCAATGAAGTAGTATTCAATGGAAATAAACACTCTTCCGGGATTTACCCGCAATCAGCATCTTATCCTATGCTCTGGAATGAGCAGGAATTGACAAGAAAGCCCTCGTCGAAGAGCTTATTAGTTTGGCACTAGGAGATATGAAAAAAATAGATGAATAAAAAGGTGAAGGTAAGCCTGTCATCATATCAGAAAACAGATAGAGGGTGGAAGAAATAAAGGTTTCTGCCCTGGCACCTACAGTCTGATAAATGACAGGCATTTTTATAAAATATGAAGAAAAAAACTGATGATGATGCCATAAACAAGGTATTGCTAAAGTTTGATAATAATTTCCTTGAAATGGCCAAATCAGGTGAGGTAAAGCACACTGACTTTTACTGAGGGAGAAAAATACTGAAGGATACTATAAAACCCCTTATGGTACATTTTTAATTGAAACAGATACAAAAAGCTGGATATCAAAACCGGTATATATATTTATAAATCTTGAATACGGGCTTTATATAGACGGTGAATTTGTGGCAGACTGTAAGATGTATATAGAGATATTATTTTAACCTAAATTGTTACCAAACCTCTTATCTTGCTGTATTATGAAAAAGAGGTGTGTGCCCAAGGGTGTGAATATTTTTGATAGTTAAAGCATAGTAATCTTTTTATAAACAGGTGTCAAATTTTTGATACCCAAATTATATAATCGAAAGAAAGGGCGGAAAGATATGAAAACAGCAGTCATATGTATGAATGGCTTTGAAGAGGTTGAAGGACTTACAGTGGTTGATATGCTTAGAAGACTTGGGATTGAGTGCGATATAGTAGGAAAAGAGTGTCGAGATTACCGGTTCTCATCGGCATAGTAATAAAGGCTGATAAGCTGTTGGAGGAAATAAAAATCTGAGGATTACAGTGCTATCATTCTTCCGGGAGGTCTGCCTGGAGCAACCAACCTTAGGGATGACAGTAAGGTAATTAGTCTTGTAAAGAGATGAATAAGGCAGGAAGATTGTTGCAGCCATTTGTGCAGCCCCTATAGTCCTTGAGAGGGCAGGAGTCCTTGAAGGCAGAGGATTTACAGCCTATCCGGGAGTTGGCGAAAAAGATAGAAGGAGGAAACTTTAAGGAAGAGCTTGTGGTAATGGATGGCAATATTATCACTTCAGAGGACCCGCAACAAGTATGGAATTTGCCTTTGCCATAGCCGAGGCACTTGGAGTAAATACGGACAGCCAGATAAAAGCGACTCTTTGGGACAAGGTAACAGGGAGATAAAAAGGAAGTAGTTAGAAAAGGAAGAGTATGGAGGAGAACCAGTTTGAACGAACAGCCCTGCTTTCTTGGCAAGGCCTCGGTAGAGAGATTAGCTCGTAAACGAGTTGCTGTATTTGGAGTAGGAGGAGTAGGCGGGTTTGTATGTGAAGGCTAGGGTGAGAGCAGGGTATAGGAACCATAGATATAATTGATAAGGACACCGTTGCCCTAAGTAATCTTAACCGCCAGCTTATAGCACTTCACAGCACTGTTGGGATGAATAAGGTGGATGTGCTTGAAGAGAGACTGAAAGATATCAACAAGAATCTGGTTATTAACAAATATAAATGTTTTTCTTCCTGAAACTTCCGACAGCTTTGATTTTTAAGCAGTATGACTATGTGTGGATGCTATAGACACGGTTACAGGCAAGATAGAACTTGTTCTTAAGGCAAAAGAGGCGGGAGTACCTATAATCTCAGCTATGGGAGCCGGAAATAAGCTTGATCCCACCGCATTTCAGGCTTTCGAGACATATATAAGACCAGTGTCTGCCCTCTTGCAAGAGTTATGAGGAGGGAACTTAAGAAAGAGGGTAGAGAAGCTAAAGGTGGTGTATTCTAAAGAAGAACCCATAAAGCCAGCAGTTTGCAGGAGGTGAAGAGGTGGTTCCGGGCAGTATATCTTTGTACCGTCTGTAATGGGACTTATCATCGCAGGAGAGATAGTTAAAAGACTTAACAATGGGAGGAAAAAGTGGGTTTAAATCATTCATAAAAATATGATAATATTTGATTAGCTGTAAGGTCTGATTTTTAGATAATTTATATGAAAGGAAATTATGCAATGAAGAAAGATGAATATGTTGTTGGAATAAGAGATATATTAAAAGCAAAAATCCATTCATAATTGTGGGAGTCAGTGATATAGAGAGGTGAAGAAATCTGCAATTTTTTAAAAAGAAAGAGAATAGGGAATTTGAGAGTGTGAAACTTACACCGGAATCTCCGTTTTTGGGAGGAAATTCCTGAAGAGATAAAAAGAGAAGGTTAATAATATGATACTTAGTGGAAGAAAGGTGATGAGTCTTTGTATAAAGGGAAATATGCCTGAAGCGATATTTTCCATAGCCTCAGCTCAACATGGAGGCTCTGATGCGGATAAGCCTTATTCACCAATTGAACAGCTTTTCTCTTGCCATAAAAAGATATACCGCCTTATTATAAGTTGATTGGAGCAAACAGCAGAGGCTTTATTTATGCGATGCGTGAAGAGGCTGAGGAACTTCTTAAAGGGATTTGGTGCAAGAAGTAAGTACAAGAGCATATTAAAGGATGCAGGAATTACTGATTATGATTTAGAGGACTATAAACAGAAGATTTATGACTCAGGGGAATCAGGAATGGAGCGTATTCCTGAAAGTTACAGGGCAGAGCATAGGGCTTGGTGATAAGAGAAATAAGGAGAAGGGACAGGGCTGCACAGGGAATTACTCAAGAGCAGGAACTTCAGGCAGAGAGGGCTGTTATGAAGTCCTATCTGATAGGAAGCGTAACCGTTGTGGATATGTTTGAAGCTAAAAGCCTGCGGCAGTGTTTGACCGCACTTGTTGAGACTGAGAAATATGGGCTGCTCATGCTTTCAGCAAATGGAGAGAAGTTATTTTCTGGGACCTTGGAGTAAGGTGAAGAAGTTTGAGGAACATTTCTTAGAAGGTGAAGTAGGCGGAGAACCTCCTATAAGAGGGGCACTGGTCAGGAAAGTACAGCAGACCGCTGGTGATTGACTTTGTGGAGAGTATGGAAAAGGTGAAAGACAAGAGCAAGCTGCACGAGAAGTCTGAACTTTTTATGAAACTGTAGAAGTATGACAAAATATTCACAAGCAGTATGGTGGCGTATTATAGGCATAGCTGATTGAGAATCGGAGGGTATATGAAATTTGTACTCAGGTCAGGGCTAAATGCAGGAGCAAGCTTGGTTGTGTCATTGTTTACTTTGTACATATGCTAAGTGTTTTGACATCAATAATTATTTATACGAATATCTATGATTCTGTCTTTGAAGTAATTGCCCAGTTTGTCATATTGGCTTTTCAGTTTTCGCCTTTTTCTTGAGTTTGCTATGTTATACCTGATAAACTCATTGGTAAATAAGATAGGATTTTTAAGGCTGTCAACATTGAAAAGCTTATGGAGCATCACAGTGGGAGTACTGATGCTTGGGTTATACTATGCATATAGGGAGTGGTTAAGCGGAGACATAAGCGGACCCCATATTCTTGACATAATATTTGATTCTATTATTAATATGTATTTTGTTGTGAAATGTTCTGGAATATTTATACTTAGCTTAATTGCTAACCCTATTTTGGCAAAGAGAAATCAGGAAAAAGGCAGGGAAGAAATTAAATTATCATAATTGTCAACTTTTATACAATAAAAAGGTTTACAATTATAAAAAGATAGTATAATAGTATCCGAATTAATTGTGAATTCATTACATTCGGATACTTTCTTTTTAAAGGAGAAATACTATGTCATCAAATGAAAATGCAGCAGTTAAACAGGAATGGATGTAAAAAGCCTTGCCCTCATCGGTATAATGGCAGCAATCTGCTGTGTACTTGGACCTTGGCAGATACCTATAGGACCGGTTCCAATCTCTTTACAGATTATAGCAGTCTGCCTCTGTTCCTATGTGCTTGGAGCAAGAAAGGGAGTTTATGGCAGTACTTATATATGTACTTCTGGGTCTTATAGGCCTTCCGGTATTTGCAGGAGCTTCAGGCGGAGCCTCAGTATTATTTGGCCCTACAGGCGGATATATTATAGGTTTTATCTTCATAGCCTTCATAAAGCGGACTTTTCATAGAGAAAGCAGGGAATTAAGAAAATATATTTACAGGTAATGAGGCCTGATTTTAGGACTTTTAGTATGCTATCTTTTGGAACGGTATGGTTTACAGCAGTAAACACAAAAAGGTATAAACTTCACACAGGCACTTGGCTACTGTGTATATCCGTTCATACCTTTTGATTGTGGAAAGATAGTAGTATCGATAATTCTTGGTAATGCAGTTAAACAGGCATTAGATAAGATTAATGCGTGAGCACTGCTATACCAAAGGATGGGATGCTAATCATTCCATCCTTTATTTTTACCTCGTTTTCTCCAGTTACAAGGGAACTGCCAAGCTTGGTATAATCGTTACCCAGTTTCTGACTAATGTCGTTTTCTGAAGTATAATTATAATCAGCACAGGCTCGTAACTTTCATCAGCCATATTTCTGGTAAAGACAGAAACTGCATCCGGGAAACCATTATCAAAAGCCGGTGTACAGCCCTGTCTTTCCCCTTGCTATCACAGGGTAGCTATATGTCTAAGCTTAATTGCCTTCTTAAAAATAATTGTAGATGGAATTCTTATCATCACTCTGGTCCTCAAGGGTGCCATACATCATTTCAAACTCTTCCATATCATTAGGACCCTTACACATACCTTCTGAACTACTGTCTTTAGTCCACTGCATTGGAGCTCTCTTGTTTTTCGTCCCTTCCGGCCCCTTCATTCCAAGTTCCTCTCCATAGTAAATGAAGGCATTTCCGCTCATAAGCAGATTCATCGCACCTGCAAGCTTTAATCATATCAACCCTTCTGTCACCCGAGTAGTAGCCGGCAGAACGGGGTATATCGTGGTTTGTATAAAATGGGGCATTTATGTAATTTGGGTTATTGCCTGAAAAAAAGTTTGTCTTCTTTTATCATCCTTTCAGCAAAACTGCTTGCAGGGATGGAACCCTTAAGTATATTGGCAATAACGCCATCACTTCCTGAAAAGTCAAAGTCAAAGAAGCTGTCAACACCGCTCTTATAATAAGCCCCTGTATTCACTCTCTGTGGACCAGGCTTCTCCAACTATATAGGCATCAGGCTTAATTTCTTTAACAGTCTTATTGAGCCAGGTTAGGATTTCAGTATTCTTTGTAATACTTCCTGTTACATAGTAGGTAACAGCGTCCAGCCTGAAACCGTCTACACCGAGGTCAAGCCAGAACTTAAATATATCCTTGAATTCATTTCTAACTGCTATATTTTCCAGATTGAAATCAGGCATTTTAGGGCTGAATCTTGCCTCATAATACCAGTCTGTTCCTTCGATAGGGGCATAACCCTCCTGCTGCTTTTTGGTGAAATTATAATAGTCAGCATAAGGGCAGGCATTAAAGTCAGGTTTCTCACCCTTTTTAAGACCTTTAATGTATTTTTACAGCTTCTACAAACCAAGGATGTTCTGAGGAAGAATGGTTCATAACCAAATCAAAAATTACCTTGATATTTCTCTTGTGGCAGTCATCCACAAGTGCCTTAAAAATCTTCAATTGTACCAAAAATCCTTGTCTATATTCTTATAGTCCATAACATCATACTTATGGTAGGAAAGAGAAGGAGAAACAGGTGTGAGCCAGATTTCATTTGCAAGGAGGAATTGCCCTTCTCAGCCTTTCCGTCATTGATGTAGTCAAGCTTTTTCCTAATGCCCTCTAAATCTCCTATACCGTCTCCATTGCTGTCATAAAAAGACGAGACGAAGATTTGATAGGTAACACGGTAATTATCCTCTATGAGCTTAATAGGAGCATTGCTAAGGGAAGCATTGCAGCCTGTAAGTGAAAGTGTGAGTGGGAGTGATACTGCAAGCGGTGTTAATATCTTATTAAATTTCATTGTTCTTTTCCTTTATCTTACTTAATATTTAATAATTGTAAACGAAAGAGTAAAAACTGTAAAGTTAAAGTAGGAAAAAATTAAAACTTTCTATATGGTTTTTATGTTTAAAACTATGATATCATCATTATTAATAGCCAAAGTCATTAGGGAATGATTTGGAGTAAATACAGCAGGAGGCTTTATGAAGTTTAATAAAGATTTGTTGGAAAAAGAGATGGGCTGCATATACGCTTGCAACCTGTTCTGCGGTAGTACTATATTTTCTGCTTTTCAAATGTGTCCGATATTTTCAAGGGTATCGGTTTTGTATATAGAATAATAAGTCCGCTTATTACAGGTCTTATTATTGCATATATCATAGATCCGTTTGTTACATTTTTGCAGAACACTGTGTTTTCCAATGTCAAAAGTGAACACACAAGGAAAAACTCTCTGTAACAGTTGCTTTGGTTGGAATAGCTATCTTCATTATTCTTCTGATGGTGGCACTGATTCCACAGATAGTGGTTAGTATAAAGACACTTTTTGGGAACATGGACAACTACATAAGATCTCTTCAGGATTTTTGCAGACAGCCAGTATAGAGGCTGCAGAGAGAGGCATAGATATAAGTGGGATTACACGCTTTGGTGATGACATACTAAACATTGCAGGTAAGAAGATTCCGGAGAATTTTGATGGGATTTTGACCACATCACTAAGCATAAGTAAGGCAATTTTTGATTTATTTATAGCCTATGTTTCTTGCCATATATTTCCTGGCAGATAAGGACAGGCTTAGGGAGTTTCAGCCGTCTTTTTAAAACGTGTTATTAAGCCAGACAGTTATAAAGCTTTTTCAAGCTTTTTGGGAAAAGATAAAGCAACATCCTCATAAGATACATAGCCTTTTGATATCATAGACGGCATCATAGTGGGAGTGGCTAACCTTATTTTTATGTCGGCAGCAGGGATGCCTTATTCCATACTTATTTCTTTGGTAGTAGGGAATTACCAATCTTGCACCAACCTTTGGTCCCATAGTTGGAGGTATTATAGGAGGCTTCATCCTTGTACTTGTAAATCCTTTCTATGCACTGTGGTTCATTATCTTTACTGTTATACTTTCAGACCATAGATGGATATATACTTAAGCCAAAAGCTTTTTGGTGGAAGTTTTGGGAGTTCCGGGAGTATGGATTCTTATTTCTATTATTGTAGGAAGCAGAATATTAGGAGTAGCAGGAATTTTGCTTGCAATACCTTTTGCAGCAATAGTAGACTTCATTTATCATGACCTTATTTTTTTAAGGATGCAGGAAAAAGTGAAAACCAGGATAAAAAGAAATAAAAACCATGCATTCCGCTTCGATACAGCTTCACAGACGGTACCTAAATGGAAAACTCGGTCCAGAGCACCCTTACGGCACATGAAGATTTTGCTTAGTGCTGCTTTGTTCCCAACCTGACACGGTTCACAAGCTCTCATTGCGTAAGACCAAGACTTCAACATCCCCACTTAGGGCGGCTCTGCAAAGACTATCCCTCAGACAGAATATCACCCCTACTAGAGCGGATTGTAGGTACAGGGCACCGCTATCTCCCCGGCTGCATGGTAGTAATAGTATATGAGTGAAAATGAGGGGATGTGTCAAGAGGTGAGTGATATATACTCTTGTTAAATGCTTAAGTAAAAATAGAAAGTGAGGAAAATATGGAAAAGAAAACACAGAAAAAAGAAGAGCTTATTTAAAAAGGTATTATAATCGGAGCCGTCTTGATTATCTTAGTATTTTTCTGTTTCTCTTAATAACCACATGGATTTAGGAGGTAAAGGTGAGCAAAATCGGAGAAAAGATTTTAAAAATTTTTCTTAATTTATTGTCTGTAGTGGTGATTGCTTAGCTATATTTGGAGGATGGAGCCTGTATCAGATGTTCATCAGGCCAAAGGCAGAGATTGTAAATGATTCAGGAAAAGACTGTTTGGTACGACAGAAAAAGGATAGTTACTAAGGCGGAAGTAAAGACAAAGATATATGAAATGAGGCGAATTATCCACATATTCAGGTGAATACAACATTAAAAAGACAGTTGATGAGTCCAGATATATTTTTGATGATATAAAAGATTCCCGGAACCAAGAATACAATTTCTCTTGAATGTACCGGAAAAAGTAAAAATAGGCTACAATATGTCTGAAATAGAGGTAAGTGTTGATGATCAAGCTATTCATCTAAAGATTCCAAAAGGAAATGTAATGAGTAATTATATCATTTGGGACAGCATAAAAAGCAGTGAAAAAGAATAGTATATTCAATCCAATAAATTTTTGAGCAGTACAAGAAGCTTATCGATGAAATTGAAGAAGAAGGGCTTAGGAAGTTGAGGCAAAAAGGTATATATACCAGGGCTGATGAAATTTCAAAAAGTATAATAAAAGGCATTTTTTAGCTGAATTCAAGGACTATGGGATTGAATTTACCTTTGCATACGATAATTAAGTTTTAAACCAAAATAAAGTGATCAAGAAGAAGTCTTAGTCACTTTGTTTACATTCAATATCTTTAAGTTAGGAAGAGAATAATGGATACAATTAGACCTGGGTGGGATTTCATTCAAAATCAAGTTTTAAAGATGGAATGGCTGGATGAGCTGATAGGAAAGGGCTTATCAGCAGTTGGAGTTGATATGGAGAGCAGAGTAGGAGGGAGTGTTCAGTTTTTCCTCTACGATGTAACGAAGATTACACTTTTACTCTGTGTGCTTATATTTACTATTTCCTTCATTCAGAGTTTCTTCCGCCGGAGAGAACCAAGAAAATACTGGGGGAACATAGAGGAATATGGGCAAATGTATTAGCCACCTTTACTTGGCATATAACTTTTTGTTCCTGCTCGTCCATTCCTTTATTCATTGGATTTACAAGTGCAGGCTTACCGATAGGGAGTGACATTTTTCCTTCCTCATATCCTCTCACCTATGGTTGACCCTAGGTTCTTTAATTCTGCTTATGAGCGTATTTGGAGCAAAAACAGCCCTGCTTTTATGTAGTACTTGGACTGATTATAGCTGTGATTGGTGGACTTATTATCGATAAAATGAAGATGGAAGATTATATAGAAGAATATATCAAAAAAGCGGGAAATGTGAACTCTGTAAGCCTGGGGCTAAATGTAAAGGATAGACTCGATTTTTGCAGGGTGAACAGGTTTGTGCCACCCTTTAAAAAGGTATTTCCATACATATTGGCAGGAGTCGGTATAGGAGCTGTCATTCACAACTGGATACCGGAGTCCTTTATAGTAACTGTGCTTGGAAGTAAAAATGCTTTCTCTGTAATACTGGCTACTTTGGTTGGAATTCCAATGTATGCGGATATATTTGGAACCATACCTGTTGCAGAAGCACTATATACCAAAGAGCAGAGCTCGGTACGTATTGTCATTTATGATGGCAGTTACTACCTTATCGCTTCCATCACTGATTATGCTTAGAAAAGTCATTAAACCAAGACTGCTAGCCTTGTTTGTAGGGATATGTACGGTAGGGATTATTATAACGGGATATCTATTTAATTATATTTTTGACACAATTTTAACAGGAGGTAGTATGGAAAAAGAAAGATTTATATGTACTTACGGGCTTCCTTGGAGCAGGAAAGACCTCGTTTTTGCTGAATATTCTTGATAATGTTAAGGATATAGGAATTATTCAAAATGAATTTGGCAAAATAAATGTAGACGGAGAAATAATCAGGAGAAATGGGATAGAAATGACTGAAATAAGTCGAGGGCTCTATCTTCTGCTCCTGCCTAAAAGCTTTCTTTTGTACAGGCACTTGCGGAAATGAGTACAAAGAACCTTGACTATGTCTTTGTAGAAAGTTCAGGACTTGCAGATCCTTCTAACATTGAGGAAATCCTCGGAGCTGTAGGGGTAATGGCAGGAGATAATTACATCTTTAAGGGGTTATCTGCCTTGTTGACGGAGTGAATTTTAAGAATCAGATAAAGGATGTGGAAGCTGTTGACAGACAGCTTGCCCACTGTAATCTGGCAGTAATCAATAAAGTGGATAAAGCTTGACCAATCAGAACTTGAAGAGGTGAAGAAGCTGGTACGCGAGGTTAATCCTGTATGTGATATAATCACAGCTTCCTTTGGTAAAACTGACCTCTCATTTATGAATGAAGATTTGACTGTGAGAAAAATGGGCAGAGTCCGAAGATAGCCTAAATACAGTGGATAACAAGCCTAAGACTATATCTTTAGAAACCCTTGAAGTGGTGTCAAAGAGATATTGATGACATTTCTTAAGAAGGTGCTTCCATCTTGCTACAGGATTAAAGGGGATTTTTAAGTTAGATGAAGGCTGGCAGCAGGTAGATGTAGTAGAAGAATTGATTGACTTCAAACCTTCTGGCGAGCGTGAAAAAAATCAGAACTTGTATTTTTTTATCTAAAACAGGGCCACAGGTTATCCGTACCATCGACAGTGCCTGGAAGGAAATTGTGGATAAACCTATGAAATTAAGGAATTGAGGTAAATATGGAGATTAAGGTAATTGGTGAAGGCTGCGAAAAATGTGACAAACTCTATGAAAACACCCTCTTAGCCATAGAGGAGTTAGGATTGGATGCAAAGATTGAAAAAGGTAGAGGATTTGATGGATATAGTGAGACTCGGCATTATGACCACTCCTTCGGTTATGGTGGATGGAAAAGCTGATTATAAGTGGCAGGGTGCCAAAAGGTGAAGGGATATTGTGAAGTTATTAAGTTGAAATAAGCAAATAAAAATACACCTTATTTCAATTTTTGGTTGACAAGAAATAAGGTGATGAAAGTAGATGAAATTTTAGAATGATGGTGACTAATTTAATCTTTTAAATTTATAAAAGGTAAAATGTAAAAGTCTTGAAGAAAATCAAGCATAATGGTATAATTCAGTCAAGTGAGAGGTTAGATATGAATTTACAATTTTTCGCAGAGAGTGATATACCAAAGCAAAGTTCTGCTTCATTAAAAGCGTTCCATTAGGAAGTTAACTAAAAGAATTGATGAACATATGAAGGGTATATAAAAATCCTTATACACATGTTCCGGAGTGGGATGAATATTCTGTATTAAGGCAGGAAGGACTTAAAAACATTGGAGAAAAAGAAATAAGGAATTTCCGAGAGTCTATAAATAATAGGATAGCAGAGCTTAAAAAGAGGTGATTATAATGGCTAATGAAAAACTTACAAAAGAAGGAATTGAATATATAATAGGGCGGCTTTTTGAAAAATGCACAAGAGACCGCAGTGGAATGGGAAAAAGATAAGGGCAATCTTTTTCTATGATGGTAAGGCATTGGCTTACTATGAAATGCTTGATATAATAAAGGCTGAGCTAGACATAAAGGAAACAGGACTTGAAAGAGTTTGGACTTGATGTTAATCTTGAAGAAAAATTGCTGGCATAGTGTAAAACAAAACTATTTTTAAGCACCTGTGCATGATAGTGCTTTTTGTGTTGAAAGGAAAACTTATGAAACCATTTGAGAACTTTGACTTTTCTCACTTCTGGGATGATGATGAATACTCACTTGAGGAATATGTTGGCAAAGAGCCTACTGATGAGGAAATAGAGTCAATTGAAAAAGAACTTGGCTACAAGCTTCCGAGCATCATATATAGAGCTTGTCAAAAATACATAACGGCGGTACCCCTTTATGCAACCTTGTTTAGCAATGGCAAGTATGCAGTGTATATCACAGGCATTCACGGCACTGATAAGGAGAAGATGAATTCTCTTTGTGGTGAGATGGGTAATGAGCTTTGGATTAATGAATGGGGTTATCCTAATATAGGTGTTGCAGTGGCTGACACTATCTCAGGCGGCCATCACATGATGGTGTTCCTCGACTATAGGGAGTGTGGAAAAGAGGAGAGCCTAAGGTAGTGCTTATTGACCAGGAGGATGATTTTTAAGATACATCCACTTGCGGATAATTTTGAAGAATTTATAAAAAGGACTGACTATTACCAGGCAAGAGATTACCAAGAAGAATTTGCACAGTACAGTGATGAAATAAAAGAAAGGCAATCGACAACTTAAGTGATGAGGGCGATACTGAGAGCGTTATAGAATTTCTTACTTTTACAGGAGTGGAGAACTTAAATACTAAGCTAAAGGGACAACTAGCCAGAGCCTACAATAATAACGACCAGATAGAAGGAGCTATGAGAGGTGCTTGATATGATTTCTGAAGAGGAGCGAGATAAGTTTTGGTATTACCGCTACGGCTGTTCTTATTCAGCCCTATCAGCAAAAACAATAATTACAGTGTGGAGGAAGACGGCTTAAATTCACTTGCCATCATTTGAGAAGGCTATGGGGCTTGCAAAGATGATAAGGTTATTGAGTATTGTATTGAAATTGTAGATTTTCACGGATTTAAGGGAATACTTGAAGCTAATAAAGAGAAATTCGCTTTTTAAAACATTATAAAACATGAAAGCAATACGTAACTTTA